>WNFD01010007.1_pt2 | contig 21238 bp, 16 predicted proteins | sample 5400491 | NCBI WGS metagenome assembly WNFD01 (sample SAMN13153343, study PRJNA577476) | soil metagenome | isolation source: 120 cm saprolite under Douglas fir tree site 2 hole 2 replicate 2 | place: USA:California | collected 2015-04-18
GTTCGCATCTCAGGACGACGGCGCTCAATATGTCTCCACGTGGTAGCGGCCGGTCTCGCGCATGCGCGCGCGGATCTTGATCCAGTCGAGGCCGTGCTCGCCGCAGATGTCGCGGAACGACGCCTCGACGCCCCCCTCCATGCCGCGCAGGCCGCAGACGTAGACGTGGGTGGTGTCGCGCTCGATCAACCCGGCGAGATCGGCGGAGCGCTTGCGCATGCGGTCCTGCACGTATTCCTTCGCCCGGTCGGGCAGCCGCGAGAACACCAGCTCCTGGTCGAGCAGTTTTGGCGGCACTTTCTTGAGCGGCCCGAAATACGGCAGCTCCGCCGGGCTGCGCGCGCCGAAGAACAGATAGAGCTTGCCGGCCGCGCTCGGCATGGTGCGGCGCCGCCGCTCGGTGAAGGCCCGGAACGGCGCCGAGCCGGTGCCGGTGCAGATCATGATCACGTCGGTGCCGGGATCCTCGGGCATCAGGAAGGTCGCGCCGAACGGGCCGATCACGTCGACCGTATCGCCGAGCTTGAGATCGCACACGTAATTGGAGGCGACGCCGCGCTCGACGCTGCCGTCCGGCCGCGGCTCGGCGACGCGCTTCACCGTGAGCGCCAGGTTATTGGTATTCGGCCGCTCGCCGTCGCGCGGGCTCGCCACCGAGAACAGCCGCACCTTGTGGGGGCGGCCGTTGGCATCGGCGCCGGGCGGCACAACGCCGATGCTCTGGCCTTCGAGCACCGGGAAATGCGTCGCGCCGAGATCGAGAATGATATGGCGGATGTCGCAGCTCGCGTCCGGCGCGGTGAGGCGGAAATTGCCGGTGACCGTCGCCTTGGCCGGATGCTTGCGGTCGAACAGATTGATCTGGGGTCTTGCCGCCGAAGCCGGCGCCTTGACCGGGCCGCCGGAGCCGCGGTGCGCGTCCTCGAGCAGCGCCGCCGCCTCGTCGTCCACCGCCTCGAGATCGGCATCGGTCGGCGTCTCGTCCTCGGGCGGCAGCTCGGTCCAGGAGAACTGCTCCTCGAGCGAGAACGGCTTTGCGACGTGGACGAAATGATTGATCGAGCCGGTCGGGCAGGGCGACACGCAATCCATGCAGAATTGGCATTTTGCCGGATCGACCACGTAATTGTTGGCATCGTGGGTGACCGCGTCGACCGGGCAGGTCGCCTCGCAGGTGTTGCACCTTATGCAGATCGCCGGGTCGATCAGGTGCTGCTTGACGGGCGCGTTCATGGGAGTCGGGCCGGCACGTCGTTGCATTCACTGGGACGCGCACTCCCTCCCCCCTTGTGGGGGAGGGAGGGGAGGGGGGTATGTCTGATCGAGGTGCCCGCAATCACCCCCCTCCCGGCGTCGCTTTCGCGACGCCGACCTCCCCCACAAGGGGGGAGGTGTCCGGAGTTTGTTGAACGGGTCATTCCGCGATCTTCACGTATTCGAAATCGCCGGGCTTGTTGTCGATGCCGACCTTCGGCGCCGCGATCCAGCTCGCGAACTTGCCGGGCTCGAATTCCGGCTGCATCAGTCCCTCGATGAAGGCCCGGTCGGAATCCGAAGGCAGGAACTCGTTCCGGCGCTTCTGCCATTGCGCATCGCTCGAGAGATTGCCCGCCGGATCGGCCTTGATGCTCGCGAACTCGCCGATGTGGCGATGGAATGCGACGTGCGGCAGTGTGATCTCGAACCGGATGCCGAGCTTCTCGATTGCGCGATTCCACCGCCCGACGCCGGCGTTGCATTCGGCGACGTAATCGTCGCGCAGCCGCATGTTGAGCCCCGAGAGCGCCGGAACCTCCTGCTTGGCGATTGCGCCGTCGACGAGGCGGAGCACCGGATAGGTCTCGGATTCCAGCGCATGGTCGTCCTCGAGCTTGTCCTCGCGGAACCGGCCCTTGAGCCCGGCGTGAAAGGCATTGGCCGCGTTGGTGGAGATCTCGCTGCCGAACAGATCGAGCGTGAGCGAGAAATGCAGATTGGCCTTCTTCTGGATGGTGGGCAGATCGATCACGCCGAGCTTGCGCACCGCCTCGATGTCGTTGGCATCCTCGATGCCGGCCGCCTTCATGGCCGTGCAGGTTTTTTCCACGATGCGGCCGATGCCGGTCTCGCCGACGAACATGTGGTGGGCTTCCTCGGTGAGCATGAACCGGCAGGTGCGGGAGAGCGGATCGAAGCCCGATTGCGCCAGCGCCTCGAGCTGCATCTTGCCGTCGCGGTCGGTGAAGAAGGTGAACATGAAGAACGACAGCCAGTCCGGCGTTTGTTCGTTGAATGCGCCGAGCATGCGGGGGGTGTCGGGATCGCCGGAGCGCCGCTCCAGCAGCGCCTCGGCCTCCTCGCGGCCATCGGCGCCGAAATATTTCTGCAGCAGATAGACCATCGCCCACAGATGCCGGCCTTCCTCGACGTTGACCTGGAACAGGTTGCGCAGGTCGTAGAGCGACGGCGCGGTCTTGCCGAGGTGGCGCTGCTGCTCGACCGAGGCGGGCTCGGTGTCGCCCTGGATCACGATCAGCCGGCGCAGCATGGCGCGATATTCGCCCGGCACTTCCTGCCAGGCCGGCTCGCCCTTGTGGGCGCCGAACGGGATTTGTCGCGCCTCGACCTGGGGCGCGAGCAGGATGCCCCATTTGTATTCGGGCATGCGCACGTAATCGAATTTGGCCCAGCCCTTGGGATCGACGCTGACCGCGGTGCGCAGATACACCAGCGCCTGCTGGAACCCTTCCGGCCCCATGTCGTGCCACCAATCGATATAGCCGGGGTGCCATTTCTCCAGCGCTTTCTTCACCCGCGCGTCGCGAGCAAGATCGACGTTGTTGGGGATCAGCCCGTCGTAATCGACATTGACGATGTTCATGCCGCACCTGTTTGTTTAGCTGTGACCGAGCCGCAGGCGGCTCCCTCCCCCCTTGTGGGGGAGGGATGGGGGGTGTCCAATGCGCGAGTGTTTCACCCCCCTCCCGGTTCGCGCGCCAGACGCGCGCGAGCCGACCTCCCCCACAAGGGGGGAGGTGTGCGGAGCGAGCTGATAGCCAGCGAAAGGCGTCACGTCCGTTCCCGGTCGAAGCTCGGCTGGATGCCGCTGCCGTAGCGCTTGAGCGCGCCCTCGGCGCCGACCGCATTCGGGCGCTGGAACACCCAGTTTTGCCATGCGGTGAGCCGGCCGAAGATTTTCGTCTCCATCGTCTCCGGGCCGGCGAAGCGCAGGTTGGCCTCCATGGCGCTGAGCGCATCCGGCGAGAAGCTGGTGCGCTCCTCGATCATCACCCGCAATTCGTCGTCCCAGTCGAAATCCTCGATCGCGGCGGTGACGAGCCCGAGCGCCTCGGCGGCTTCCGCCTCGAGCGGGGTGCCGATCTTCTCCTTGGCGCGCTCGAGGCTTTGCGGCTCGCCGAGAAAGCGCGTCGCCAGCCGCGTCAAACCGTTGCCCATCGGATAGAGCCCGAAATTCGCTGGGCCGAGCGCGACGGCGGCGGGCGGGCGGTTGTCGCCCTCGCGGGTGCCGATCAGCATCAGCGACCGGTCGGCCGCGAATGCCAGCTCCGCGAGCGACCCGGCAAAGCAGCTGCCCGGCTCGATCAGCGCGATCAGGCTGCGCGCGGTGACGTCGAGCCGCTTGAACACCCGCTTGAGGTAATGGCGGATCTCCCGCATCAGCCAGTGATCCTGCTGCGCGGCGAGGAAACGGTCGTGGTCGAGCACGGCCTCTCCGTCGCCTTCGGTGCGCAGGACGAGTACGCCGAGCTTGGGCTCGTTGAAGCGCAGGTTGAGGATCGCGTCCTCGAGCTCGCGCGCGATGGCGAGCGGCCAGAACGCGCTGCCGAGCGCTTGCGCGGCATCGGCCGACGCCGGCGCCGCTTGTGCGGGCGCGCGCACGACGATGGCGGCGACACCGCGCTCGCGCTCGATCTCGAGGCGCACGTGCGAATAGGCGATGGCGCCGTTTTCGCTGCGGCGCTCGATCGGAGAAAGCGTCACGCCCTCGCCGTCGCGCGGGCGATCCGACCGCGCCGCAAGCTCTTTGGCGCGCGCTCTGACGGCATCGTCCCATTTGGACTTGGTCACCACTTCGTCGACGAGGCGCCAGTCGACGGCCTTTTGGCCGCGCACGCCTTCCTCGGTGGTGCAGAAGACGTCGGCGAGGTCGCGCCGCACCTTGCGCTTGTCGGTCACCCGCGTGAGGCCGCCGGTGCCCGGCAACACCGCGAGCAGCGGCGTCTCCGGCAGCGCGACGGTCGAGCGCCGGTCATCCACCAGCATGATGTGGTCGGCCGCAAGCGCCAGCTCGTAGCCGCCGCCCGCGCAGCTGCCATTGACCGCCGCAAGGTAGATCTGGCGCGAATGCTCGCTGGCGTCCTCGATGGCGAGCCGGGTCTCGTTGGTGAACTTGCAGAAATTGACCTTATGGCCGTGGCTCGCCCGGCCCAGCATGCGGATGTTGGCGCCGGCGCAGAACACGTTGTCCTTGCCGGATTTGATCACGACGGCGCGAACCTCCGGATGCTCGAAGCGCAGCCGCTGCACGGCGTCGTTGAGCTCGATGTCGACCGCCAGATCGTAGGAATTGAGCTTGAGCTCGTAGTCGCCGGAAAGCCCGCCGGCCGGGTCGACGTCCATGACCAGGAACGCGATCTCGCCGTCGACGTCGATCTTCCAGTGCCGATAGCGGGCGGGCTCGGTGCGGAAATCGATCGGCTCCATGGCCTCCCTCGCACGCGGAGTCCGGAACATGCATTATATTGCATATTCCCGAGAAATTCCGCGTCTTCATGAAATAAAATACATATCGGCGGGAGGCAAGACCGCGCCGGTGGAAATTTTAGGCCGCCGGAGCCAGGCCCTCATGGAGGGCGAGCACGCGCGTTACGAACTCGCCGATGGCTTCCAGCGTCTCCTCCGGCCGGTCGACCTGGGGCGAATGGCCGGCGTCCGGGAGCATGCATATCTCGACCGGGCAATACGCCTCCCGCCGCGCAACGGCGATTTGCGCCAGCGTGCCGTATTCGTCGTCCTGGCCCTGCACGATCAGGATCGGCACGCGGATGTAGGCCAGGTATTCGTCGATCCGCCAGTGCCGGAAATTTGGGTCGAGCCAGGCCCGGTTCCAGCCCCAGAACGCCACGTCGACGTCGCGGTGATACTTGGCGAGCCGCCCGCGCAGATCGCCGGTCTCGTAGGCATCTTTCGCTGCCGCGATCGAGCGCACCGAAATATCCTCGACGAAGAAATGCGGCGCGATCAGCACCAGGCCGCGCACGCGAAAGTCCTGGCGGCTGCCGGCGTAGATCGCCGCGATCGAGGCGCCGTCGCTGTGGCCGATGAGAATCGCCTTGCGCCCGCCCGCCTGGTCGAGCACCGCCGGGAGCACGTCGCGCGCCTCCTCATGCATGTAGGTGAGCGGCCGCGGCAGTTCGACGGGATCGGAATTTCCGTAGCCCGGCCGTGAATAGGTGAGCACGCCGTAGCCGGCGCGCTCGGCAAGCGTTTGCGGAAACTCCTTCCACATGGCGAGCGAGCCGAGCCCTTCGTGCAGCAGCACCAGGGTGGGCGCCCGCTCCGGCTTAGGCCCGTGCCACGCCGCCTCGATCCTCTTGCCGGCAACCATGAAGGCCAAGTCCATGGACGGTTCGGGAGTCACGCCGCCTTGCCGGCGTCCGCCGCGCCCGTCGCGGCGTCCTCCTCGCGCAGCTTGAAGCGCTGGATCTTTCCGGTCGCGGTTTTCGGCAGCTCGGCGCGGACCTCGAACCAGCGGGGATATTTCCACAAGCCCGCGTGCTGCTTGACGTGATTCTTCAGCGCCTCGAACAGGCCCTCGTCGGCCTTGTATCCGCCTTGGAGCACGATGAAGGCCTTGGGCTTGATCAGGCCGTCCTGGTCCTCCTTGCCGATCACGGCCGCTTCGAGCACCGCCTCGTGGGAGATGAGCGCTGCCTCCACTTCGAACGGCGACACCCAGTTGCCGCTGACCTTGAACATGTCGTCGGTTCTGCCGCAGCAACGATAGAACCCGTCCTCGTCGCGAATGTATTTGTCGCCCGTATGGGTCCACTCGCCGGCGAAGGTACGCTGGCTCTTGGCGCGCTGGTTCCAGTAGCCTTCGGCAGCCGATGGCCCGCGGATCACCAATTCGCCGATTTCGCCGGGGCCTAGCTCGCGCCCGTCTTCGTCGACGATCTTTGCCTCATAACCCGGCACCGGTTTGCCGGTGGTGCCGAAGCGGATCTCGCCGGGCCGGTTGCTGACGAAAATGTGCAGCATCTCGGTCGAGCCGATGCCGTCCAGGATTTCGGTTCCGACCACCTCGCGCCAGCGCTCGCTGAAATTGGGCGGCAGCGCCTCGCCGGCGGAGACGCATAGGCGCAATCGGTCGGAGCCGGCGCCGCGCCCGATTTCCCCGTCCGCCAGCATCGCCCCGTAGAACGTCGGCGCGCCGAACAGCAGCGTGGGGCGATGCCGGCGCATGATCTCGAGCACCGATTTGGGGGTCGGGCGGTCGGGAAGCAACACCGTGCTCGCCCCCACCGACATCGGGAACGTCATCGAATTTCCCAGCCCGTAGGCAAAGTAGAGCTTTGCCACCGAGAACACGACATCGTCGGCGCAGAAGCCCAAAATACCCTGGCCGTAGAGCCGCGCCGTGGCCATCAAGCTGGTGTGGACGTGCTTGGCTCCCTTGGGTGCGCCGGTCGAGCCCGATGAGTAGAGCCAGAATGCCACTTCGTCGGACATCGTGGGCGCAGTCCACAACTCGGGTGTGCCGCGGGCCAGGATATCCGCGAAACGATGGGTTTCGAGCCTCCCGAGCTTGGGAAGTGCGCTGCCTGCATCGGCCCCGGCCACGATCGCGGTGCGCAGATGAGTCAACCGGTCGAGGATCGGCGCGAGGGCCTGCATCAGCGGCGCGGAAATCAGCACCGCTTCCGCGCGGCTGTCCTCGAGCATGTAGGCGTATTGCTCCGGCGTGAGCAGCGTATTGAGCGGCACCGGGATGATGCCGGCGCGGATCGCGCCCCAGAACGCGATCGGGAAATCCACGGTGTCGAGCAGGATGAGGACGATGCGGCTCTCCTGGCGCAGTCCGAGCGTCCGCAGGCCGCGGCCGAACCGGCAGGTGGCGGCCTGCAGTTCGCCGTAGCGCAGCGTGCGCTGCGGGTCGGTGAAGGCGATCTTGTCGGCGAGGCCGCGCTCGACATTGGCGTCGATGAAATCGCTGACCGCGTTGTAGGCGCGCCCCGGCCCCGTTGCGTCCATCGGACGTCTCCCTGAAATGCTGTTTCCCCGGGGGTGTCCGCCAGCAAAGACCGACCCCGAAGGTTTACGGCGGCGTGTTTCTGTGATGCATTATAATGCAGTTCCTGGATGGGTCCATGCCCAAGGTGCCAGTGCAATCGCGCCGCCGGCCGGCGACTGCGGCGCGGCCGGCGGGACGAGCCGGGCCGGCCAAGCCGGCCGCCGACGACCTCGCGGAATTTCTCCGGCGTGTCGGCGATCGCGTGCGCACGATGCGCAGCCGCCGCGGCATGTCGCGCAAGCTGCTTGCCCGACATTCCAAGGTTTCGGAGCGCTATCTGGCGCAGCTCGAATCCGGCAGCGGCAATTTTTCGATTGTGCTGCTGCGCCGGGTCGCGCATGCGATCGGGGTGCCGTTGCGCGAGCTCGTCGACGAGCGGCCCGACCGTTCCGTCGATTCCCTGTTGCTGACCCGGTTTCTCGACCGGCTCCCTCCGGCGGACCTGGCGGAAGCGCGCGACCTGCTGCTGGCGCGCTTCTCCGGCCCCTCGATCGACACGCGGGAAGAGCGCATTGCGCTGATCGGCTTGCGCGGTTCCGGCAAGTCGACGCTCGGCGGCGGGCTCGCCGCGCGGCTCGACGTGCCGTTCATCGAGCTCGACCGCGAGATCGAGCGGCAGAGCGGCATCGGCTTGAGCCAGCTGTTCGAGCTGTTCGGCCAGGAGGTGTTTCGCCGCAACGAGCGCACCGCGCTCGAAGCAATCCTAGAGCGCCACCCGCGCTTCGTGCTGGCGACCGGCGGCAGCCTCGTCACCGAGTCCGGCACGTTCGAGCTGCTGTCCTCTTCCTGCCGGACGGTGTGGCTCAAGGCGGATCCCGAGGAGCACATGCGGCGCGTCGTCGAGCAGGGCGATCTGCGCCCGATGGCCAACAACGATCGTGCCATGGACGATCTCATTTCGATTCTCACCAGCCGCGAGCCGCTCTACGCCAAGGCGGATCTCATTCTCGACACGGCGGGGAAAACGCCGGAGCGGAGTCTGCAAGAGCTGCTGGCATTGTTGGACTGCTCGCGGCAATCTGCGGCGCGGCGCTATGCGTAGCGCCCGAGAAGCCAGTGCAGTGAAAACACGAAACACGAAGTGTGTCGTCCCGGGGCCCGAGCGCAGCGAGGGAACCCGGGACCTATGAACACCGTCCGCGCATGTGTTTGCAGATCGGTGTTCATGGATTCCGGGTTCGCCGCTTCGCGGCGCCCCGGAACGACAATCGCGGAGGAAGGCCGATGAATCCGACGTCACACGCTCGGCAGCAGGATGCGCGGCGCGAGCCGGAGATCGAGTTCGCTCCGGTCGAAGTGATTTGCGAAAAGCTTGCCGGCGGCGGCTTCCTGCTGCGGTCGCGGCGCGAGCTCGAACCGCACGATGCCAGCCTCGCGCGGATGTTCCGGCGCGCGGTCGAGCGGGCGCCGCAGAAGCTGTTCCTCGCCGAGCGCGACAACGACCGCTGGCGCGGGCTGACCTATGCGGAAGCGCAGGCGCAAGTCGATTGCTTGGCCCAGGCGCTGATCGATCGCGGGCTTTCCGCGGAGCGCCCGCTGATGATCTTGTCCGGCAACTCGCTGGAGCATGCGATGCTGATGCTCGCCGGATTCACGGCCGGCGTCCCGGTGGCGCCGATCTCGGTCGCTTATTCGCTGCAGAGTCAGGATCACGCCAAGCTGCGCGAGGTTGCGCGCCTGCTCGAGCCTGGGCTCGTCTATGTCTCGGACACGGCGCCGTTCGCCAAGGCGCTCGCGGCGCTCTCTCCGGCCGGCATCGAGATCGCGGCGGGCAAGAACGGCGCGAACCTGCCGAAGGTGACCGCATTTGCCGAGCTTGCGCGCAGCAAGCCGGGCCCGGCGGTCGAAGCCGCGGTGGCGCGCACCAGCGCGCGAACGATCGCCAAATTTCTGCTCACGTCCGGCTCGACCGGGTCTCCCAAGGCCGTCGTCAATACGCACGGCATGCTCGCCGCCAACCAGCAGGCGCTGGGCAATCACAATTTCAATCTCGTGCTCCGCCACGCCGGGACGCTCTACATCGACGGCGGCAAGCCGATGCCCTCGCTGATCGGCGAGACCGTGCGCAATCTGCGCGAGGTGTCGCCCACGGTCTATTTCAATGTTCCGGCCGGCTATGGCGCGCTGCTCCCGCATCTCGAAAACGACGAGCCCCTGGCGAAAAACTTCTTTGCGCGACTGCAGCTCATCTTCTATGCCGCCGCCGCGCTGCCGCAGGATCTTTGGGACCGGCTCGAAGCGGTCGCATTGCGCACGACCGGGCGCCGCGTCCCGATGACGTCCGCCTGGGGCGCGACCGAGACGGCGCCGCTTGCCACCGCCGCGCATTTTTCCATCGATCGTCCCGGCGTGATCGGCGTTCCGGTCCCGGGCATCGAGCTGAAATTGGTGCCCTCCGCCGGCAAGCTCGAAGTGCGCGTGCGCGGCCCCCATGTCACGCCCGGCTATTGGAAGAACGCGGAGCTCACCGCCGCCGCGTTCGACGCGGACGGCTTCTACCGGATCGGCGATGCCGTGCGGTTCGCCGATCCGGATGACCCCGCGCGCGGCCTCCTGTTCGACGGACGCATCGCCGAGGATTTCAAGCTGATCACCGGAATTTGGGTGCACACCGGGGCGTTGCGCGTGGGCGCGCTCGCCGCCGCCTCTCCGGCGCTGCAGGACGCCGTCGTTGCCGGCGAGGGCCGCGCCTGCGCGGGTCTGTTGGCCTGGCTCAATGCCGCGGGCTGCCAGCGCCTGACCGGCGCGCCATCGCCGCGGTCCTTGCCGGATCTCGCGCGCGATCCGTCGGTGGTCGAGCACGTGCGCAGGGCCTTCGCCGAATGGAACGCGGAGAAGGTCGGCTCGTCGCTGCGGATCGGACGCGTGCTGCTGCTCGAGGACGCGCCCTCGATCGATGCCGGCGAGATCACCGACAAGGGCTACATCAACCAGCGGCTGGCGCTGGCGCACCGCGCCTCCGCGGTCGAGCGCCTGTTCGCGGAAAATCCGGACCCGGACGTGATCGTGATCGAGACCTGATGACGCACTTGGCGGCGCCGCATACTCCGGACGCCTCCCCCCTGTGGGGGAGGCCGGCGCAGCAAAGCTGCGCCGGGAGGGGGGTGCTTTCTGCCCAGCCCTGGAGGGACATCTACCCCCCTCCCTATCCCTCCCCCACAAGGGGGGAGGGAACAGTGACCGGCTCAGCCATTGCCCGATCGCCGCGGCTTCGGCTGCGGCATGAAGACGAGAACTGCCGTGTCCCGATCCGCTCCCCAAACAAAGCCGTGGCCCGCCGTGTCCATTGCGGAGGCGCGCGCGCTTCTCACCGCGCCGGGCTCGCGCTTCGAGATGGAGGAGAAGCTCATTCACGGCGCGCGGACGCGGGTCTGGAAGCATGCGCCGCCGACCTTGCGCGACGTGTTCCTGGCCGGCATGGCGCACGGCGAGCGCGTGTTCCTGGTTTACGATGAGGAGCGCGCGAGCTATCGGGCGTTCGCGCGCGCGGCGCTCGCCCTCGCCGATGCGCTGATCGAGGCGGGCGTGCGCAAAGGCGACCGCGTCGCCATCGCGATGCGCAATCTGCCCGAATGGCCCGCGGCGTTCTTCGGCACGCTGCTCGCCGGCGCGATCGCCACGCCGCTCAATGCATGGTGGACCGGCGCGGAGCTCGAATATGCGCTGAAGGATTCCGGGGCCAGAATCGCGTTCGCGGATGCCGAGCGTTTCGAGCGCATGGTCGAGCACCTGCCGAACTGCCCGGATCTCGAGAGCGTCTACGTTTGTCGCGACGAGGAGGAGATCGCGCATCCGAAAGTGACGAAGCTCGAGGACATTCTCGGCCGCTTAGGGGACTGGGAGCTTCTGCCGGATCGCGCGCCGCCGGGGGTCCCGCTCGATCCCGACGACGACGCCACGATCTTCTACACGTCCGGCACCACCGGCCATCCCAAGGGCGCGCTCGGCACGCACCGCAATTCGACTTCCGCCATCGTGGCCGGCGGCTATTCGCTGGCGCAGGCGTGCGTGCGCCGCGGCGAGCCGCCGCCCCAACCCGGCGGGCAGACCCGCTCCTATCTGCTCGTCGTGCCGTTCTTTCATGCCACCGGCTGCCAGGCGATCATGATTCCGGCGCTGTTCCAGGGCGCCAAGATCGTGCTGATGCATCGCTGGGATGCCGAAACCGCGATGCGGCTGATCGAGCGCGAGCGCTGCACCCACGCCGGCGGCGTGCCGACCGTCGCCTGGCAGCTGATCGAGCATCCAGCGCGCAGCCAATATGACCTCTCCTCGCTGCAGGCGGTGGCCTACGGCGGGGCGCCGGCCGCTTCCGAGCTCGTGCGCCGCATCAAGCAGGCGTTTCCGCACGCGAGTCCCGGCTTCGGCTGGGGCATGACGGAAACCTGCGCCCCCTTCACCACGCATCAGGCCGAGGATTATCTCAATCGACCGGAAAGCTGCGGCCCTGCGGTTCCGGTCTGCGACATGCGCATCGTCGGCTCCGCGGGCGAGACGCTGCCGCCCGGCGAGGTCGGCGAGCTGTGGGCCAAGGGGCCGAACGTGGTGAAGGGCTATTGGAACAAGCCCGAGGAGACCGCGCAGACGTTCGTGGACGGCTGGCTGAAAACCGGCGATCTCGCCAAATTGGACGAGGAGGGCTTTTGCTACATCGTGGACCGCAAGAAGGACATGCTGATCCGCGGCGGCGAGAACATCTATTCGATCGAAGTCGAGGAGGCGCTCTATTCGCATCCCGCCGTGATGGACGCCGCGCTCGTTGCCATCCCGCACCGCACGCTCGGCGAGGAGCCCGGCGCCGTGGTGACGCTGAAGCTTGGCGCCGAGGCCAGCGAGGCGGAATTGCGCGAATTCGTGGCGGCGCGCCTCGCGGCCTTCAAGGTGCCGGTGAAAATCGTGTTCTGGCCCGAGCCGCTGCCCCGCAATCCCAACGGCAAGATTTTGAAGGGCGAATTGAAGCGGCTGTTTCAGGCTTGAGCGAAAAGCAGCGGCGGCCGCGCGGATCGCGCAGCCGCCGCAGGCTTCGGCAGGGCTGAATTCCCGCTATTTCACGTTGGTGTTGAGCGTCAGGTCGGCCGAGAACTTACGGCGCCCGGATTGATCGACGCCGTATGGTCGCCGGTCAGGACGTTGCAGTTGGCTTTGGACAAGTTCGTGTCCCAGTACCGCAAGTCGAGCGTGAACACCTTGTAGGTGATTCCGACGCCGAGATTCCAGGTCGCGTAATCCGGGTATTTGATTCCGGCCGGGAAGTTCGGGAAGCCGCAGCAGTTCGCGGGGATGGCATAGAACGTGTCGGTCGTCCCGAACCAGTAATAACCGACCTCACCCTGGAAATATCCGCCCCAATCTTTCGGGAACCAGGCGCTCGGCGCCGTCAGCTTGAGGATGCCGGAGGCGAACAGGCCGTAGGCGCCGGAGTTCAGCCAGGACGGCGAATAATACACGTCGCCGGTGACCGCGACGACGTCGCTGAGGGTGTAGGTGGCTTTACCGTACACCTCCCAGAAGCTCAGGTTGCGTTTGAGGGGGTTGCAAGACGCGTTGAGCGCGACGAAACCGTTGGTGCAGTTCGAATCCGAATCGAACGTTTTGGTGCCATCATCAAATCCAGGCCCGGGCACGAGGCCGGTGAAGTTTCTTCCGCCCGGGTAATAGTAGTACCAAAACCCGAAATCGAACGCGAGCTTGTCGAAGGTCGGCCGGATGCCGCCGTAGAAGTCGATCTCGGCCGCGGCGTGGTTCGGGAAATCGATGCTCTCGCCGGCGTTGCCGTAGTAGAGCTGCAAGGTCGGACTGACATTGTAGCGCAGCTCCGAATAGGCGGCGACCGATGGCTTGTGCGCGGACTGGGTGATGCCGCGGAACTCGTAGTCGTTCATCAGCGCGCCGCCGAACGCGACGTCCCATGGCGAAGTCGCTGCCGGCGCCGCGACCGGCGGCGCCTTCACCGGCATGGTCAGATCCGCCGCGAACGCCGCGGAGGTAGACAAGCCGAGAGCGATGACTGCTGCCGAAGCGAATTTCTTCACGATAGACCCCCGTTCCCTGGCGCGGTAAGGGGCGGCCCGAACCCCAAGCCCTTCCGCGCTCCCGCCGGAATCCTCCGCCGGCGTAATCAGGCACCTACGATCCAACCTGGGGGACAGCGCGGCAAGGAGAAACGCTTGGCAAATGCCCGTTTTTTGGGCGAACCGGGGCGAATCCTGCAAAAAATTCGAAACTGTTGTATTTGAGCTACATGCGTTCCCGCAGCCGTAGAATCGGTTGAGCGGAGCGGCACGAACCCCATCGCTTGGGTGGGTTTTTGCTCCGCTCAACCCAGCCTACGCCCGCCGCATCACGGGAGCGGCGCTCTTGAGGCTTGCGACATCGCAATAGCCGGCCTGGCCGAGGCAGCGGCTCGCCTCGTCGATCAGAAGCTCGATCAATTCCTGCGCTGCCGCGGGCCCGTGCGCGGCGACCGCATACATCATGGCGCGACCGACCAGGACGAAGTCGGCGCCGGCCGCCAGCGCCTTGACGATGTGCTCGCCCGAGCGCACGCCGCTGTCGATGATCAGCGGAAAATCCCGCCCGACCGCCGCCCGGATCTCCGGGAGCACGTCGATCGTCGCCGGCGCCGAATCGAGCTGGCGGCCGCCGTGGTTGGAGACGACGATGCCGTCGCAGCCGAGATCCTGCACGCGCACGCTGTCCTCCGCGGTCATCACCCCCTTGACGACCAGCCGGCGGCGCCAGCGGGCGCGCAATTTCTTCAGATCCTCCCAGTCGAACCGGCCGCGGATCTCGGAGGTGAGGTACGCGGCGATCGACTGCCGATTGACCATCGGCGCGTATTGCTCGACGTTGACGAAGCGCGGCACGCCGGCGGAAACCGTCTCGATCGACCAGCGCGGATGCGTGATGAGCTCCAGCGCCACCCGCGGCGTGATCTTGAACGGCACCATGAAATTATTGCGGATGTCGCGCAGCCGCCGCGCCGCGAGCGGCACGTCGACCGTCAACAGCAGCACGTCGTAACCGGCGCGCTCGGCGCGCTCGACGATGTCGGCCACGTCCTCGTCGCGCTTGGAGACGTAGAGCTGGAACCAGGCATGGCCGGGCGCGATCTCGGCGATGCGCTCGAGCCTGGTGTTGGCCGCGGTCGACAGCGTATAGGGGATGTCGGCGGCCGCCGCGGCGCGCGCGATCGCCTCCTCGGCGCGCGGCCAGATCAGATTGCCGAGCCCGATCGGCGCGATACCGAACGGGGCCGCCCAGCGCCGCCCGAACAGGCTGGTCGAGAGATCGCGGCTCTCGATGTTCACCAGCGCCCGCGGCTTGAGCATGAGCTCGTCGAACGCTCGCTCGTTGCGCCGCACGCCGGTTTCCGAGCCGGCGCCGCCGTCGAGATAGTCGAACACGAATTTCGGCAGGCGCCGTTTTGCCCGCGGGCGAAGATCGGACACGCACGCAATGCTCATTGGCTCCGGCCTGGGGTGTGACGCGAGGCGGGGTGCCGCGCCGGGAGGGGAGGGCGGATTATGCGCCAGGGGGCTGGGCAAACTCAACGGCGGTTATTGCGAGGCGCGGTCAAACACCGAGCTTCGCCGCCAGATTCCCGAGGCTCGTCGCGGCGATATCGACCGGCACCGTCGGGCCTTGCTCGCCGGTGCCCGGTCCATATTCGTCCGGCCGCGCGACATGCGCGGTTTTGAGCCCGCATTGCGCGGCCGCGGCAAGGTCGCGGCTGTGGGCGGCGACCATCATGCATTGGTGGGGCTCGAGATTGAAGGCTTCCGCGGACGCGAGATAAACCCGGGGTTTCGGCTTGTAATCGCCGGCGACTTCGGCGCCCAGGATCGCGTCCCAATGCAGATGATTGCGGCGGGCGAGGTCCGCCATCAGGGCGATGTTGCCGTTCGACACCGGCGCGAGCAGGTAGGCGTGGCGCAGACGCGCAAGCCCGAGCGGCACGTCCGGCCACGCGTCGAGCCGGTGCCAGGCGAGATTGAGGTTTTCGAGCGCGTTCTCGTCGAGCCCGCGGACCGCGAACCGCGGCAGGATCCTTTCGAGATTCATCCGGTGCAGCGCGTCGAGCTTGGAGAACGGGATTTTCCCCGAGCGCACTTCCTCCATGCTCGGCTGGTACTCGCCGCGCCAAGCGTCGGCGAATTTCAGCCAGTCGAGCGAATGGCCGAGCGGCTCGAGAATGGCTCTTGCCTCGCGCGCAATCGAGCTGCGCCAATCCATCAGCGTGCCGAACACGTCGAAGAACAGCGCTTTGGGTGTGGACATGAAGGATGCTCCGGCATGACGCGAATGAGCTGTCATCCCGGGGGCCGAGCGCAGCGCGGCGGCCCGGGATCCATGAACACCGTGGTGCCGGATTTTGCAGCACGGTGCTCATAGCTTCCGGGCTCGCCGCGGAGCCTGCCCCGGACTTGACCCGGGACGGCGTCCCGGAACGAGGACCGCCCAATATCACAAATGTTCAAGCCGGCGTGAGCACCGGTTGCACGAGCCCCCATGCGCATCCAATTGCAACCCCATGGACCATTCGCTTCTCACCGCCTCCCGCACCACCCACGTCAAGATCGTGGTCGTTGCGCTATTGGGCGCCATCCTGGTGGTGAGCGTCGGCATTGCCGCGCACGTGAGCGGGACCCCCTCCGCCGCCGTCCTCAAGGCCGGCCAGTCGGTCACCTATACCGGACACAACGGCACCTTGGCCCGCTGAACGCGGCCCGGCGCCGGAAATCCGCGGAGTAGCCCCGGATCGAGCGAGGCGCAATCCGGAATTGGCGATCCCGCTCTGCGGACGTTGCATCCTGGCTACCATGGGATTTTGCCTTTGGCGCCGGCCTCGCGGGCGCTATGCTCTCCCGACGAAACCGGAATCGGCCCGGGAGGCACGCCATGGTCCGCACGCTCGAGCAGAGCACGATGCGCAAGGTCTATCTGCGCCTGCTGCCGTTCGCGATCCTGACGTATTTCTTCTGCTATCTCGACCGCATCAACGTCGGCTTTGCCGCGCTGACCATGAACAAGGACCTCGGGCTCGACCCCTCGATGTTCGGCATGGCGGCCGGCGCCTTCTTCTGGGGCTATTGCCTGTTCGAGGTCCCCAGCAACATGATCATGGAGAAGGTCGGCGCGCGCATCTGGATCGCGCGCATCATGATCACCTGGGGGATTCTCTCGGGCGCCACCGCTTTGTGCACCGGGCCCTGGAGCTTCATGACCGTGCGCTTCCTGCTCGGCCTGGCGGAGGCCGGGTTCTTCCCAGGCATCGTGCTGTTCTTCACCTATTGGTTCCCGGACCACCACCGCGCCCGCATCGTCTCGGGGTTCATGCTGGCGCTGCCCATCGCGGTCGCGCTCGGCGCGCCGCTCTCGACCGGGCTCATGGAGCTCAACGGCCTGTGGGGGCTCGCCGGCTGGAAGTGGATGTATCTCGTCGAGGCGATCCCGACGGTCCTCATCGGCATCGTGGTGCTGTTCTACGTGACCGACCGTCCCGCGCAGGCGAAATGGTTGGACCCGGACGAACGCGCCTGGTTGACCTCGTCGATCGAGAGCGAGCGCCGCCGCGTCGAGACATTCCACGGGATCACAGTGCTGCGCTCGTTCTGGAACCCGAAAGTCCTGCTGCTGGCGCTGAACTATTTCGGCATCGTGACCGCGAGCCTCGGCATGCTGATCTTCCTGCCGCAGATCATCAAGCAGCTCGGGTTCACCAACATGCAGGTCGGCTGGGTGACGATGATCCCTTACCTCTGCGCCTCGGTGAGCATGCTGACCTGGGGGTGGATCTCCGATCGCATGGGCGAGCGGCGCTGGAATCTCGCTTGTGCCAGTGCGGTGTCCTGCGCCGGCCTCATCCTTGCCGGACTGACGGTCGGGACCTATTGGTCGCTCGCCGGCATGACCATCGCGGCCATCGGGTTCTACGGCAGCAAAGGACCGTTCTGGGCGATGCCGCCGATGTTCGTGACCGGCATGACGGCGGCCGCGACCATCGCCTGGATCAACTCGCTCGGCAATCTCGGCGGCTTCTTCGGCCCCTCGATCGTCGGCTGGGTGCGGGAGCTGACCGGCAGCTTCGCCGGCGGGCTCTATGCGCTGGCCGGTTTCGCGCTCATGGCGGCGATCGTCGCGGCGCTGTGGCTGCACATCCCGCGCCACGGGGTCGCCCCCGAGGCCGCGCCCGTGCCGGCGGAGTAGCGCACCGGCGGAATAGCTAATCGATCACCGCCTGCTCCGGCGCCGGCGCTTGCGGCCCCGTCCGCGGCCGGCGCATCAGCAAGAGCAGCAGGATGGTCGGCAAGGTGATCATCAGCATGAACTTGAAGTCGTCCGCATAGGCGATGATCTGCGCCTGCCGGGTCACTTCGTTGTTGAGCGCGGTGAGCCCGCGGTGGGTAGCGCTGTTCCAGAACAGATAGGCGCCGCCGGTCTGCAGCATGCGGTTGAACGGCGTGACGTGCGCGGCGATCTCGGCGTGCATGATCTGCGTGTTCTGCGCCAGCAGGAACGAGGTGATCGAGATGCCGATGGCGCTCCCCACGTTTCGCATCAGGCTGAACAGCGCGGTACCTTCGGTCCGAAGCTCGACCGCCAGCGTGGCGAACGCGATCACCTGCAGCGGGATGAACACGAAGCCGAGCCCGAACCCCTGGATGACGGAGGTTACGGTGAGCGACCAGATGCTGATGTCCGGCGTCCATCCGGTCATCTGCCACATCGACCCGGCGATCATCAACAGCCCGATCAGCATCAGCAGCCGCGGATCGACCCGATTGCTCAGCCGTCCGGCGACCATCATGGCGATCATGGTGCCCACCCCGCGCGGGACCATCAGCAGCCCGGCCTCCGCCACCCCGTAGCCGCCGAGGTTCTGCAGCCAGGGCGCCAGCAGCGCCGCGCTCGACAGCAGCACCATGCCGATTGCGAACATCACCAAGAGGCCGGCGACGAAATTGAGGTCGCGGAAGATGCGCGGGGTGATGAAGGGTTTTTTGGCGGTGAAGAGGTGCACGACGAACAGATAGACCCCGAGCCCGGCGAGCACCGCCTCGACGATGGTCTCGGTCGAGCCGAACCAGTCGTTCTGCTCGCCGCGGTCGAGCATCAGCTGCAGGGCGCCGATTCCCAGGCTGAGCACCGCGAAGCCGATCCAATCGAATCTCAGCTCGGCGTCGCGCCGCGTTTCCTTGAGAAAGAGCCACAGCCCGGCGATCGCCAGCAGCCCGAACGGCAGATTGATGAAGAACACCCAACGCCAATTGTAGACGTCGGTCAGATAGCCGCCGAGCGTCGGACCCAGGATCGGCCCGACCATCACGCCCATGCCCCAGATCGCCATGGCCGAGCCGCGCTGCTCGATCGGGTAGAGGTCGAGCATGGTCGCCTGCGACAGCGGCACCAGCGCCGCGCCGAAGGTGCCCTGCAGGAAGCGGAACACCACCATCTGGGCGAGCGATTCGGCGGAGCCGCACAGCATCGAGGCGATGGTGAAGCCGGCGAGACAGGTCAGGAACAGGTTCTTGCGGCCGAACCGCGCCGCCAGCCAGCCGACCGGCGCCGTGAAGATCGCGGCCGCCACGATATAGGAGGTCAGCACCCAGGTGATCTGATCGAGGGTCGCGGACAGCGAGCCCTGCATGTAGGGCAGCGCGACGTTGGCGATCGTGTTGTCGAGCGCTTGCATCAGGGTCGCCACCATGGCGCAGGCCGTGACGATGCCGCGATGGGATACGGCGGGTTTTCTTGACGCGTAGGTCGCGGCGGTCATGACCGTGAAATGCACGTATCCGGGTGCCGCGAACTCGGCGAACTCCCTCTCCCCGGTGGGCCGAGCTGCGCCCGCTTGTCCAAGCGGTCAGTCGCCAACCGCGAGAGCAGATACCCTCCCCCCGCGAAGCGGTGGGGAGGGTGGCGAGGTGCGGAGCACCGAGCCGGGTGGGGGGTCGAGAAGCTCCGAGTGGAAAGCGGCCCCCCACCCCTAACCCCTCCCCGCCGCGCTGATGCGCGGGGGGAGGGGAACCCAGGCGCTTCGACTGTGTGGCCGCGCTCACGAGTTGCGCCGTCCCTCTCCCGATGGGAGAGGGAGCAGGCCGAGCGAGCCTCGGTCGTGGCGATCATCATTCAATCTCAGAACAGCTCGGACAGCGAGCGCCGGTGCGCGGTATCGATGTCGACGGTGACGCTCATGCCGGCGCGCAGGATCGGATCGTCCGGCTTGCGGTCGACGCGGATGCGCACCGAGATGCGCTGGACGACCTTGACCCAATTACCGCTCGCGTTCTGCGGCGGCAGGATCGAGAACTCGGCGCCGCTCGCCGGGCTGATGCTCTCCACCGAGCCCGACCACGTCCGGTTCGGATAGGCATCGACGAAAATTCCGACCGGATCGCCGGGCTTCACATAGGTCATGTCGGTTTCCTTGATGTGCGCGTCGATCCACACGGTGTCGGTGGAGACGAGACCCACCGCGCCGGTGTTGGTGAGCGCCGCGGTCTGCGAAACCAGGTAGGTCCCGGGCTGCAGCGTGTCGACCTGGGTGACGATGCCGTTGAACGGCGCGCGCACCACGGTGTGGTCGAGCTGGCGCTGCGCCTCGTCGACGTTGGCCTTGGCCTGCTGGTACTGCGGATGCTCGGCGACGGGGATGTCCGGATTGCCGCCCAGTCGCGCGAGCTGCACCTGGGCCTGCTGCCTGAGCGATTCGAGCTTCTTCTGGTCCGCCGCGAGCGTGAACCTCGTCTGGTCGTAGTTGGCCTTGGAGATGCTGTCGCTTTTCACCAGGACGGCGTAGCGGTCGTAGTTCGCCTGATCGAGCTCGACCTGCGCCTGATGGGCCTTAATGTCCTCGAGCATGCGCTTGTAGTCCTGCTTCATCGCCTCGATGACGAGCGCGGTTTGCTGCAACTGGGCCTTGGCGTTGTCGAGCGCGATCCGGAACTGCCTGGGATCGATCCGGAACAGCACGTCGCCGGCCTTCACGGCCTGGCCTTCGCGGACGTCGACGTCGGTCACGATGCCGGAGACGTCGGTCGAGACCATCAGCTTGGCGGCGCGCACATAGGCATCGTCGGTGGAGACGAAGCGGCCGCCGCGCAGCCAGAACGTCAGCGCCGCCACCAGCACGACGAGGATCCCGCCCACCATGAGCAGCAGCCGCAGGGTGCGCTTGCGGCCGAGCGACCGGGTAATGGCGCGTTCGATCTCGCGGGTCCGCTGCAGCATGGCTCAGCCGTTCCTCGCCCCCGAGGCGCGAACCGCGTCGCTGTCGCGCAGTTCGGCGGCGAGATTGGCCTTCATGCGCAGCAGGCCGTCGGCCATCACCCTGAGCGTGGCCGGGTCGAGCCCCGCGGTCATCAGCGCGTGCAACTCGGCGCGATATTTCTTGATCTCCCGCAGGATGGGCGTGGCCGCCGGCATCAATTGCAGCCGCCAGACCCGGCGGTCCCTCGGATCGGACCGGCGCTCGACGAGGCCGCGCGCCTCCAGCCGATCGACCAGGCGGCCGATGGTGATCGGCTCGACCTCGACGATCGCCGCCAGCTCGTTTTGGGAAAGTCCCGGCTGGCGTTCGAGGTGCGCCAGGATCACCCATTGGGCTCGCGTCATCCCCCGGGTGCGGGCGCGCTGGTCCGCCCGCGTGCGCATCTGCCGGGCAACGTCGTAGAGCAGCACCAGGAGCTCGGGGTCGAGGCCGATCTGCATGGGGAGGGCACCTTAAGCAGTGATAAGATAAGCTAAGTTATTATTTATACAACAGAAATTTCGGGCCGGGAAGGTAGCCCGGATGCCGCGCCGCGGAGCGGCGCGTAATCCGGGAAGCGCCCTTCGATCCCGAATTGCGCCGCGCGCCATCCGGGTTACCCGACCGGGCCGAGGCGGGTGTCAGCGGCCATAGCCTTGCGGAACAAAGCCAGGCTGGCGCGCTTGCGCGGG
>WNFD01004740.1_pt1 | contig 21237 bp, 16 predicted proteins | sample 5400491 | NCBI WGS metagenome assembly WNFD01 (sample SAMN13153343, study PRJNA577476) | soil metagenome | isolation source: 120 cm saprolite under Douglas fir tree site 2 hole 2 replicate 2 | place: USA:California | collected 2015-04-18
CCCACGACGCCCGACGAACATCTGGCCGAGGAGATCAAGAAAGCCGCTGACGGCGCGAACATGCGCATCGACTCGGTGATGAACATGGACCACTGGAAGTACCCGCTATCGTCGAGCGAGCCCGCGGTGGTGGAAAAAAGCCTGGCGGGGATGCGCACATCTCTGCACAACGCCAAAGTGTGGGGTTCGGATGCGGTGCTGCTTGTCCCTGCCGTCGTCAATCCGCAGACCTCCTATCGCGACGCGTGGAGTCGTTCGCAGAGGGAGATTCGCAAGCTCCTTCCTCTCGCTGAGGAGCTGAAAATTGTGATCGCCATCGAAGAGGTCTGGAACAAGTTTCTGCTGAGCCCCTTGGAGATGGCCACGTACATAGGAGAATTCCAGAGTCCGTGGATCCAGGCCTGGTTCGACGTTGGAAACGTGGTGCTTTACGGCTATCCGCAGGACTGGATTCGCACGCTGGGGAAGAGCATCGTCAAGGTCCACCTGAAGGACTTCAAGCGCAAGCAAGATGGATACGAGTGGGTGAACCTCGGTGATGGCGACGTGGATACTCGGGGAGCGCCATTACCGAGCTCAAAGGGGGCGACGAGGCCTACCTCCGCGACGTGAGCCGTCGCGTGGACCGCCTGGTGCTGGGCCGGACCTGAGAGCAGACGAGGAGCGGCGACATCTCCATTCCCCGCCGAGGGAAGAAAACAGCCAGAGCCGGACGCTGTTTTCGAAGAAAGCGGGAAAATCCTGGACACCTTCTCGTAGTCCAGTAAAATTTCAGACATGGACCGTCCGTTGTTGGTGAGTACTCGAAGAGGTTTTCTTACTGGAGCAAGTGCTTTTTTTCTCTTGCAATCCCGCCGAAGGAGCCCCCCACCGGCGCCTCCGTTTGTGCTGACTCCGATTCGCTTTCGCGAGGTTGCGAATCATGCCGGGCTGGATTTCGTGCTGCAAAACAATCCCACACCGCGTAAGCACATGATTGAAACCATGCCGGGTGGGGTTGCCGCTTTCGATTACAACGGCGACGGGTTGACAGACATCTTCTTCACAAACGGCGCGTCGATTCCTTCTCTGGAAAAAGATTCACCCAAGTTTTTCAACCGGCTTTATCGGAACGACGGCGGAATGAAATTCACCGACGTTACCTCGGAAACCGGAGTGGCGGGCGCAGGCTATTCCATGGGCGCCGCAGCGGCGGACTATAACAACGACGGCTACGCGGATTTGTTTGTTGCAGGCGTGTACCGGAACATTCTCTATCGGAACTTGGGCAATGGCAAGTTTGAGGACGTAACTGAACAAGCGACCATTAAGAGCGACAAGTGGTCCGTTGCCGCCGGCTGGTTCGACTATGACAACGATGGATGGCTGGATCTGTTCGTAGTCAATTATGCCCACTGGACACCTGACTTTGATCGCTTTTGCGGCGAGCGCGACCGCAACCTGCGAGTGTACTGCCACCCTAAGTATTTCGAGGGGGTTCCCAACACTCTGTACCGGAACCGGCGGGACGGGACATTCGAGGACGTCACTGCCAAGGCTGGCATCGGCGCGCACATCGGACGCGGTATGAGCGTCGCTTTTGCAGATTATGATAACGACGGCTTGATGGATGTTTTTGTTACCAACGACAACATGCCGAACTTCCTGTTCCACAATCGTGGTGACGGGACATTCGAAGAGGTGGGGCTCCAGACCGGCGTGGCCCTTACGAACAATGGCCTGCCGGTGGCCAGCATGGGGGCAGATTTTCGCGATTACGACAACGACGGCTCGCCCGATCTCAACATCACTGCGTTGGCAGGTGAAACGTTTCCTTTGTTCAAGAATCTGGGAAACGGTTTGTTCCAAGACGCGACGCATCAAAGCCGGCTGGCCGTTCTCACGGCGACGCGCAGTGGCTGGAGTAACGGCTTCTTTGATTTCAGTAACAATGGCTGGAAAGATCTGTTTACCGCCAATTCCGATGTCAATGATTTGATTGACCTATTCCAATCCACGCACTACAAGCAAACCAACAGCCTCTTCGCCAATCTTGGGAACGGCACATTTCAGGATGTTTCGGCGGAAGCGGGCTTTACTCTCCCTCGTGCCCACCGGGGCAGCGCCTTTGCAGATTTTGATAACGACGGAAAAATGGACATTGTCGTCAGCGCGCTCGGGGAACCTGCGGAGCTTTGGCAAAACATCAGCCCAGACATCAACCACTGGCTCATCCTGAAACTGAGTGGTACCCGAAGCAACCGTGACGGAATCGGCGCCAAGGTCCGGCTAGGCAATCAGTCCAACCACGTGACCACGGCCGTAGGCTACGCTTCCTCCAGTTCGCGGTGTGTCCACTTCGGAACTGGCAAGGTGGAGAAGATTGATCGGATAGAGATTCGCTGGCCAAGTGGCACAGTTCAGGTGCTGCGAAACGTTGCGACCAACCAAGTTCTCGAAGTCCACGAGCCCTCGAAATAGGGGGACACTGACTCCCCTTTAGGGTGGCGTGATCTCCACGTTCCGTTTTGCGGCCTCGCTCGCAGCTGTAGCGGCGCGCTGAATCTTCTGATATTCCAAAAGAGCCTGTTTGGAGAGGTCAGGCTGGCCACTCGCCTTGTATGCGCTTGCAAGTTGATAGTGCAGGCTACCGTCTTCATCCGTGGCCAGGGCCACCTGGAGATGCGGTATTGCCTCGGCCGCCCTTCCGGCGGCCACGTAGGCGCGCGCCAAGGCCTTGTGCGCCGCCAGTAATTTGGGATCATGGGCCAGGGCGCGCCTGAGCAAGGGAATCGCTTCTTCCACTCGTTGCAGGTCGACGAGCGTCTCACCGGCGAGATAATTCAATTCCGCCGAGCCCGGCTGCCCTTTGAGGAGGTTTTGGAGTATGGGTAAGGCCCCGCCATAGTCTTGGCCGAATTTCAGGCTGATGGCCAGTTGCTTCTGAATTTGCTTGTCGGTGGGCGACAGCCGAAGAGCTTCCCTCCATTCTTCAGCGGCTTCCGCGTACTTTCTCTTGCCGCTGTAGATATGTGCTTTCAACTCGTGTTGCTCCAAAGAGGGCGGCAACTGACCGAGGCGAGTGAAGGCTTGTAAAGCCAACTCATTGTAAGCTCGCGAACGCCAATAGTGAGACTCGGGAGTATTCGCTCCTTTTGCGGAGGCGACCAGCATACTGAACTGTCCTTCCCTGAACTCACACTCGAATGTCTGGGTACGGCAATCCCGTTGGGGAAGCCTGAGTTCCTTCTCTTCCTCAATGTTGGCCCAATCTGGATGCCCGGTCTGACGATAGACTTCCGCCACCGCTGCGTGCAGTCCCCGCATCGCCGGTGCTTTCTCCAATGCACGACGGTACAGATAGAAAGCGCTTGAGAACTGCTGCTCGCGGAGTCGGGCCTCGGCCACCAGCGCCAGCCAGTACGCGGATTCCGGTGCAGTTTTCTGCAACTCGTCGAAAGCACGAACGGAGAGCGATTCGTAGCTGCGCCCCAGTCCGTACCAAGCCTCTGAACTTTCGGGATCCAAATCAGTGAGCTTCCGGTATTGATCGGCTGCCTGTGCGGCGTGGTCGAGCGAAAGCAAAGCACCAGCGAGCAACTGAAGCGCGCCCCGGTGATCCGGCTGTAAGTGCAAGACCATCTTGAGAGCCTCGAGACCGGCCGGCGTCTGGCCGAGCTGCAAGCGAGCAGCCCCAAGAAAGAGCCACGCGGGTGCGAGTTTGGGATCAAGCTTCACTGCCGCTTCCAGCTGCGGTATCGACTCTCTGTCGTCCCCGGCCATGTGGAGCGCCATGCCGAGGTTCAGCATTAGACCGGGGTTGTGGGGTACAGCTTGATTCAATTCACGGTAGAGAGGAATGGCCTCTACAAACTTACCCTGCGCCATGAATTCCTTGGCGCGCTGTGATTTGACGGTTAGGTCTTCCGACTGGGCGAAGCTGCTCGATTGTGCCAGGATCGAAACCAGGCAAAAGAGAAGCGCTTCTGCTGCTTTCATCCGTATCCTCATGCTCCAAAGTAGGCCTCATATGGACAGATGCTTTCTCGGGTGTCAGTACACAGCCCGACGTCAAAGAGAGACTAAAAAAACAAAGGGCGCAGGTCGTTAAGCCTGCGCCCTAACGGAGCGCGGGACACACGCTGGCGTGCCCCGGCTGGAGAATCGCAAGCCGAAGCGGAACTGCCGCTCGTCGTTCTTGGCGCCGGTGATGACCATGAAGTTGCCACTGCTTCGCGAGCCAGTCGGATTGTTGAAATGTGGCGTGTTGAAGAGATTGGCGGCGTCGGCGCGGAACTGCAAGCCAAATCGCTCGGTGAGATTGAAGGTACGGAACAGGCTGAAGTCCATGTTCACCGAACCCGGTCCATATAGAGTGTTGCGGCCCACATTGCCATAAACGGCAGAGGCGGACACCGCAGCAAACGCGGTGGGGTCATAAAACGGGTTGCCTGTGCCGATTCCGCCAAGCTTCTTGACAGGGCCGACTTGATTCGGAGTTTGGCGCTGACCGATGGCGTTTAGCGAGGCACCGGATGCCGTCAAGGAAAACGGCTGGCCGTGGACGGCGCTGAAGATGCCGCTAACCTGCCAGTCGCCGAGGACCTTCGTAGCCACGCCGCCACTACTCGCCCATTGCTTGCCTTTGCCGACCGGCAGTTCATAGACGTATGCCAACTGGAATATCTGAGGCGTATTGAAACCTGCCTGGGCGCGGTTACGCCGAAAGACACTGGGATCGTTCCAAGCAACTGAAGCCCATCCATCGTCATCCGTGAAGTCAATGGCCTTGGAATAGGTGTACGCTCCTTTGACCATAAGGCCATGCGAGAACTGGCGGTTAATCGACATCTGAAGGGCGTGGTAATTGGCGCTCAAATAGCCCTGCCAGAAATCGGTTTCGGCCGTGCGATTTCCGAACTGAGGTTTGTTGAAAGGCTGTCCAGCCGCTCCCGTGCCAGGCAGAGATGCGTTCACGTTCAGGTCGGCGAACTGGTGCACGGTTTGCGTGCCCACATATCCTACAGAGGCCAGGAACTGACCGGGTAGCTTGCGCTCGACAACCAAGTTCCACGATTCGATATAGCCGCGTTTCAGCAGACCGGGACCGGTGGAGCGCTCAAGCGCCGCGCCGGGAAGGGGGATAGTCCCGCTGCTGATGTTGATATTGCTGCAGCAGATGATAGGTATCCCGTTGGAAAGCGAGCCATAGGGAGTAAAGCCATTTGGTCCGACAAAGCTCGCACCGACGGTGAGTGGGTAGAATCCGCGCAGAGGTCTCGCTAAGGGCAGAGGATCGACGGTGATACCGAAGCCAGACCGAACTACTGTGTTGTCATTGATGCGGTAGGCCAAGCCGATACGGGGCGCAAAGAGCTTCTTGCTAGTGGTAACGCCAAGGTGGTCGGGATTGCCACCGATGCCCCCTAGAAGAACGCACGGGCCGGTCGGTGGATTGCCGCAAGTTATAGCGCCGGAGAAATCAAGACGGTCAAATTGAAAAGCACCGTTGCGCGTCATGAGAGGATAATATTCGTAGCGCAAGCCCAAGTTGACCGTGAGTTTGCTAGTGACGCGATAGCGATCCCCAACAAACCAACCGAATTGCCACTCGCGGGCCGTCGCTTTGATAAATTGATCGCTCCTCCCTGCGCCAATATTAGACCCGGCGCCGCTATTCAGCTCGCCGAAGAGACCGAGCTCGAATTCGGCCAGCGCGTTGAATCTGTCGGGAGCAGCGCCTCCGCTCAAAGCGGTTGGGCCGCCACCGAAGTCGAACTCTCCACGTGGGCCGGCTCCCAATTCCGGCTGCCAGTGGTTCAAGTGATGGTGAACGATGTCCGTTCCCGCGCTTACTTGATGCTTGCCATGGGACCAGCGGACGTTGTGGTTGCTGGTGAAGCTCCAGTCGTTTCGGAAAGCCGGATTCCAGCCCTCGGGATTACCAATATTAGCGTACCCAGAGATGGCGAAAAGGGGGAAGCCGCTGCTGCGCAGGTCCGGACCGTTCGTACCTGGAATTCCGAGCACGTCCGATCCGATGTTGGTGCCGAAGTCGGGGGTTTGGCCGTACTCGCTCATGCGCGTAAAGCCGACGTTGCCATCTACCACAAGGGTAGGCGAAAGAGTTAGCGTGTGGCCCACAGTCACGAGTTGCACGAGAGAATGGAAGTCACCAAGTCCCCCATCGCACGCACAGTCTCCAATAGCTTTACCGAGGCTGGGCTCGCCGTGGAAGACCGACCTCATAGCGCTGTACTTGGCAAAAATACTGTGATTGCCGGTTCGATTCCAATCCACCTTGCCGTCAAAATTGTGACGAGTCAGGCGCTGCGTAGCCGATGAGAAAAAGTTCGCGGTGTCGCCGGACAAGTTCGGCGCCGGAACCAGAGCAAGGATCTTTTGGCTGATAGAGCTGAGGCGAGCGGTTGGAATTATATTGGGACAGCCGGCCGAGTTCGTGCAGGCGGCATTAAAGAGGAGGCTGCTAGGATTGGACGATGCAACAAACTGAGTGCGAGCGGCGGGGTTGCCAGCTCCGCTCGCGGGATCATAGATCTTGCTCAGAACGCCGCTAAAGTCTCCTGCACGGACGGCGGCGGTCGGTACAGTTTCAATACCAGGCGAGGGCCCTGTAGATACCTGCCGGTTATCGCGCTCGAAGGTTCCGTCATAGCTCCCGAAGAAGAACAGCTTGTCCTTTTTGACCGGACCACCGAACGTGCCGCCGAGGTCATTCAAGATGCTCTTGCCCTTTCTCGGGCTGTTGGCTGGGGTCTCAAAGAACTGCCTTGCTCGGAGGGCTTGGTCCTCATGGTATTCAAACAAGACACCGTGGAACTGGTTGGTGCCGGACTTGGTGATGACCGTAATGGCTGCGCCGCCGGTCATCCCTTGTTCCGGATCGAAATTATTCGTGGAAATGTTCACTTCCTGGATGGTTTCCGCAGGAGGTACATAGACGGTATGGTGAGGAAGCCAAACAAAGACGTCCGTCGCCCCATCGACGCGCGTGTTGTTGTTGTTGCGGTTGGTACCATTGATGTTTGTGCTCAAGGCGCGTTCCGGGGTGTCAGCAATAGCGTTCTGAAATACTCCTGGCGTCGCGCCAGGCACCAGATTGATCAGCGTCTGGTAATTCCGGTACTGATTGAGTGGCATATCCAGGATTGCTTTTTCGGTGAGTTCCGTGTGAAGGTCGCTCTTTTCGGTCTGCAGGGTGATCGTGGATGCCTCGACCGTGACCTGCTCGGACACTGCGCCCACTTGCAACTTGGCGTCGCCGTTGGTGACCGTATTGGCGGTGACCGTCAGATTCGTTTGAGTAAGAGGCTTGAACCCGCCGGCCTTAACCGTGAGGTCGTAGTTGCCGGGGGAAACGTCAGTGATGACATAGTGGCCGGTGTCGTCAGCGTCCGCCTCACGTTGAACGTTTGTGGCACGGTTGGTCAGAACCACATGTGCGTTCGGCACACCCGCACCGCTCTGGTCCGTCACCGTACCCGTTACCGAGCCGTACAAAACCTGAGCGTCGGCACGGTGCGCGTACCCCAATGCCAAGACGCTGAGAGCAACCATACATAATACTGAAATGCGGAATCTACTTGTGACCATCGTCTTTGTCTCCTTCAGTTCGACCTCGACGGCAGCCTTTCGCCAACTAGAGCATGCCCTCGGAGGTAGACGGCACTTCAACTCAGTCCACCGCTCGCGAGCGGGATATGGTTTGGGAACGCTGCGGAAACAACCCACGCTTGCCCGCAGTGATTTGGCCAACTCGATTGCTGTCCGTTCCAGCTCTAGGACACCCCGTCGTAAAAGCAGCTCTCCTTGCTCCCCGACTTTGAGCGGAAGCTATCAACCCTGAGAGGCATTTGTCAAGTATTTTTCTTACTTTTTCGAACTAAGTTGGTGCAAAATGAGGGCCGCACACCCGACTTAATTGTGTTTTCAGATTTATTTGTGTGTTCTGTTCATCGGGAAAAACAATCGTACGCAGGCGGGCAGATCCAATGTATCGAATAAAACATTGCAAAACCCAGCGCGAACGCGACTTGCACGTTATCGAGGGCCTTGTACGGAGGTTTGGCTCTCTTTCTCAGATAGAGATTCATGAACTCACTCACCTGCAGCGCAGCGCCATCTCCGGGCTGGTGCGAGACTTACTGAAGCAAGGAAGGCTGGCTGAGGCCGGACGCTCGGACAATTCGATGGGAAGGAAACGGATTCTGCTTTGCCTCAATGAGGAGCATGGTTTCTTCCTGGGCGTTGGGTTCGACGATGAAGCTGTGCTCGCAGCGGTCATGGATCTTCGTCCGCGAATCCGCTCGATGGTGCGAGAGGCCACGCGATTGGAAGGAGGCATGAACGGCTTGGCGCATCAGCTTCTGTCTTGCGCACACCAAGCCATGCGGCAGGCCGGCCTCAAAGCAGAATCGCTTCTCGGGATCGGCATCGCCGGGTCGGGCCTGGTGAATAGTCAGGAAGGCACCATGGTGATGTCTTCCACCATCGAGTCTTTGAAGCAGGTACCGCTTCGGCGCATTTTCGAGAAAGAGTTTGCAGTTCCCGTCCAGGTTGCGAACTTCGCGAGCGCCAAGGCAGTGGCAGAAAGGACGCTCGGGGCGGGCGCTATGGCCGACGACATGATTTACGTGGAATACGGCAAGACCGGAATCGGCGCCGGGATCATTAGCGGAGGGAAACTGTTACATGGCGCTGGATATGCAGCGGGAGAACTAGGCCACACGCACATGACCGAGGAAGGTCCGGCCTGTAAGTGCGGCAGCTTCGGCTGCCTGGAAGCACTTGCGGGGGCGGCGGCAATCGAGGCTAGGATCCGAAAGGCTATCGCGGAAGGGAGTGGCTCAGAAGTGATTGCACTCGCGGGCGGCGATCCCGCGGCAGTTTCAGGATGGATGGTCCTAAAGGCTGCCGAGATGGGAGATAAGACCTGCAGTGCCATTGTTGAGCAGGCGGCGAACTACCTAGGATTGGGCGTCGCCAACGTGGTGAACCTGTTCAATCCCTCGGTGCTAGTTCTCGACCAACGGCTTAAACTCGCCGGACAGGGTCTGCTCGAGCAGGTGATAAAGGTGGTCAAAAGGCAAGCTCTGAGATACTCGACCGAAAATGTGAGCATCCGCTTTGGTAACTTGGGCGACGAAGCCAGCGTTTTGGGCGCCGGCTCGATCGCACTAGAGAAGCACTTTGAGATTCCAGCCCTGAAGCCTCCACGATTTCTGATCGAATCCATTTCTGGCCCGCCCCATCGCGGGCCGCGTCCCGAAACGTCCCCCACGCGGGTTTTCGATGCGCCTGCTGCGGAGGCCCGGCTCCTCAATCCTAGCCTTCGCCCCTAAGGCTGCGGCCAGTCCCTTGGCGGATCGTGACAATTCGGTCCGCTTGGATCCTATCCCACGCTTCTATCCGACCGTCGGGCCAGTACACGATCAGTTTTTCGATCCTTGGGTCGTCTCCCAAACCAAAATGAACGCGGACATCGTTGGCGCTTAAGTAGCTTGAATCCGCGTGGGCGCGCCGCAAGAGTTTTCGCCCGTGCTGACGCACTTCAATTTTGGCGCCGATCCCGAAGCGATTTCTATTGGCCGCTTCCAGCCGAACCAGTAGCCAGTGATTGTGGTTCAAGGAGTGAGACTGGTTCAGCAACAAGCGCGCCGGGCCATTGTTGTTGGCAACCACAATGTCAATTGCGCCGTCGTTGTTAACGTCGCCGAAGGCCGCTCCACGGCTTACTTCGGAGAGGGCAAGAGCGGGCCCTGCCACTCCAGTCATCTCTCGAAATTTCCTTCCGTCACCCTCGTTGCGAAATAACTGATTATTCTGGTTAAACGGATACCGGCTTCCGCGTAACGACTCAATTCGGTTCACGGCACCGTTGGCTATAAAAAGATCCAGGTGTCCGTCGTTGTCGTAGTCAAACCATTCGGTACCGAACCCGGTGTAAGGAAAGGTCGGCTGCAGCAGACCAAATTCCGCCGACGCGTCGTAGAAGTTTCCACGGCCATCGTTGATGTAGAGATTGCAGCCTTCGTTGGTTAAATTTGTCTTAAAGATGTCCTCGTCTCCGTCGTTGTCGAAATCTCCAGCGGCCACACCCATGCCAGCTTGTGGAGCGCCCTCGGCGTTGTATGCAGTTCCCGACAGCAAGCTGCTTTCCTTGAACGCACCGTTTCGCTGATTGATCCACAGGTGAGCGGCGGCGCCGTCATTGGCGACATAAATGTCTGGCCAACCATCGCCGTTGAAGTCGGCACATACGACTCCGAGACCGGGCCCGATGGCCGCTCCGATTCCTGCCGCTTCGGTGACATCCTCGAATGTCCCGTCGCCGCGATTATGGAACAGGCGCGCTGGCACCGGCTGGTACATTTTCGGCGTGCAATAATCCCGCTCACCCGCTGAGGCGTAACAGCGCTTGTTCCCCTTCACCGTGAAGTCCAGATAGTTCGCTACGAAAAGATCGAGGCGCCCGTCACGGTCATAATCAACCCACGCGGCGCTTGTGCTCCAACGCGGGTCATCGACCCCCGCGTGCATGGTGACGTCCGTGAAAGTACCGTCACCGTTGTTGTGGTAGAGGACGTTGTGTCCGAAGTTTGTGACGTACAGGTCCTGAAAGCCGTCGTTATCGTAGTCCCCGACAGCGACTCCCATTCCGTAGCCCACATGCCCGACTCCGGCTTTCTCAGTGATGTCCACGAACTCGAGCTTTCCGGTCTCGCTCAGGAGGTTACGGAAGAGCCGGTTGCCGGGCTTCCAGTCCGGCGGCGGAGGAAACTTCGCTTTACGGGGATCCTGAGCAGGGTCGACCATCGTGCCCTGCACCATATAGACGTCCAGGTCGCCGTCATTGTCGTAATCGAAGAGGGCGACACCTGCTCCCATAATTTCGGGCATGTAGTACTCCCCCGTGGCACCCGCGAAATGACAGAACTTCAGCCCAACTCCTTCAGCCACTTCGCGGAACAGCGGAACGGGTGGGGGAAGATGGACAGGAGGACTCCAAAACGTGCTTACGCGTCCGGCAAGTCCCAAGGAAAGGAGTCCCAGGAAGTCACGCCGCCTGTAACTATAGCTACGTTCTCTTCTTCTGGAGGGTTTGGCAGAGCCCCACTCCTTGCTCACCGCGGCGTTCCAGGTGCTTCGAGCGTATGAAGATCGCGCTCGATGCTAGCAACCAGCTCGGACTGGCCTCGCGCCACAGCCCCGTCGTGAGCCTTGCCTAAGTAGCGGAGGGCAGTCTGGCGGTCGCCGGAGCGTGCGAACGCCGCGCCAAGCGCGTAGACATATCGGGGAGTGTCGTCATCTTCCGGCTCGATCGTCTTTTCCAACTCCTGTATTCCTTCCTGGTACTTCTGCTGGTTCACCAATACTCGGCCCAGATTGAAATGCGCCTGGCGGTTGTTGGGTTTATTCTCGATGGCTCTTCGGTACTCGGCCACGGCTTCCGGCAATCTGGCCTGTCGTTCGAAGAGGAACCCGAGGTTGTTATGGGCGCTAGAGCTTAAGGGATCAATTTCGATCATCTTCCGAAAAGCGCTCTCAGCCTGCTCATATTTTTCGGCACTCAAAAGAAGGACGCCGTAATCATAATAACCTTCGGCTGAACCCGGGTCGAGACTGACCGCAGCGCGATAGTGTTCCTCAGCCTTTTCGAATTGACGCAGCCGCCCGTAAAGCTGGATCAGATTGATGTGTGCCTGAACCAGTTGCGAATCAATTTCGAGGGCCCTCTCGTGTGCGGCCACGGAATCCTCCAGCCTCCCTTGCCGCTCGAGTTCCATGCCGATCTGCACCTGGTACGTCGCGCTCCGGTTGAGTGCCCGGATCTCATCCACGAGTCGGTCACCCGATGGCGGCGCACGATCCTTGTTCTTCTCATAGAGGTGAAGCTGTTCCTCAGCTTTGCCAACTTGGTCGAGCGCGCGATGGACCAACGCAAGAGCGTAATGGGCAGATCCGAAGTCCGGAAACAGCGCACACGCTTTGCTGTAGGCCTCGGCCGCGCCTGTCAAGTCGTGGCGGGCCGCCCGCACCCGTCCCAGCCCGTAGTAAGCCTCAGCATTATCAGGGTGACGCTTCGTTATCGTGGCATAGAGCTCTCCGCTCCCGTTCCAATCGGCAGAAGCGAACAGGCAGCGTGCTAGTCGTGACTGTGCGGGGACATAGCTGGGATCGAGATGCAGAGCGGTGCGAAGGGTGGAGGCAGCCGCCTCGCAGCGTCCTTCCTCAGCCTCGACCACTCCCAGGTAATAGATCCACCGAAAAGTTGAAGGTGCAAGCTGGCCAGCCCACCGGTAGCACACTGCTGCCTCTTTTAACAAGCCGTACGTCTGGAGGACCATACCCAGCCGTCCGATTGCAGCAGCATCGCCTGCGCGAGCACGGGCGTCAGTATAGGCTTCTTGAATCTGGTTCCGGACACTGGGAGAGGCGTTGTCAAGGGCGAGAGTGGGCAATTCCGGAATTGCTGGGGACTCTTGAGCTCCCACAGCACAGCAAGTGAGAATCAGCGTTTGACAAAAGATCAGGCATAGCGCCTTCCGCATAGGTCTCTCTCCACCAGACCGGGATGCTAGCACCGCTTGAAAACACTGGTCAACGTTGTTGGCTAGCAGAAACTGCAATCGAGAATAACTGTTGATTAGACAGCTATGACCACCATTGAAAGCGGACACCACATGTTAAACGTGCATTCATGAGAGTTGCCGCTGGGAACGTCGAGGTGTCCCAGGAACCATTTGACCGTGTTGCACTTCACCACACTCTGAGTGGGCTAAGGCGAGCGCGGCAGATCCCTACGCGCGTTCGAGTTCGCTGGATAGAGCGCTCCCATCCAGCCGGCACTACCGAATCGGTTTGCAGTACGTCATCTGAGCTGACAATCCTCCGATTTCTTGTGAGGCTGTTCTTGCAGGACGGTAAATAACCCCCGGGTTGGGCGAGACTGCCGAGTGAGCCATATGCAGCGACAACTGATTCTTCCGGTACGGCCGACACGCGCCGCAGCAATCTTGGTTCCCTCGATATCGGCGGCCAGAATGAAATCAGACATGCTCGAGAACCCTCACGATGCAACACCTAGTTTGCGGACCCGCTTTCGCGTCAATCTCACGGGAAACAATTCACTGGCTTTCTACCGTTTCAGCTCAAACACCCAAATCTCGCCCGCCTCCAGTAATTTTTGAAAGAGGATCTTCCCATCCTTAGCCTGGAATGTAACCGGGCGATCCTCCATCAGGTCGCCGGCTTGTCGAGGTGCCAAGGGAAGGCGAAGAGTCAGAGTCACGTTGGCGGGTTCCGTCGAATGGTTGAAAACGAAAACAGTCTGCAGGTCATCGTCGAGGAGGCGCCGCACCTCAACTTCTTGAGTTCCGGGTCCGAAGACTTCGACTTCGGGTGTCGCGCCGGCTGCCTGCGCGAGGGATAGCAACAGACGCTTCGCCGAATCTTCGTGCGCTCTCTGATATGAAAGAGTCAAGAAGGATCCCAAGAGAACCGCCTTGCCCTTGCCAGCGGTGTTTTGCACCGCCGCTGCTTCACCGTCGCTGAAACGCCCAAGTACCTGGGCACCCTGGAGGGGCTCGAGGTCTTCTGCGAACGCTTCGCCGGTGACGGAAAGAGGAGCAGGCAGGCCCGGGAGAGAGGGCGAGACCTCGGTCAACAAAATGGGTTTCTCGAGAGGGCGGATGAATTTTTCCCTGGCGCCAAAGAGCGCGTCAAGGCCAAAGCCAGGAATGACAGGGCTGGCAAAACCGCGGTCGTCGTTCCATGCCAATCGGGCCTCGGCCACCGCGGTGCCGCCATTACGCACATAACGAGCCACGCCTTCGGCAACGCCTTTCGAGATCATGACTGGATAAGGCAGCAGAAGGAGTTTGTACTGGCCCAGCCTGTTGCGAGTGACGTCCTCGGGGTGGACGAAGTCCACGGGGATCTGCTGCTCAAGAAACACTTTATAAGCGCCCAACAGGGAGTCGCGCTCCGCGTTCCCGAGCTTCGATGGCGATGGCTGGGAGCCGCCCACCATATACGAGAGACGGTTATAGAGAATCGCCACCTGTGCCGGGGCCGGCTCCGCGCGCAGCAGTTCGGATCCATGCCGCGCAAGAATGCGGGCCACCTTGCCTGCGGCCCGCGCGCGGTCCGTGAAGGAGCCGTCGAGGTTGATGAGGCCGTATCCGTTCGATTCGAATCCGGAACTCATTGGATACCAGGAGTAAATCGCAAGCTCGCGAGCGCCGTGAGAGACCACCTGCCACACCCAGAATTCCTCGTCATGAGGAGTGACGGGTTCCGCGATGCGCATTCCGGTAACGCCCTGCCCAGCCTGGAGTTCGCCAATCCAAAAGCCCTTGCCAAAGCTGTGTCCGGCGGAGCGGCTGAAATCGAGCCCGGCGGCAAGCATCGGGTAGGGCCACGGGCGGGTGGACTCGGAGTGTTTCGGGTAGATCGAAGTCCCAAAAAAATCGGCGGCCGCGGACATTTTCCAATCATCCGGATTCCCGTAACCGTCGGTAGGGGAGCTGAAAAGGCCGGGGACGGCAGCATGGCTCGTGATGGGATGGGTGGGATCGGCTCGCCGGATTGCTTCCACGCGGGTTTTCAAGTCGCCCGCCAGCTTGTCGTCAATGAAAGCTCGCCAATCGAGGTAGTCCGTGTAGGAAAGGATGGTAGGGAACCGAGGCGGTGCTACTTGCTCCCAGTTCTCAAAATTCCGGTACCAGGCAGCATTTAGTTTTGAAGGTCAGCGCCAAATGTATTCGTTATTAGTGGACGGTACTGACAACAACAACACGTTCTTTGGCGAAGGACTTGGTTTTGGGGCCGGGCACAATCAGTACAGCCTCGACACGGTACGGGAATTCCAGGTCAACCTGAATTCTTATTCGGCCGAACTGGGCCGCGCGGGCGGGGGCGTGATCAATGTGGTCACCAAATCTGGAACGAATGACTTTCATGGCGGCGCTTTCTGGTATTACCGCGATCGCTCGCTGAATGCCAACGACCTCGTCAATAAAATCAATAGCCAGCCGAAATCGCCGTACCACTTCAACCAGTTTGGCGGGTCATTGGGCGGTCCGCTGCGGCCGAAGCATGCCTTCTTCTTTGTAAATTATGAAGGCCAGCGGAGCGCCAATCAAGACCTGGTGTTGCTCAACCTGCCTGTCGGATTCAGTTTTTCCCCCGACCCGGCCGTCGCGGCGTTTCAGCAGAGTGCGCTTACATATCTCACGGCCCGCAGTTCGTCCTGGCTGGGCACATTTGATCAGGATCTTCTTTTTCTGAAGGCTGACTGCATTGTCAAGCCGCATCACTCATTCACGGGCCGCTGGAATCGCCAACGTTTCGACGGTGGAGGGATCGAGAAGACAGGTCCGCAAATCGCTGACGAGCATACTGGCGCTATGCAGGTGGCTACGGACACCGTCGTTGCGGAGCTCACTTCTACGATATCTCCCGCCTGGGTCAATGTCGCCCGTTGGAGCGTCGCACAATATGATCTCCTCGGCCGAGCCAACAGTCCCAAGCCGGAAGCCAACATTTTCGAAAGCGGGCAACTGGTGCTCAGCATCGGACGGAATCCCGCCAGTCCGCGCGAGATCGCTCTCCATCGCCTGGAATGGTCCGACACACTTTCCCATGCCCATGGACGGCATCTGATGAAAGCGGGAGTTGACTTCCTGCGCGACCAGATTACTTTCTTCACCGCAGTTAATTTTTCCGGAAGCTACCGCTTCAATAGCTTGGAAACCTTCGGCCGCAGCTTGGCGGGTACACCTGCTCCTCTCCCCGGTGAAAGGTATGTTGAGGCCTTCTCCGGGGAAGGAACGCCAGGCACCAGGGTCCATCCTGACATTTTCGAATTTGCCGGCTTTGTGCAAGACGAATGGCGCGTACGGCGCCAGTTAACCCTGAATCTGGGGTTGCGATATGACTTGGATTCGCTAGCGTCCCCGCCGGTCCGTAATCCGTCGCCCGCGCTAGCCGCTGGACTGGACACCAGCTTTGTGCCCAGGGACAACAACAACTTTGCGCCTCGCCTGGGTTTCGCTTGGAAGCCGAGGCGGAACCAGCGTCTGCTGGTGCGTGGCGGCTACGGCATCTTTTACGCCCGCACGCCTTCCATCATGAGTTCCAGGGCACATTTCCAGAATGGTGTTACCGTGCAAACTCGCACCTTCATTGGAGGAGCGTCTACTGCTGGGCTGATTCCGGCGTATCCAAATACTCTTTGCGGGCCCCCAGACCCCTCGGGAAGCCCACCGAATTGCGCCGCACCAGCCAGCGGTGCTGTCCCTCCGATTCTCATGATGTTCGACCAGCGCTACGTGGAGCCTGTCGTTCATCAGGGCAGCTTTGGCATTGAACTGGAGTTGCAGAGAGACACGGCGCTTTCTGTCGCCTATGTCGGTGTTCACGGCACGCACTTGCAGCGCGTGCGCGACACCAATCTCGGTGCGGCGAGCACAGCCACAATCCCTATCGCCAATACCAATACGATACTCTCCTTCTCGAGGTTCAATTCAGCGCGTCCAATTGCGGGATTCGATCGCGTTTTCCTGCTCGAGAGCAGTGCCAGCTCGATCTATCACGGATTGGCGGTTGAAGTCAGGAGACGCTTCGCAAATAATCTGCAGTTCCTGGGATCGTACACTTTCAGCAAGGTCATTGATGACGATCCCGACAGCACGGCAATCAACCCGCCCGGCACTGATGCCCTTCTTGTTCAGGACCCCGCCAATCCGGCTGCTGACCGCGCGCGCGGCGCAACCGACCAGCGCCATAGGTTCGTGTTCAGCGGTGTGTGGGATCTGCATTATGCGGAGCGCCTGCCCCGGTTCGTTCGTGTGGGATTGGGTGGTTGGCAGCTCGGCGGCATTTTGACGGCACAGTCAGGACATCCGTATCCCGGACTCGTTAATTTCGACCTGAATAATGATGGCAATCTAGCCAATGACCGAACTCCTGGCCTTGGCCGCAACACCTTTACTTTGCCTTGCAGCTTCTCGCTCGATACCCGGCTGACTCGGACGTTTCCCTTGAAGCACGAGCGGGCCAGATTGGAGTTCAGTTGGGAAGCTTTCAACGTTTTCAATCACGGCAACGTGACCGCTGTGCGCACACAGCAATTCGCAGTTTCCAGGAATGTCGCGGACTGTGGCACTGCTGTACCGCAATGCTTGGTACCTCTAGTCACCGGGCTCAACGCTTTTGGGACGCCAACTGCCACTTCAGGCCCGCGCACCATGCAACTAGCGGCTCGATTCGTGTTTTAAGAATCCCGCGACAAGCAAAAAGCCTATCGGCACGGTCGTGTGCCCTTGCGGCAGAGACACACGTAGGTACGAGTATGCACCCATGAAACACGGTTTTTGTTAGAGGCTCTTAGAAGGTGGGATGGCGAACTTCTCACTCGTATCTATTGTTGGGGCGTCTGCGCGGAGGCTTTCATTTGTGCAGAGGATCTTACAGCGGCGACCACTTCGCGGATAGCCCTAGTGACGAGTTCGGGGTGATCAAGGTGGATCCAATGTCCGCTGTCGCTCGCCACGAGATGCCGCCCACGCGAAGAGAGCTGCGCTAGGTCGCGTTGCCAGTCGATGTAGGGCTTGCGCAGCACTTACAGGTAGCGCGGCAACGTGCTGTCCGAGGCTCATGAAATTCTTCGGCTGCGACCACAACTCGCGCACAACTGGCAGGATCGGCGCGGGCAACTTGCGAATCTCTCCGGCAATCCGTTGCACCGCCGAGGCCGTGCCGACGCCGAACGCGCGCGCCGCTGCCCATCCCAGCTTGGGTGAACCTCGCGCCAGCCGCGCGAGGCAAAACCGAACAAAACCCAGTCGTGCGAGCCAAGCTGCAATCCAAGCGTATCGCAGGCCTACTTCGATCATGCGCAACTGCTCTGGGGTCGGATTCTCCCATTCGGCAGGGTGAAGGCAATCCACCAGCACCATGCCAATGACCTCATTGCGATACATGTGCTCGAATGCCCGGTTGACATACCCGCCAAACGAGTGCCCAACGAGCACGTATGGGCCGGGAATACCCGCGGCATCCAGCAGCGTGCGCAGCTCCTGCGCGATCTGTCGTGCCGTGCGCGGCTCGCGCGCCGGATCACTCCACCCGTGTCCGGCGCGGTCGTAACTCACAGCGCGAGCGAACTGCGCCACCTGCGGCTGCACCAGCGTCCAGCTCAAGCAGGACGCGCCCATGCCCGATTCAAAGACCACAGTCGGTGTGCCTTCTCCGGTTACGTGGACGTGCATCCGGCTCTCGTTGACTCGCACGAGCCGCCCTGGGGGCGGAAAGCGTCGGCGGTCCCGCCACGTTCCGATGATCTGATACACCGCGCCAGCCACCAGCGGTAGAGCGAGCGTGCCGAGGAGAACCAGGAGAATCAAAATTGCCGTTTGCATGGGATACCGGAGCATCCAAGAATATACTCGCTAGTATTCTTCCAGGTGCGGCCCAATCAGTTCGCTTTCACGAGGCGTCCGCCATTTTCTTATTCCGAAAAGTTCAGAGCGTCGGGAAGGACGTGGACTGAGCGTCTCACCGGCGGGTGATAGAATAACCTCTACGATGTCCGACCTTGCGGCCAAGACATGCGTTCCTTGTCGTGGAGGCCTGCCCCCGCTCAAGGGTGAGGATCTCTCCATACTTCAAAAGCAGGTCGATGAGTGGAACATCGTCGAAGAACACCACATCACGAAGACCTTCAAGTTTCCCGACTTTCGTAGAGCCCTCGGGTTTGTGAATCGCGTGGGTGGGCTTGCAGAGGAGCAGAGACACCACCCAGACATCTCGCTTGCCTGGGGAAAAGTCGAGATCACGACCTGGACGCACAAAATCAACGGCCTGACGGAGAGCGATTTCATCTTGGCCGCCAAGATCGATCAACTCTACAAATCCTAGCATTCCCTCCGCCCCACCAATCCACACCCCTAAAGGCCGCGCCGTGACCTGTTTTCATCCGAGCGAGTGTCGGACACGGAGACGCCGTGCGTAAATCCATAGATTCAAAATGCAGACGGTGACAGCGCCCGCGATAAGAAGTTTCGGGGAAATATCGGGGTACACTACCGCGTCGAGGTAGTGTAGAAGGAAAGGGCCGCGATAGGCCGAAACGGCACCACGCACCTCAAGCCACTCTTCGAGGGCCGTAAGCGGGCACCAGAACCCAAAGATTTCGATGATCACTCCATACACCAGCGTGGCAACGTGCAGCGCCGCGAGCCGCGGCCTGCCGCGCGTGAAGAGAGCGCCGAAAATGACCCAAGCGATGTAAGCCGCATGAAGCGACACAATACTCGCCGCCATCGCTCGATATAATCCCGGTGCCATCATCACATTCCTTGGAAGTAAGGCCGAAAAGGCTACCCATCTTGGGCGTGTCCTTGGCCCAGCACTTCGTGCAAAGTAAATTCCTTCGTGATCAGATGCTCCTCGGCCCCGCGCCCGTCGCCGTCGCCGCAGACGCCGTCCGCGAGGAGACGTTCTTGTCGGCCTCCTTTTCCATGCTCTTCTCGATCTCGATCGAGCCCTTGAAGTATGCTCCGTCTTCGATGATGATTTGCGCCGTCGTTAAATCTCCGTTCACCGAACCGTCCTTCTTGATCTCGATCTTGGCTTTCCCACGGACATTACCCTTCACGCTTCCGTACACGATCACCTCGCCGGCGATGACGTCGGCTGTCAACTTTGCTGTGGCTCCGACCGTCAGCTTCCGCTCATCGAGATGGACCTGTCCTTCGACCGTTCATCAATGTACAGGTCCTCGTTGCCTGAGATTTCGCCTTTCACATACAGGCTCGATCCGAGCCGCGCTATCGTGCGATCGGCTGTCGCTCCCGCTGGACGCGTCACATCCTTGTTTATCTTGGTTGTTCCCTCCCCAGGGGCCGGAGCGGACTTTGGCGGCTGATTCGCTTGCCAATTCTTCGGTTCCGTGTCCGCAGCTTGCGGCGTATCCGGTTTCTTGTGACTCCACATCGGACCTCCTTTAGTGACAAGAGCACAGCGGACATATGGAGCCAGCGCCGCACTTTTTCACGTTTCATCTCTTGTTAGCTGATATGGGTCTCTAAACATCTTCCCATTCGCCTTGAACGGATATCCTCGCAGTTCTCTCCACTTCTCAAACAATCTTGCGTTGTTCTTCAGTTGCAGCAACGCAGACGCTACCGCTTCCGCGCTCGGCATGGCTGTTTCCCCCGGGACAGAAAAGCACGTCGATTCGGAGCGGGGGAAGACAACACGTACGAATTCAGGGTCCACCAGGAAGTGCATACGGCCAGCTGTCAGGCGGTAACTTTCGCCACAAACTTGCTTGGCTCCAGTGAGCGCAGCAACGCGCTTCAGGTACTTTGCTGCGCGCCGGGCGGGCGTGCATTTGGTTCTCTCATCGCGAGTCCGATCACTGCGCACGGGTGAACACCTGATCCCTTTGTGCACGGGATAAAAGCAAGTTTCCTCGTATGCACATCCGGGATAGGTCATGTCTCTCAGCCGCCTGACATATCTATGGCCCACATGAAATCGCATCTTGCCGACGTCTAGGACATAAGCATCACCCACTTGCGTGGCGTCGGTGAGGGCCACGATGCGGCGCAGATAGGTTTTCGCGCGATCTTTTGGGGTAATGGGGCGTACACCATCCGAACCATGCTCAAAGCGGTTATCCGGAATTACTCCTACGCCGGCCAGGTCGAAGATGCGGGGGCCCTGCTCTATGACTTTGTTGTGTTGCTGTTGAAGCGCGGAAATTTCTCTAGCCAACGGCTTGCGCCGTAGGCCCGTGAACACAAACCTCCATGCGATTAGCGCGAAGAATGCAATAAGAGAAAGCGTTGTAGACAGCATACAGACACCAGTTTCGGAAACGGATTAGCGCCAGCGTCGCGTTCAGCCCCGCTGCTAACGAAGTCTTACGCAGCTAGCGGGCGTGTTGTCGGCAGCCGTCAGTGCACGATTAGCCGCCCGCGATGGGATGAACCATCAAGACTTCATTCTGCTCGCGGCTGATTTTCTCGAGGCGTTCGCCGGTCGCCATGTCAAATGGCTGCGCGCCGGTCTTGGCTTCATATTCAGCAATCACTTTGTTCACTTCTTCCATGTCGGCGGTTGCCGGGTCGTATTCGAGAAGCGTCGTATCGCCGTGGGATGAGAATGTCACTATCTTAGCGTTCATGTTCGGTCTCCTGCGGGACGTCCGTGTTTGGTCTACTG
>WNFD01003608.1_pt1 | contig 21235 bp, 18 predicted proteins | sample 5400491 | NCBI WGS metagenome assembly WNFD01 (sample SAMN13153343, study PRJNA577476) | soil metagenome | isolation source: 120 cm saprolite under Douglas fir tree site 2 hole 2 replicate 2 | place: USA:California | collected 2015-04-18
ACGGTCCAGCACTTGATCCCGCGCACGCACGCGATGACCGACCGCCTGGTCGGTCCGCTGGATGCGCGTCAGCGCGACGAGCTGCTGCGCCTTCTGACCGCCGTCGTCAAGGCGAACGAACGGCGCTGAGCGCCGTCGCGACCTCTTCCGCGGTGCTCACCCAACCGAAGAAGGTCCGAACGTTGTAGATCGTCGCCCGCTGGATCTCGGCCGAACCTGCCGGCATCGTGGCGTCGGCCACCATGACCGGCCAGTATTCGAGGAAGTAGGCGTCGCGGATCGTCGACTCGACGCAGACATTGGACGCGATGCCGACCATCAGCAGGTTGCGGATGCCCCTGCTGCGGAGCACCGAATCGAGGTCGGTGGGGTGGAACCCGCTGTAGCGCGATTTCACGATCACGGTGTCGCCCGCCTGGGGCGTCAGCTCGTCCACGATCTGGAAATCCCACGTACCGAACGTCAGCAGAGTCCCACGCAGCTCGGGCCGCTGGTGCATCAGGCAGAGTGCGAGCTCCTTCTGCGGGTTTGGAGAATCCGGCCCACCGGCCGTCGCCAGGTCTGGCGGGTAGCCGATCGTGAGGTACACGACGGGAACGCCCGCGCGGCGCGCCGCCTCGCACACCAGCCGCGCGTTGGCGATGACGTCTTGCGCCGGCCGCACGTCGATCCCCGCCAGGTCGAGCATCCCGCCGTGGCTGGCAAAGGCGTTCTGCATGTCGACCACGAGGAGCGCGGTCCGATCGAGGTCGATCGAGACCGCCTCCGGCTCGGCGGGCAGCTCGACGGTCCTCATTCCATGACGCGGACGATGCGCCTCGACTTGAGCTCGGAGCGGGGAAGGGTTCCGGGCCCAACGATCCGGCACTCCAGCCGCACGCCGAGCGCCTGCCGCAGGTCGGCCTCGAGTCGCTCGGTCGAGAAGCTCGCCACGGACGGCTCGATGAGCAACGTCACCTCGTCCATCTGCCGCTCGCGGCGATGCTCGATGACGAACTCCATTACCTCGGGGTAGTGGCGCACGATGTCTTCGACCTGGGACGGATAGAGATTCACTCCGCGCACGGTAAACATGTCGTCGACCCGGCCCTGGATCCCGCCGACGATCTTGATGAACGGGCTGCCGCATGAGCAGGGTTCGCGAGAAACGACCACGCGGTCGCCTGTCCGGTAGCGGATGAGCGGCATGCCCCAGCGGCCGAGGTTTGTGGCGATCAGCTCGCCATCCTCGGCAACCTCGAATATGAATTCAGATTCGATCAGATGCACGCCGTCTCGGGCCGAGCAGCTGTGCCCCGTGGGTCCGAGCTCGGTCATGCCGGTGTGGTCGAAGCAGCTCGCTGAATACGCGGCTTCGATGGCGTCGCGGGTGGCCGGGATGCTTGCGCCCGGCTCGCCCGCGTGGATCGTCCTCCTGATGCTTCCCGCGGAAAGGTTGACTCCGATCTCGCTCGCGACATCGGCGAGCCTCAGCGCGTAAGTCGGCGTTGAAAGCAGCACCGTCGCGCCAAGGTCCAGCATGTTGCGCACGCGCTGCTCGCTCGTCATCGCGCCGCCCGAGATGCACAGCGCGCCGAGCCGCTCCGCGCCGCCGAAAGCCGACCAGAAGCCGATGAACGGCCCAAACGAGAAGGCGAAGAAAAGCCGGTCGGACGCCGTCACTCCCGCAGCGCGATACACGTTGTCCGCCCAAATCCGGAGCCACCAGTCCCACGACTCCTCCGTGTCGAGCCAGCGCAGCGGCTGGTCACCGCTCGACCCCGATGTCTGATGCAGCCGGACGTACTGGCCGAGCGGATCGGTGAGGTTGGAGCCGAACGGTGCGTGGTCACGCTGGTCTGCGAGGAGCTCTGCCTTGGTCACCAGCGGCAGGCGTTCGAAGTCATCCCAGCCGTGGACTTCGTGCAGGCGCCCTCGCCAGAAGGCATTGGTCGCAAGGATCCGAGCGACTCCGGCGCGCAGGCGCGCCATCTGCTGCTCGCGCAGCTCGTCCGGACTAGTCGCTGACCGCTCGGTCGCCGATCTCAAGTGCGGAGTCGAGGATCTCGAAGCCTTCGTCCAGCTCGGCCTCGGTGATGCACAGCGGCGGGTTGGTCATGATCGTGTTCCAGCGCACGAACGTGTACATGCCCGCCTCGACCAGGGCCTGGGCGATCGCCTTCATCTCGGGCGACGTCCCGTTGAAGGGCGCGAGCGGTTCCAGCGTCTGGCGATCACGCACGAGCTCCAGGCAGCCGAACAGGCCGATCGCTCGGGCGGCCCCGACGCATGGGTGCCGGTCGCGCAGCTTCCTGTGTTGCCTCGCGAGGACCTCGCCCATGCGCCGCGCGTTGCCCACCATGTCGTCCTCTTCGTAGGCCTGGATCGCGCCCAGCGCCGCGGCGCAGCCGAGCGGGTGGCTGTTGTAGGTCAGGCCGCCGTAAAACACGTGGTCGTCGAAGTACCTGGCGACCTGGGGCCGCATCCCCACCGCGCCCAGCGGCACGTAGCTGCTGGTGAGGCCCTTCGCCATCGTGATCATGTCGGGCACGACGCCCCAGTGGTCGACGGCGAACCAGCGGCCGGTGCGGCCGAAGCCGGTCATGACCTCGTCGCAGATCATCAGGATGCCGTGGCGGTCGCAGATCGCGCGCACGCCCTGCAGGTAACCGTCGGGCGGGATCAGGATGCCGTTGGTCCCGACGATCGGCTCGAGGATGAACGCGGCGATCGCCTGCGGGCCCTCGAGCTGGATCGTCTCCTCGAGGTCGGCCAGCGACTCCTCGACCGTGTCCCAGCCGCGCTGGATGCCGTGGTACGGGTCGAGCACATGGACGACCCCGCCGCCTGGATTTTCATTCGGCCACCGGCGCGGATCGCCTGTGGCCTGGACGGCGCTGCCTGTCGATCCGTGGTAGGAGCGGTAACGAGCGAGGATTTTCGTCCGGCCGGTCACGACTCGCGCGATCTTGATCGCGTTCTCGTTCGCGTCGGCGCCGGCCAGGGTGAAGAAGACCTTGTCGATGTCGCCGGGCAGCAGCTCGGCCAGCTTGGCGCCGAGCCTGGCCCGCGCTTCGTGGGCCATGAACGGGCTGATGTAGGGCAGCTGCTCGGCCTGGCGCTGGATCGCCTCGATGATCCGGCGGTCGCCATGCCCGGCGTTGACGCACATCAGCTGGCTGTTGAAGTCGATGAACCGGCGGCCGTCCGCGGTGTGGAAGTAGACGCCCTTGGCGCTCGTGACGGGCAGCGGTTTCAGGTCCGCCTGGGCCGACCAGTCGTAGAGGGTGTGGCGCAGGCAGAGCTCGGTGATCTCCCCAGCGCTCAGGGCCTTCACGGCCTCCGTCACCACGTCCCGAATCCTACTTCGCCGCGTGGCGGCGGGCGACTACCGGGCCGGAGCGGCGCTCCGGCGGCGATCCGTGAGGCAGCTCGTCCCGGTGAGAATCATCCCGATGCCGACGACAACGATCAGCGAGACGAAGAGCGGGTCATGGGAATAGACGAAGAGCCCGGCCAGGACCAGGACGATCAGCGAACGCACCAGCAAGGTCGTCGGATACAGCGCCTCGACCCCGTGACGGATGATCTGGACGATGACGACGCCAAGCGAGAACAGGACCACGCCCAGCAAGCGGGGCAGCACGTCGCCGTAGTGGCCGTTGCTGAACAGGAGGGTCAGGGCCAGGCCGGGGGCTGCCACGAGGGCCACGCCGGCGCCGAGGAGGTACGCCGCCAGGTAGTAGAGGCTGAGACGGGTGCGGCGCACAGCGTGTATATACACGGTACGAAGGTGTTTGGCAAGCCGGGAGAGAGATGAGGTCGGGCAAGGAGGCGGCCCTCCTGAAGCGCTACCGCACCGCCGTGGCTGCGTGCGCCGTGATGAACCTGCGCCAGGCGTCCAGGGTGGTCACGGCGTTCTTCGATGACGAGCTTCGCGGGGCTGGGCTGCGCGCGACCCAGCTCAACATCCTGATGGCGATCGAGGTCGGAGCGCCCCGCAGCGTCAGCGCCATCGCCGAGATCCTCGCCACGGACCGGACGACGATGACCAGGAACCTCCAGCTACTGCGCAAGCGGGGGCTGATCGACAACGAGCGCATCGCACTCACGGCCAAGGGCCGCTCCACGGCCGCCGCAGCGCTTCCCCTCTGGGAGCGAGCGCAGGCGACGGTCGTGGACACGTTGGGGGGTGACCGCTGGTCGAATCTCCTGGAGGAATTGGCGGCGACGAAGGCCGCGGTCAGCCGGCGCCGGCGGCGCTGACGGTCTTCAGCTCGAGTCGGTGCCGCCGAGCACGTCCCCGGCGCGCAGCCTCTCGAGGTTCTGCATCCGAGCCTCGGCGCGCGGCCCCAGGCGGCGAAGCACTTCGGCCACCAGCGCCTCGACCACGGCCATCGCTCCAACGAGCGAGTCGAAAGGCCCGACGGTCTCCACGCTGGTCACGAGGACCTGACGGGCAAAGGCCGACGCGGGGGAGAGCCACTGGTCCGTGAAGAGCACGACGTTGCAGCCGCGGCTTGCCGCGACGCGCGCGCTCTCGATCGTGTCCGGCTGGTAGCGGCGATAGTCGAAGACCACCAGGACGTCGGTTTTGCGCATGTCGATGAGCTGCTGCGCGGGGGCGCTGCGGTCCGAGTCGACCAGCCCGATCCCGGGGCGCAGCAGGTGGAGCTGGCCGGCGAGGTAGCGGGCCAGCGTCGCGCTGACCCGGCCGCCGAGCACCATCACCCGGCGCCTGACGTCGGCCAGCACCGTCACCGCCTCGTTGACGTCGCGATGGGACAGCAGGCCCAGGGTCGCGTGGAGGTTGTGCGCCGAGACCTCGAGCGCGCCGCCGAGCATCGAGTCGGTGCCGGTGCGCTGGGGCTCGTCGCGGTAACGGGCGAGGGGAGAGCTCAGTCGCGCCTGCACCTCACGGCGGAGGCTCTCCTGGAACTCGGGGTAGCCTCGGAAGCCGAGCTTGGTGATGAAGCGAGTGACGGTCGGCGGGCTGACGCCGGCTCGCTCGGCGAACCTCGCCACGCTCTCCAGGCCGGCGATCGGGTACGACGCGAGCAAGGCCCGCGCCAGCCTGCGCTCGGCCGGGCTCAGGCTGTCCAGGCGCTGCCGGACGACCTCGCCGACGCGGGGGTCAGCTTCCGTGATGTTTGTTACATCCTGCCCCAATCAAGCGCTCCCGGAACGTCCTTGACAATCATCCCTGCCCCTGATAGCTTCGCCGCAAAGCCTCGAGGGGAAGGCTACTAGGGAGGAGCACCTTATGAGCGTCCAGGCCCACAGTTCTGACGTCGACCAACTCCACCGCATGGGCTACGCGCAGGAGCTGCTCCGCCGGATGAGCGGCTTCTCGAACTTCGCGGTGTCATTCACGATCATCTCGATCCTCTCCGGCTGTTTGACGCTTTTCTATTTCGGCATGAGCAACGGCGGACCGGCGGTCATCACCATCGGCTGGCCACTGGTCGGCGTCATGGTCATCCTGGTCGGGCTGGCCATGGCCGAGGTGTGCTCGAGCTATCCGACGGCCGGCGGGCTCTACTACTGGGCCGCCAAGCTCGGCGGCAAGAGCAGCGCGGGGTGGAGCTGGATCACCGGCTGGTTCAACCTGCTCGGCCAGGTGGCGGTCACGGCAGGCATCGACTTCGGACTTGCCTTCTTCGCCAACTACTTCCTGAGCCTGTTCATCTCGTCGTGGCCCAACCCACTCAACGCGGCGACTGACGTTGGTCCGCGAGTGTCGATCATCGCGGTGTACGCGGTCGTGCTGTTCATCCACGGTCTTCTGAACACCTTCGGGGTTCGCCTGGTGGCCCTGCTCAATGACATCTCGGTGTGGTGGCACATCGCCGGTGTGCTGATCATCGTCGGCACGCTGTTCCTTTTTTCGAAGTATCACCAGTCCCCGTCTTACGTCTTCACCAAGTTCGTGAACCTGACAGGCTTCACTTTCGCGGGAGCTTCGGTCTTCGTCTTCCTCACGGGCCTGCTGATGGCCCAGTACACGTTCACGGGTTATGACGCATCAGCGCATATGACCGAAGAGACGCAAAATGCCGCAGTCGCTGGACCGCGCGGCATCGTCTGGTCGATCATCATCTCCCTGATCGCGGGCTGGGTCCTCGTGATCGGCGTGACGCAGGCGATCAACGACGCCGACTACGCGAACATCGTCGGAGCGCTCGGCGCGGCACCGGCCGTGATCTTCCAGGACTCTCTCGGCAAGACCGGTGCAGCACTGCTGCTACTCATCGTGATCGGGGCCCAGTTCTACTGCGGGATGTCGTCGGTCACCGCCAACTCGCGCATGATCTACGCCTTCTCGCGCGACGGCGCCTTGCCCGGCTCGCAGTTCTGGCACCGGATCAATCCGCGCACGCGGACTCCGACCAACTCGATCTGGTTCGCTGCAGTCGGCGCATTCATCCTCGGCCTCCCGTATCTGTGGAACCCGACCGCGTACGCGGCCGTGACGTCGATCGCCGTGATCGGCCTGTACATCGCGTACGGCATCCCGATCCTCCTCCGGCGCATCGCCGGCGAGAAGTTCCAGCGAGGGCCGTGGCACCTGGGCCAGTGGAGCGCAATCGTGGGATGGATCGCCGTTGTATGGATCGGCTTCATCTCGATCCTTTTCATCCTGCCGCAGGCGGCTCCGGGCAATACCCTGGCCACGTTCAACTACGCGCCCGTGGCGGTGATCGTCGTGCTGATCTTCGCGGGCGGGTACTGGTTCCTGTCGGCCAAGAACTGGTTCAAGGGACCGAAGGTCCAGGGGTCGCCCGACGAGCTGGCCAGGATCGAAGCCGAGCTGGAGGCGGTGGGCGCGCCCATGCCCGCGGGGGCACCCGGCAACTAGCGATTTGGCCGAAAAACCCAGGATCGCGATCACGGTGAGCCCCAAGCGGGGCGAGCCGTACTACCTGCCGTATCGCAGGGCGGTGGAGGCGGCCGGCGCGGAGCCGGTCGAGCTCCCGCCCGGCACTCCATCACTCCCGGACGTGGACGGCCTCCTGCTCCCTGGCGGGTGGGACGTCGACCCCGCCTTCTACGGCGAGTCGAAGGACGAGAAGGTCGGGCCGATCGACCGCGACCTGGACGAGACGGAGCTGCGGCTCTTCCAGCAGGCGCGGGAGCAGGACATCCCGGTCCTCGGCATCTGCCGGGGCCAGCAGGTGATCAACGTCGCCCTCGGCGGGTCGCTCGTCCAGCATCTCGACGACCATGACGTGCGCGGCTTCGGGCGCAGCCACCTGGCGCACACCATCGAGGTCGATCCGGGCTCCGAGCTCGGCCACGCCGCCGGAGAGCACAAGATCCGCGTCAACAGCTTCCACCACCAGGCGATCCGCCGCCTCGCCCCGGGCCTGCACGAAACGGCGAAAGGGGAAGACGGCACGGTGGAAGGCGTCGAATCCGATGACGGGCTTATCGTTGCGGTGCAATGCCACCCGGAGGAGCTGACGACCGACCTGCCCTGGGCGAGGAGGCTCTTCGAGCGCTTCGTCGCCCGCGCACGCGGCAGGGGCAAAACACGGCGCTAGCCAGTTGTTGACCAAAGAGCACCTCGCTCACCAGGTCGCGGCTGGTCAGATCGACACCGTGGTCGTCGCGTTCACCGACATGCAGGGCCGCCTGATGGGCAAGCGCGTCGACGCCGAGTACTTCGTCGAGACGTCGTATGAGGGGGAGTCGACGGAGGGATGCAACTACCTGCTGACCGTCGACATGGAGATGGACCCGGTGCCCGGCTACCAGATGGCGAGCTGGGAGACGGGGTACGGCGACTTCGACCTCGTGCCCGACTTCAACACGCTGCGCGCCATCCCGTGGCTCGACGCCACCGCGATGGTGCTGTGTGACGTGGCCTGGCACGACGGAAAGCCGGTTCGCCCTTCGCCGCGCCAGGTGCTCAGGGCGCAGATCGAGCGCGCGCGCAAGCTGGGATTCGAGCCGATGTTCGGCTCGGAGCTCGAGTTCTACCTGCTGAAGGAGACGTTCGCGGAGGCCCACGCCAAGCATTTCATCGACCTCACGCCGTCGGTCCCATACATCCTCGACTACCACGTCCTCGCCACGACCTACGACGAACCCTTCCTGCGCGCCGTGCGCAAAGGGATGAAGGCGGCCGGAATTCCGGTCGAGAGCTCGAAGGGGGAGGCCTGGCCGGGCCAGCAGGAGATCAACTTCCGGTTCGCCGACGCGCTGACGATGGCCGACAACCACGCCATCTACAAGAACGGGATCAAGGAGATGGCCCACCAGAACGGCTGCTCCGTGACGTTCATGGCGAAGCCCGACCACCGCTGGATCGGCAGCTCATGCCACGTCCACTCGAGCCTGTGGAAGGATGACCGCAACGTGTTCGACGGCGAGTCGGACACTTTCAAGCAGTACCTCGCGGGCCACATCGCATACGCGTCGGAGATGGCGATCTTCCTGGCCCCGAATATCAACTCGTACAAGCGCTACGCGGCGGGCAGCTGGGCGCCCACGACGCTGGCCTGGGGCCACGACAACCGGACGTGCGGCTTTCGCATCGTGGGCCACGGCCAGCACCTGCGCGCCGAGTCGCGGATCCCGGGCGCGGACGTCAACCCCTACCTGTGCTTTGCCGCGCTGCTCGCGGCGGGTCTGCGCGGGATCGAGGAGAAGCTGCCGCTCCCCCCTGAGTTCAAGGGCAACGCCTACGAGTCGGACGTCCAGCGATTCCCGCACGCGCTGCGCGACGCGATCACGGCGCTGGAGAAAGGCAAGATGGCGCGCGCCGCGTTCGGCGAGGACGTGGTCGACCACTACCTGAACTACGCCCGCACCGAGCAGGCGCTGTTCGACAAGGTCGTCACGACGTATGAGCGGGAGAGGCTCTTCGAGCGTGGGTAGGCTCGACGGGAAAGTGGCCGTCATCACAGGCGCGGCCGGCGGCATAGGCCGCGAGGCCGCAATCCTGTTCTCGGCCGAAGGCGCTCGAGTCTGCGTGGCCGACGTCGGGCGCGAGGCGGGGGAGAAAACGGCTGCCGAATGCCGAGAGGCGTTCTTCTTCGGCGCCGACGTCAGCGACCCAAAGAGTGTGCAGGCGATGTACGCAGAGACCGAGAAGCGGTACGGCCGCATCGACGTCCTCTACAACAACGCCGGCATCATGCCGCCGGATGACGACTCCATCCTCACGACAGAGCCCGACGCCTGGGACCGCGTCCAGGCGGTCAACGCGAAGGGCGTCTTTCTGTGCTGCAAGTACGGCATCCCGTACCTGCTGAAGGCGGGCGGAGGATCGGTGATCAACGTCGCGTCGTTCGTCGCGCTGGTCGGCGCGGCGACGTCGCAGGTCGCGTACACGGCGTCGAAGGGCGCGGTGCTCTCGATGAGCCGCGAGCTGGGTGTCCAGTTCGCGCGCCAGGGTGTGCGCGTCAACGCGCTGTGCCCGGGACCCGTGGAAACGCCTCTTTTGATGCGGCTCTTTAACGAGAACCCGGGAGCGTACGAGCGCCGCCGCGTCCATCTGCCCATGGGCCGGCTGGCGAAGGCGCGGGAAATCGCGAACGCGGCGCTTTTTCTGGCCGGCGACGAGTCGAGCTACGTGAACGGGGCCACGTTCCTGGTCGACGGCGGCCTGACGGCCGCGTACGTCACGCCGGAGTAACCGAAGCGGACAAGGGAACGTCGTCCACATGCTATGGCGACTGCGCCAAATACTGGCCGCCGCTGCTGACCGGAGCCGCGCCACAGGCTGGCGCCGGAGCCAACGCCGCGTTGCTTGGTACGACGAAAAGAAACGACGGCACGAACGAGGTCACCTATGGCGGCCACCCGCTGTATTACGTCGTCACAGATCACAATCCCGGGGATGCCACCGGACAAGGGGTCAACAACTTCGGCGCCCGCTGGGATGTCGTCGGACCGGCCGGCAACAAGATCGGCTGATCCCCGCAGGGGGATAGTCCGCGATGCGCTTGGCATCGCGATCGCGAGCGGCGCCTACGCCATCTCCTTCGGCGCGATCTCGACGGCGGCCGGTCTGTCGATCCTGCAGACCTGCTTCCTGTCGGCGGTGATGTTCACAGGCGCGTCGCAATTTGCCCTGGTCGGCGTGATCGGCGCCGGCGGGGGCGTGTGGGCCGGTACCGCCGCTGCGGCCCTGCTCGGCTCGCGCAACGCTCTCTACGGCCTGCGCCTGGCCTCGCTGCTCGAGGTGCGCGGCCTGCGCCGCGCCATGGCCGCCCAATTCGTGATCGACGAGACGACCGCGATGGCTATCGCCCGCGACGACCCGCGCCTGAGCCGGTTCGCCTTCTGGGTCACCGGCATCGCTCTTTTTGTGCTCTGGAACCTGGGCACGCTCGCGGGCGCGCTGGCCACCCACGCGTTCTCGAACCCGAAAGCCCTGGGTCTCGACGCCGCTCCGCCGGCGGCATTCCTCGCCCTTCTGGCGCCACGGCTGCGGGCCCGGGAGCCGCTGGCGATCGCCCTCGCCGCGGGAGTGGTCGCGACGGCCGTCTTGCCTTTCGTGCCGGCTGGCGTCCCGCTGCTCCTGGTGGCCGTGCTCGTCTCCGTGTACGGCGTGCTCAGGATGCCGAGATGACCTGGGGCGGCCTGCTCGTCGCGTGCCTGGCGTGCTACGCGTTCAAGCTGGCGGGACTCTCGCTTCCGCAGCGCTGGCTCGAGGACTCGCGCGTGCAGCGGACCGTGCCTTTGATCCCGGTCGCGCTGCTCGCGGCGCTCGTTGCGACGCAGACGTTTTCGACCGGCCGGCACCTCGTGGTGGGCGTGCGTGCCGCGGCATTCGGCGTGGCCGTCGTCGCGGTGCTCCTGCGTGCGCCGTTTCTCGTCGTGGTGGTGGCCGCGGCGGCGACGGCCGCGCTGCTCCGGCTCCTGTGATCTCGCCTCGCTGACGCCAACGGAGCCGAATTCCCTCGCTCGATTAGCGCCGCTGGATACAACGGAGCCAAATTGGCAGGTGCTGACCGCTTAACCTCGACCTATCGGATCGTGGTTCCACCAGACCAGCACTCGGCCGCCCTCGCGCAAAACGAGGCGCGGCTTCGCGCGGCGGTCTTGCTCGGCAATCCGATCGGCGACTCAGGCGGCCGCGTCATGATCCGGGTCGAGGTCGCGCGCGAGGTGACGCCTGAACTTCACGCCGCTCTCGCGCGATTGCTGCCGCAGCTCAACCCGGCGAGGCGCTCGTCAAAGCGGCGCTGGACATCGGCCGCCAGAGTGGGGCCCAGGTCGCCGAGCTGCAGTCGGGCCGCGGTCCGGCGCGCGAGGCCGCGCACCGCCTCTACCTGAGGATTGGCTTCGAGATCCGCGAAACCGACGTGATGCGGATCGTCCTTTAACGCCTCCGGGCGAGGATGCCTCGCAGCCAGGCTGTGAGCTCAGGTCCGGCCACCGAGTTGCGATGGAAGACGGCCGCCACATGGCCGTTCAGGGCGCTCTTGTCGGCCTCCGTCAAGACCTTGGCGGTCAGGATCATGATCGGAATCGACTTCGTCGCCTCCTCGGCCCGAAGGGCCTCGACGACGTCGAACCCGGTCACGTCAGGCATCATGAGGTCGAGAAGCACGAGGTTGGGCGCCTCAGACCGTGCCATCTCGATGCCTTCGCGACCGCCCCTTGCCTTGAGGACTCCAAATCCCGCCGGTTTGAGGAGGGCTTCCATCAAATCCAGGTTGCTCGGCTCGTCATCGACGACCAGCACGCGAACGGGCCCCGTCTTGACCTTGGTCGTGAACTTGTACTCGCCCAGTCGTGACAGCAGCGCTTCTGCGTCCACCGGCTTGACGAAGTAGTCGAGCGCGCCGAGCGCGCGACCAAGCGTTGGGTTGTCGACCACAGAAACCACGACGACTGGAATGTTCCGCGTCGCCTCGTCGGCCTTCAACCTGTTGAGGACCTCCCAGCCGTCGAGCTCGGGCAGGAGGATGTCGAGCGTGATCGCCACCGGTTTCAAGTCGCGCGCCATGGCCAATGCGTCCAACCCGTTGCTCGCGAACTCGGCGCGGAAACCACCGGCGCCAAGATGTCGCGCCAGAATCTCAGCTGCCTGTGGATTGTCGTCCACCACCAGCACCAGGGGCCGGCTCGGGTCCTTTTCGCGGACTGGCGGCGGCGCGACGGGCGTCGTCGTGGGAGGCGGCGCGGCGCGAAGGGGCAGACGCAGCGTGAACGTGCTTCCCTCTCCCAACTTGCTTTCGATGGTGACCTGGCCGCCGTGGAGCTCGGCGAATCGTCTGGTCAACGCAAGGCCCAGGCCGGTCCCCTGAGGGCGCGGCCCTGGGCCGGCTTTCAGCTGGTGGAACTCCGTGAAAAGGCCTCCCAGGTCGTGCTCGGCAATGCCTATGCCGGTGTCAATGACCGCAATTTCCGCCCACGACTCGACCTGCCGGCTCCGGATTTCGATCCGTCCGCCGCTCGCTGTGAATTTGATGGCGTTGGACACCAGGTTCAGCAGCATCTGCCTCACCTTCGCCTGGTCGGCGGTCAGGCGCAGGTCCCCAGACGGTTCGACGCTGAGCGTGATCGACTTTGCCTGAGCGAGAGGTTCCATGCTGGCTCGGACCTCTTCGATCACGCCGCCGAGCTCGACCGGCTGGAGCTCCAGCTGCATCTGTCCCGCCTCCACCTTCGACAGGTCGAGGACGTCGTTGATCAGCTGCAGCAGGTTCTCACCGCTGCTGTGGATCTGCTGGAGAAAGCGCCGGCGCGTGGCTTCGTCGAGCCTGTGGGTGGTGTCGTCCTTGAGCAGGGCGGAGAAGCCGAGGATCGCGTTGAGGGGAGTTCGGAGCTCGTGGCTCATGTTGGCGAGGAATTGACTCTTGGCGCGATTGGCTCGTTCGGCCTCGGCCTGAGCGCGCTGCAAGGCTTCCTGCGCCTCTTTGGCCTCGGTGATGTCCTCCGAGATGCCGAGCAAGAAGGCCGGCTCACCGGACGCGTCCAGGATCGGGATCTTCCTGGTGTGCAGGATTCGCGTGCCTCCGGTCCTGGTCTGGATGCTCTCCTCAGGGATGTCGACGAGGCGTCGGTTGCGCAGCGTATCTCGGTCGGCCGAGATGAATTGCTCGGCCTGCTCCGCGGGAAAGAAGTCGAAGTCGTTCCTGCCGATCAGCTCGTCGAGCGAAATCCCGAGCAGCTCCTCGCCCGCGTGGTTGAAGCGAACAAAACGCAGGTCCTTTGCATCCTTCACGAAGATCATGTTCGGGATGTTCTCGATCATCGAGTCCAGGAAGTGGTTCGCGGTGGTCAGAGCCTTGGTCCGCTCGGCAACCTTTGTCTCGAGCTCGCTGGCGGTGAGCCTCTGGTCGCGGATCTGCTGGGCGGTCGCGATCGCGCGCGCGGCGCGCGTGGCCAGGGCCTCGAGAAGCTTGAGGTCGTCTTTGCTCAGTGGCGGGCTGCCCTCCATTCGATTGAGGTTCAGCCCGCCCACGACTCTGTCCTGGGCGACCATGGGGATCATCGCCGCTTCGCGTATCCGCCACTTCTGTATGTAACGCGCCTGATGCGGCGCAACGTTGGCGGGTAGGTGATCGGGATCGATCGCGATGATGACCGGGCGGCGCTCCTCGAGCACGGTTTGCCATGGCCCGGCGGCGCTCAGCTCCATTGGGGGCCCGATCAGGGCGCTCACGTCCTGCCGCACCCTGGGGTCAGGGTGATACGCGGCTACCGGCTGGATATGGGTGCCGTCGGGCGACAGCAGGACGACGGCGCAGAAATCGCCCGTCGCCCGCGAAATCTGTTCGGCGACGATGCCGAGGAGGGCGTCGACGTCAGGCATCGCGTCGCTGAACGCGTCAGACGCCGCGACCAGAGCGGAGACGCGAGCTGAATCATCGGGTGGCTCTTGTCTGGGGTCCTCGGACGCGCCTTCGGGCACGACGCAACTTTATTCCGGCGACTTCGAAATGGACGATTGTTAAGTGATGCCGATGTGATGCTTTTGCCACTACCCGAACGGGTAGGCTCGCGTCGGTCAGTCTCCGTCGGTCCACAGCTTCTCGCTGGTGAGCCCGGCGCGCCTGATCGCGGAGCCGTCGACCTCCACGGTCCCGCCCGAGATCCCGCCCACCGGCCACCGGCAGGTGATGGTCATCGGGCCGTCGGGCGGCAGGGGCCAGACCCAGTAATGCATGTCCCAACGCTTGCCGCCACCACCTCCGCCTCCCATGCCGATGATCGGGCCGGGCGGCGCCGGCGGATCCTTGCCTTCCGACCACGCCCTGTACCACGAGCTGACCGCGTCATTTGGTCCGGTGCCTGCCCTTGCCGTCTCGCGGCCGTCGGAGAAGCGGACTCCGACTTCCAGGCTCATCTCGTCCGACGGCTGGGCGGTCGGAAATCGCATCGGCTCGGGCTCGTGCTTCTTCCGGATGCCGACGCGGAGCGTGAACCCGGTGGTGAAGGCGACGCAGTCGGTGATGACAACCACGGCTTCTGCGCCTGATGCGAGCTTGTGCTGCATGGGCACGGCGACACCGAGCTCGTCATCCGGCGATGACATCCACGGCTGACGCGCGAAAGGACGGTAGGGCGGGGCAGGCGGTGGCCTGAGTCTGTACCACCACCGTTTCCAGCGGGGCGTATCGGCGGAGAACGCACGCAGCGTCACGTAGGAGGGTCGACGGCCTATGAGGACTGACGCGAGCCACCTGCGCCAGCCAGGAATTCTTTTCATCAGCTGCCCTTACGGCCGAGCTTTGGTCAGCTCCTCCAGCCTGTCAACCATCGAGGACATGGTCGCGAACGCGGCTTCGACCGGCTCGGGCGAGGTCATGTCCACGCCTGCCATGCGCAGTCCCTCGAGCGGGTACATCGAACCGGCGCTCTTGAGGAACGAGAGGTAGGACCCGACCGCCGCCGGATCGCCCGCCGCGACGCGGCCGGCCAGGTGGTCCGCCGCCGCGATCCCGGTCGCGTACTGGTAGACGTAGAAGTTGCTGTACAGGTGGGTGTGGAACTGGGCCCACGTCGAGCCGATTCGCTCGCGGTCTCGCTCGCTGACCTCGACCTCCGACCCGTACACCTCCATCATCAGGTCGGCCATCAGGTTGTTCAGGTAGCCCGCCGTGATCGCGCCGCCGCGCTCCGCGTGCTCGTGGATCTCGAGCTCGAGCCGAGCCAGCGACGGCATGATGAAGAAGTAGCGATAGAAGTTGGACATCGCCTCTTCGATGACCGCGACCTGAAAACCAGGATCGGTGTTGGTCGCGAGCAGGTGGCGGCGGGTCAGCGCCTGGTGCATGTTCGACGCGACCTCGGCCTGGAACAGGCCGTAGTTCGAGTAGACGAAGGGCTGCGACCGCCACGCGAGGTATGAGTGCATCGAGTGGCCGAGCTCGTGGGCCAGGGTGCTCATCGAGAAGATGTCGTCGTTGTAGCTCATGAAGATGAAGGGCTTGGTGTCGACCGCGCCGCTCGAGAACGCCCCCATCCGCTTGCCCTGGTTGGGATAGACGTCGACCCAGCGTCCCTGCAGCGCTCCCTCGCGCATCACCTTCACGTATTCCTCGCCCAGCGGCGCGACGCCCTCGGCGATCCACTCCACGGCCTGCTCGTAAGGCACCCTCAGCTCCGCGGCGCTGAGCTGATGTTGCGAAACACCTCGACGGGTATGTGGCCCGGCTCGAGCGCAGCCTCCAGAGAGGACGCGTACCCGCGCGCGCGCGCGAAGAACACGTCGCGTTTGACGCCGCCGGCCAGGCTCGCGGCCATCGCGTGCTGCATCCGGAGGTGCTCGTCGGCGTAGCTCTCGAAGGCCGTCCGCCGCACATCGCGGTCGGGATTCGTCAAGAGCGATGCGATGGTTCCCTGCGCGACCTCGCGAAGGTCGCCGTCCGACCCGACCGCCGGCGCGAACTTGAGGTCGGTGTTGGCCAGCACGCCGTGGACCGAGAGCGCAGTGGCCAGCGGGTCCGAGACCTGGGTCAGCAGCTGCTCCACCTCTGCGCTCCGAATCCGCTTCTGGAGCCTCTCGAGCCGGTCGAAGTAGTGCCCGAGGTGCGACAGCCGAGCCGACGACGCCACCCATTCGCGCAGCTTCGGCAGCCCGATCTCCAGCATCTCCGGGATGGCGAACGCCGCGGCGGCGCCCAGCTGCGCAGCGGCCGTGCGGGTGCGGTCGACACGGGCGGCGGCGGCCTGGTCGCCGACGTCGACCGAGTACGCCATGGTGCTGGACACCATCAGCCTGGCCATCAGCCGGCGCGCCCGTTCGATGGCGTCGAACCAGTCGGCGAGGGTCTCGGGCGAGTCGCCGAGGTGGCCTTGGAACTCTGCCAGGTCCGGCAGCCGCGCCACGATCGTGTCGACTGCTTGCTCCCACGCCGCCTCGTCCGGGAAGACGCTTTCGCCGTCCCAGGTGAAGCGCCTGTCGACGGCAGCGCGAGCGGGCAGCGGTCTGGCCACGGTGGATTAGTAGCATGGGGCCGATGCCGCGCGCCACCAGCAATGGGATCGAGCTCGAGTACGAGACGTTCGGCGACCCGTCCGACCCGGCGCTGCTGCTCATCAACGGGCTTGGCGGGCAGATGATCGGCTGGGACGACGAGTTCTGCGAGCTCCTGGCGGGCCGCGGCTTCAGGGTGATCCGCTTCGACAACCGGGACGTAGGCCTGTCGACCTGGACGGACGCCCCGTACACACTCGAGGACATGGCGGCCGACGCCGCCGGGCTGCTCGACGCGCTCGGCATCTCCGCGGCGCACGTGGTGGGCGTCTCGATGGGCGGCTTCATCGCCCAGCTGGTCGCGCTGATCCATCCCGAGCGCGTTCTGACCCTGACCTCGATCATGTCCGGCCCGAATGGCGACGACCAGGTGCCCCCCACGGAAGAGGCCGGCGCGGCTCTCCTCGTGCCGGCGCCAAAGACGCGAGAGGAGCGGATCGAGGTCGGCCTGTGGGCCAAGCAAAAGCTGCTCGGGTCAGCCGACCCGTACGACGAGGGTTACGAGCGGGCGCGCATCACCGCAGCCGTCGAGCGCGCTTACAACCCACCGGGTTTCGCGCGCCAGCTGCGGGCGATCATGGCCGCCCCGAGCCGGCTCTCGCGCCTGGGGTCGCTGCGCGTCCCGGCGCTGATCATCCACGGCACGGACGATCCACTTGTCCCGGTCGACAACGGTCGCAGGGTCGCCGCCGCGATCCCGGGCGCCCGCCTGCTCGAGATCGAGGGCATGGGACACGACCTCCCCAAACGCGTGTGGCCGCAGGTCGCGGACGCCATCGAAGGGATCGCCGCCGAGAAAAGCGCCGCGCCGTGAGCGGGCTCAATCCCGCGATCGCGTTTCTCGCCGGGCTCGCCTCCTTCGTGTCGCCGTGCGTCCTTCCCCTCGTCCCCGCGTACCTCGCCTATCTCGGGGCGCGGGCGGGTCAGCCGGTTCCTCCCCATTCATGGGGAGGTGTCGCCGTAGGCGACCGAGGGGCTGCGGCGACACCTTCGATCGCGCTCGCGGGCGCCGGCTTCGTGGCCGGCCTCTCGCTCGTCTTCATCCTTTTCTTCTACGTGTTCTCCCTGGCGGTGCAGCCGATCCGGCCCTACGTCCCGATCGTCGCCGGGATCGTTGTCATCGTCATGGCGCTGCACGTCGCGGGCCTGATCCGCATTCCCTTCCTCTCGACTGAGTACCGCGTCATGAAGACTGCGCCGCAACGCGGCGGCGCGACGGGGGGGTTCCTGCTCGGCATGGGCTTCGCCAGCGGCTGGACGCCGTGCATCGGCGTCACCCTCGGCGCCGTGCTCAGCTCGGCGGTGACCGCTGGCACCACGCCGCAGGGGCTGAGCCTGATGCTGGCCTACTGTCTCGGGTTGGGCCTGCCGTTCATCGCGCTGGCCTTCGCGCTGGAGAGCACGCGGCCGCTGATCCGCTTCGTGAACAGCCACCGCCGCGCGATCGACCTGGCCTCGGCCGCCGTGCTGTTGATCATGGGCGTGCTGCTGCTGACCAACCGCCTGACCTGGCTCTCCGCGGGATTGACCCAGCTAGTCCCGTCGTGGCCGTCGCCGTCACTCTGATTTCGCTCCGGTGACGCCGGTCAGCCACGCGATCCCTTTTGTCGCCGGCGCGCCTTGGCGAGCGCGGACTCGAGGCGGTTCTCTTCACCGCTGAGCCGGAGGGCGTGCTCGGTGTCCCGAGACTCAAGAGCATTGCGAAGCATCAACCTCACCGACTCGAGCATCGAGCGCAGCGCCTCGATGTTGGCCGGGTCGGGCAGGTCACCAAGCGCCGCTTGATCGGCCACGCCCAGCTCGCGCTCCACCGCGGCGATCACCCTTGGAGTGTCGGCGCCCATCGCATGCAGCACATGCGCCGCCATGCCCTCGCCCTCCGCGGCGATGCCAATCAGGATATGGCCGTCGGTCACATGGTCGCAGCCCATGCGCCGCGCCTCCTCGAACGCGATCTCGATCGCAAGCTTGACCCGCGAGGTCGGAATGGGCGGTTGCCCGGGGCCGGGCTGAACGCCGCCGGTGATTCTGAGCTCGCGGCGCAGCTCGTCCGGGTCGACGTCCAGGCTGGCCAGCGCCGCAAGGCCGACCCCTTCCTGGTTGCGCAGGATCCCGAGCAGGAGATGCTCGGTCCCAATGTGGACCGCGCCCGAGTTTGCGGCATCCTCCTGGGCAAAGACCAGCGTCCTCTTCGCGGCCTCATCGAACATGTCGAAGGGATAGCGGGACATGCCGCGAAGTCTGGAGCACAGGCATGTTAAGAACACTTGTTTGTGGCTCCAAAACTCTCTAACGTTTCTGTCGTGGGGCAGGTACTCGACCTCTTCTCGCCGCCTGTGCGCGACTGGTTTCGCGCCTCCTTCGCCGCGCCGACCTCCGTCCAGGAGCGCGGCTGGAAGGAGGTGGCTGCCGGTCGCCACGTCCTGATGGCGGCTCCGACCGGGAGCGGCAAGACCCTGGCGGCGTTTCTCTGGTGCCTCGACCGGCTGGCGTCGGAGCCGACGCCGGTGGAGGCGGAGCGATGTCGCGTACTTTATGTGTCGCCGCTGAAGGCGCTCGCGCACGACGTCGACCGCAACCTCCGCTCGCCGCTCGTCGGCATCCGCCACCAGATGGAGTCGCAGGGACTCAAGCCGCCCGACATCTCGGTCGGCATCCGCACGGGCGACACGCCGACCGACGTCCGGCGGTCGATGGAGCGCCACCCGCCGGACATCCTGATCACGACGCCGGAGTCGCTGTTTCTCATCCTGACCAGTGCCGCGCGCAAGATCCTCGGTCCCGTTCGCTGGTTGATCGTCGACGAGATCCACTCCGTCGCGTCCACCAAGCGCGGCAGCCACCTGGCGCTCAGCCTCGAGCGACTGTGCGAGCTGACAAAGGTCCAGCCGCAGCGCATCGGACTTTCCGCGACGCAGCGTCCGCTCGAAGAGGTCGGCCGGTTCCTCGGCGGAGCGGACCGCGAGGTGGCGATCGTCGACGCGGGCCGCCTGAAGACGATGGAGGTCACTGTCGAGGTCCCGGTCGAGGACATGACTCGCCTCACGACCGAGGATGAGGATGGCGCGAAGGGTCAGAACAGCATCTGGCCCGCGATCTATCCGCGCCTGCTCGAGCTCATCCGCGAGCACCGCTCGACGATCGTCTTCGTCAACTCGCGCCGTCTCGCCGAGCGGATCGCAGCGCGCGTCAATGAGCTGGCGGAGGAAGAGCTGGTGCGCGCCCACCATGGCTCGATCGCGCGCGAGCAGCGCCTCCTGATCGAGGACGAGCTCAAGGGCGGCCGCGTGCGCGGGCTCATAGCGACATCGACCCTCGAGCTCGGCATCGACATGGGCGCGGTGGACCTCGTGCTGCAGATCGAAGCCCCGCCCAGCGTTGCCGCGGGCATCCAGCGGGTCGGCCGCGCCGGCCATTCGGTGGGCGAGACCTCGCGCGGCGTCGTCATCCCGAAGTTCCGCGGCGACCTGCTCGAGTCGGCCGCCGTCGTCGAGGGCATGCTCGAGGGCCGCATCGAGTCGACGGTCGTGCCGCGGAAACCGCTCGACGTCCTGGCCCAGCAGATCGTGGCGATGTGCGCGCTCGACGAGTGGGACGTCGACCATCTCGGTCGTGTGGTCCGGCGCGCGTATCCGTACGGCGACCTGGGCCCGCGCGCCTTCGAGTCGGTGCTCGACATGCTCAGCGGGCGCTACCCCTCCGACCAGTTCGTCGAGCTCCGGCCCCGCATCGTGTGGGATCGCGTTGGCGGCAAGGTGCGTGGGCGGGCCGGCGCGCAGCGGCTCGCGGTCACCAACCCGGGCACGATCCCCGACCGCGGTCTTTACTCGGTCAACCTGCTGGAGGACGGGCGACGCGTCGGCGAGCTCGACGAGGAGATGGTGTACGAGACTCGCGTCGGCGAGACGTTCGTGCTCGGCGCCTCGACGTGGCGGATCGGGCGGATCGCCGAGATCACGCCTTCGCAGGTCCTCGTCACCCCCGCGCCGGGCGAGCCGGGCAAGATCGCCTTCTGGAAGGCGGACGCGCCGAGCCGTCCGGTCGAGCTGGGCGCCGCACTGGGCAAGATGGTGCGCGAGCTGCGCGGCCTCGACCCCGGCGCCGCCGCAAAGCGGCTGCGGGAACGCGCGGGCTTCGACGACCTCGCGGTCAAGAACCTGCTCACCTACCTCGACGACCAGGCGGCGGCCACCGGTGTCGTGCCGGACGACCGGACCGTCGTCGTGGAGCGATTCCGCGACGAGGTCGGAGACTGGCGCGTCTGCCTGCTCACTCCGTTCGGCGGCCGGGTCCACGCGCCGCTCGCGCTTGCCCTCGAGGCGCACCTTCAGGAAAAGCTGGGCGTCGACGCGCGCGCGCTCTGGACGGACGACGGGATCGCGATGCACCTGCCCGAGGTCGAGTCGCCGCCATCGCTCGACGAGCTGATCCTCGACCCCGAAGAGGTCCAGTCGCTCGTCTCGACCCAGCTGCCCGGGTCCGCGCTGTTCGCCGCTCGCTTTCGCGAAAACGCCGCGCGCTCGCTGCTCCTGCCGCGTCGCAGGCCTGGCCAGCGCACGCCTCTGTGGCAGCAGCGGATGCGCAGCGCGAACCTGCTGCAGGTCGCCGGGCAGTATCCCGACTTCCCGATCCTCGCCGAGACCTGGCGAGAGGTGATGAGCGATCACTTCGACATGTCGGCCCTGTCGAGTCTTCTGCGCGCCATCCGCTCGCGCGAGATCCGCGTCGTCGCCGTGGACACCGAGCGCGCATCCCCCTTCGCGTCATCTCTCTTGTTCGCGTACGTCGCCGACTTCATGTACGAGGGCGACC
>WNFD01001864.1_pt1 | contig 21231 bp, 19 predicted proteins | sample 5400491 | NCBI WGS metagenome assembly WNFD01 (sample SAMN13153343, study PRJNA577476) | soil metagenome | isolation source: 120 cm saprolite under Douglas fir tree site 2 hole 2 replicate 2 | place: USA:California | collected 2015-04-18
GAAGCCCGACATGTCCGCGATCAGGCCGGCATGGGCCAGCACCAGGCCGATGAGCAGCGCCTTCTGCTCGCCGGTCGAGGCCGCGGCGGCGGCGATGCCCTTGCCGGCGTGCAGGACGCCGAGATCGCTGAGGTGCGGCCCGTCGAGGGTGCGGCCGGCGGCGGCGTCGCGTCCGCGATTGTCGCGAAGGAGCGCGCGGTAGCGATCCTCGATCTCGACCGCGGGGTGGAGCGGCATCAGCTGCTCCATCCAGCCCGCCAGTGCGATCTCGGCCGCCGGGAAGGCGGAGGCGGGGTCCCGGCGCGCGGCCAGCGCGGCCTGCAGGCGGCTCACTGTTTCCACGCGCAACGCCGTCACCGCGACCGCGAGCTCGGCGGTCTCGTGCTCGATGGCGTCGAGCCAGTGCGGATCGGGACGCGCATCTTCGAGCAGACGGTTGCGCGAGCGCAGCGAGCGCTCGAGCGCGCTGACCCGGCTGCCATGCTCGGGATCGACCGCCAGCACCAGGCGATCGAGGAACCGCCGGCGCTCGGAGGCCGGACCATTGAACAATCCGTCCATGGCGGGGACGAGCCAGACGACGCGCAGGTGATCGGCGAATGCGGCGGCCGACGCGACCGGCTCGCGGTCGATCCGGCATTTGCGCGCGGTCGCGGCCTCCTCGGAGGTCGGCGGCTCGATGCCGGTGCCGAGCGTGGCGAGGCCCAATGCGCCGTCGACGTCGGCCGATACCGCCCAGGAACCGTCGCCTTCGGCGAACGCGACGTCCTCGAGGGTCGGGCGCCGCAGTCCGCGCCCGGGCGCCAGAAACGAGATCGCTTCGATGAGGTTGGTCTTGCCCGCGCCGTTCGCTCCGGTGAGCACCACCAAGTCCGCGCCGACCTCGATCTGCGCGGTGCGGTAGCTGCGGAAATTCGTGAGCGTCAAGCGGCGGATGCGGGCGGAAGCCATGAGCGGATGACGCAGGTCAGATGACAGACGGCGGAGCAGATGGCGCGGCAACGGTTGACGTCAAGCTCCCGCCATCCGCCTTCGGTCGTCCGTCGTCGGTCCTCGGATCACACCCGCATCGGCATCAGCACGTAGAGCGCGCCCTTGGTGTCGCGGTCCTGGATCAGGGTCGGCGAGCCCGGATCGGCGAGCTTCAACACCGCGGCTTCGCCTTCGAGCTGCGCCGCGATGTCGAGCAGATAGCGGGAATTGAAGCCGATATCGAGCGGCTCGGCGCCGTACTCGACCTCGATCTCCTCGGTGGCGCTGCCGGAATCCGGATTGGTCACCGACAGCATCAGCTTGCCGTTCGCGAGCGACAACTTGACCGCGCGGCCGCGCTCGCTCGATACCGTGGATACGCGGTCGACCGCCTGCTCGAACTCCTTCTTGTCGACGGTGAGCTCCTTGTCGTTGCCGAGGGGAATGACGCGTGCGTAGTCGGGAAAGGTGCCGTCGATGAGCTTCGAGGTGAGCACCGCGTCGCCGAGCGTGAAGCGGATCTTGCCCTGCGACAGCTCGACGGTGACCTCGGCTTCGTTGTCCTCGATCAGGCGCTGCACCTCGCCGACGGTCTTGCGCGGCACGATGATGCCCGGCATGCCCTCCGTGCCCGCGGGAGGCGGCAGCTCGAACTGCGCCAGGCGGTGCCCGTCGGTCGCGACCGCCCGCAGCGTCGGCGTCTTGGCGGTGCCGGCGGTGTGGAGATAGATGCCGTTGAGGTAGTAGCGGGTCTCCTCGGTCGAGATCGCGAACTGGGTCTTGTCGATCAGCCGCTTGAGGTCGGCGGCCGCGAGCTTGAACGCGTGCGTCATCTCGCCGGCTGCCAGATCGGGAAAGTCGCTTTCCGGCAACGTCTGCAAGGTGAAGCGGGAGCGGCCGGCGCGGATCGCCAGCACCGCGCGGTCGCCGGAGGCTTCGATCACGATCTGGGCGCCCTCGGGCAGCTTGCGCACGATCTCGTAGAACATGTGGGCGGGCACCGTGGTCGCGCCGCCGGAGGCGACCTCGGCCGCGATCGTCTCGGTGACCTCGAGGTCGAGGTCGGTCGCCTTGAAGGCGAGCCCGGATTTCTCCGCCCTGATCAGCACGTTGGCGAGAATCGGAATCGTGTTGCGGCGCTCGACCACGCGGTGGACGTGGCCGAGCGACCTCAACAGCGTTGCGCGTTCGACGGTCACCTTCATGTCGACCCCGCTCGGGGAACTCCAGGGGGCATCAAAAGTGGCGTGGAGGCGAGGATTCCGCAAGGGCGAGCGGACCCGGAAAAGGAGGTTATGCCCAGATCGTCACGGCCGCCGGCTCGGTTGGTCCGGGGACGGGGCTCCGGGGTTGGCGACGCGCCGCGCATCGGGATCCCGGCCGGCGCCGCGGCGCGACCTGCTCGGCGAGGCCTCACTCCTGCAATTGCCGCTTGAGCAGCTCGATCTCCTCGGCCAGCGCGCTGTCGGTATTGACCAGGTTTTCGATCTTGCGCACGGCGTGCAGCACGGTGGTGTGGTCGCGGCCGCCGAAGCGCCGGCCGATCTCCGGCAGCGAGCGCAACGTCAGCGTCTTCGCCAGATACATCGCGACTTGGCGCGGGCGCACGACGTTGGCGGTGCGCCGGGACGACAAGAGGTCGGCGCGGCTCACATTGTATTGCCGGGCGACCACCCGCTGAATGTCCTCGATCTTGACGCGTTTGGGCTCCTGCGGGCGGATCAAATCCCGCACCTCGCGTTCGGCCATCTCGAGCGTGACCGGCTGCCCCGTGAGCTTGCTGTGGGCGAGCAGGCGGTTGAGCGCGCCCTCGAGGTCGCGGCCGTTATGGGTCACGGCCTTGGCGATGAAAGCGAGCACCGGCGCCGGAACGTCGAAGCCGGGATGGTGCTGCTTGGCGGCAGCGGCCCGGCACTTGAGGATTTCCAGGCGCAGCTCCTCGCCGAGCGGACCGATCTCGACCACGAGCCCGCCGGCGAGCCGCGAGCGCACGCGCTCGTCCAGGCTCTCGAGATCGGACGGCGGCCGATCGGCGGCGATCACGACCTGGCGGCCGGCGTCGATGAGCGCGTTGAGCGTGTGACAGAATTCGGCCTGGGTCGACTTGCCTTGCAGGAATTGCAGGTCGTCGATCACCAGCACGTCGATGGTCCGCAGCGCCTCCTTGAACGCCAGCGCATTCTGCGCGCGCAGCGCCGCGACGAAGCCGTACATGAACTTTTCCGCGGTGAGATAGAGCACCTTGCGCTCGGCGCTGACATTGCCGGCCCAGGCCAGGGATTGCAGCAGATGGGTCTTGCCGAGACCGACCCCGGAATGAACGTAGAGCGGGTTGAACATGACCAGGTCGCCGCGCCGCGCCTGCGCAACTTGCTTGGCCGCGGCGTGGGCCAGCGTGTTGGAACGGCCGACGACGAAGGTCTCGAAGGTCAGGCGTGGATCGAGCGGCGAGCCGCCGAGCGCCTCGTGCACGGCCGAGATCGGTGCGACGGCGCTGCGCATGTCGGCGGCGTTGACCCTGACCTCGCGCAGCTCGCGTTGCACGGTGGGCGCTTCCGCCGGCTTGGGCTTCAGCTGCAATGTGCGGATCACGGCCGAGCGCACCGTAAGCTCGATGCGCGAATAGGTCGGCTGCTCGGCCTGCCAGCAGGCCAGCACCCGCTCGGCGTAGTGGGACTGGATCCAGCTCTTGAGGAACCGCGTCGGCACCGACAGCCTGACGGTATCGCCCTCGCTCGCGTCGAGCTCCATGCGCGCGAACCAGCTCGAGTAGATGTCATCGCCGACTTCGGCGCGAAGGCGGTCCTTCACGCGTGTCCAGCGCTCCTGTTCCATGTTGGTCATTTTGCTTGGCTCTTCTTGGTCGGCCCAAACGGAGGGGTGGAACGCGGTCGAAACGCGAAGCTTCCAGACGCCCGTCGGGGCCGACGCGAAGGGACACGAACTCGGGAGGCGAACGGGATAGGATTTGCGGAGCCGGGCAGCGATGCGAGGAAATGGTTCTGGGCTCACCCGCGCGGGGACCGCGCAAAAATTCAGCGCCGGGGCGGTGGCGTCCCGCGGGCGGCAACGATGAAGCGCAGTGGAATCAGGTCCGGCCGGTGCTCGCCGGCGCAAGCCAAGGATGGATCGTCCCGCCTCGCTGTCGTCATAAAGACCCCCCTGTCCACCGACGCCGTTGCCGCCGGGCCATGTACATGCCTGGACTATTCGAAGTATTTCCGGCTCGTTTCGCGTCACCGCATACAAATGACTCGGGACGCCTCGAGTTCTAATTTACGTCCGCATACGCCGAGCTTTGACGAAGCCGAAGTCGAAGCCGGGAACTATTAGGCATGACTCGTCCGTCCTCATCTTCGATGAGCTCGAATACGAACTGTTACTGAGGGCCGCCGGTCGCCAGCGGCAGATTCAAAATAGCACGGTCCCGCACCCCTGCAATGCTCGCAAATCGCAAACCGCGCCTGGTGCGCAGATCGAGCCGCTCATGCGGGCTTCGCGTTGAGTCCAGAGGCTTGTCATAAAAATTTGATTTAACTTACATATTCGAGGGACGCGGGGCGCCGTCGCAAGCCGTAACGACGCGCGGAGCTTGGCTCGAAACGGGACAGTGTCGAGGTGCGAGCGCCGCCGGAATTCCAAGTCCTCGTTGTCGCTTTCCCCATAAGCCATTCTGCAAACGGCCGTTTTTCTGAGCAAAATTGCAGGGTAGCCCCTGCCTTGCATCGTCGACTGTCGCCGCGGGTGTGGTAATTGAGCAATACGCAAAAAAATCCGGCGTTGCGTCACGGCACACATGGACTAAATCCCATCGCGCATGTGGAAGGCGGCGTTGCGCCGCCGTTAAATTTTCATGCGCGACGACGAGCGCATTCAGTTTCGATGGAAACGGAACGCGCTCCAGTCTCTTTGCGTGGTCGCATTTTCGGACGGAAAACCGGTTCCCACCCCGGATCAAGTCCAGGATCAAGTCCGGGGCAGGCTTTTTCCTGAAAACGCTCTAAAGGACGCCGGGCCGAGCCCTCAACGCGAGACCGGATCGCTACTTGCCGAGCTGGGAGACCCTGTGGGTCAGCCGAGACACTTTTCGGCTCGCAGCGTTGACGTGCACCACGCCCTTTTGCGCCGAGCGCATGATCACCGGCTCGGCCTCTTTCAGGGCGGCCAATGCCTGGCTGCGGTCGCCGGCGGCGATCGCTTCCTCGACCTTGCGGATGTAGTTGCGCATCTGGGATCGCCGCCCCTTGTTGATCTCGGTGCGCCGCGCGATCTTGCGGGTGGCCTTCTGGGCGGAACTGGTGTTAGCCATTGTTGTGCTCGTTCTTCTGCGGGCGCCGGCGCGGCCCGCTCGATGGGGTCGAACGTTGTCCGGCGCGATATCGTGTCGGGCTTGCGACCGTGAAACGCGAGACGAGGTCTCGCGGGTTTCGGGCGCTTATAGTTGCCGCGGTCGAGAGCGTCAACGCCCGGCACGCCCGGCACGCCTGACACGCCTGACACGCCTGACACTCCCGGCGCCGCCATGGACGGGCAGGGGCGGTTTCGTCTCACGCCGACGGCGTATCCCTCAAGCCGGCGCGCCTGCGGCGGCGATCGCCGACGAATCCGTGCTCCGCGCACGCACGGCGTCGTAGCTTGCCGTGGCCGCCGCGCGGTCGGCGGCGGAGAAGGCGCTCAGCGGCGGCATGACGCGCGCCCAGGCCGTGTCCCGGTGGATATGGGCGAGCAATGCCTTCACCCCGGGAACCAGCGGCTTGCCGTCGAACAGCTTGCGAATCGCGACCGCCGCATCGAGCGCGGCCCCATCGCCGCTGCGCCATGCGCGCGCGCAGAGATCGGCGTTGAGATTGGCGGTGGCGGAGATGCAGCCGGCGAAGGCGCCCGCGCGCGCCTCCATCAGCACCGCTTCGGTCGAGGGGAACACGCTGAAGCCGGGCGCCAGCGCCGCCGCGGCGCGCGCATAGGCCATGTCGCCCGAGGAGTCTTTCAGCCCGACGATGCGGGCGCCGAAGCGTTGGCGCAGCCGCTCGACCAGCGCGACGTGCCACGGCAGGCCGGACTGGGCCGGAAAATGATAGAGATAGATCGCGATCGGCGTGGCGGCGGTCGCTTCGACGATGGTCTCGACATAGGCGACGAGCCCGTCGTCCGGTACGCCTTTGTAGTAGAACGGCGGCAGCACCAATGCGCCCGCGAACCCGAGCGCGGCGGCATGCCGCGTCAAGGCGACCGCGTCCGCGACCGACGCCGCGCCGGTGCCGACCATGAGGCGATCAAGCGGCAGGCCCGCATCGCGGTAGGCCGTCATCACGCGCTGGCGCTGCTCGCGCGAGAACGAGGTCGCCTCGCCGGTGGTGCCGAGCACGTTGAGACCGTCGCAGCCGTGGGCGAGCAGAAAACGCGCGAGCGCGACCGAGCGCGCGCAGTCGGGCTCGCCGGTACCGTCGACGGCGGTGGCGATGGCGGCGATCACGCCGTGAAGCTTGTTGCTGGTCATGTGGTCTCCCGGTTCAGACGACTGACGACGGAGGACAGACGACGGAGAACGGAGAAACGATCTTCGTCTGTCCTCCGTCGTCCGTCCTCTGTCGTCTGTTACCCGCTGACATTGAATGCGGCGAGCGCGGCCATGTTGACGAGCTCGGCGTCATTGGCCGAGAGCGAAACGATCTGCACGGGACGGTCGAGCCCGACCAGGATCGGGCCGATCACGGTCGCGCCGCCCAGTTCCTGCAGCAGCTTGGTCGAGATCGAGGCGGAATGGAACGCCGGCATGATCAGCACATTGGCCGGGCCGGACAGCCGACAGAACGGATAGGCCTCGCGCAACGCCATGTTGAGCGCGATGTCGGCCGCCATGTCGCCGTCGTATTCGAAATCGACCCGGCGTTGGTCGAGGAGGCGCACCGCCCGATGCACGTGCTCCGAGCGCTCGCCCGGCGGGTGACCGAAGGTCGAGAACGCCAACAGCGCGACCCGCGGCTCGTAGCCGAGCCGGCGCGCCACGCCCGCGGCCTCGACCGCGATGTCGGCCAGGATCTCCGCGTTCGGCATTTCGGTCACCGCCGTGTCGGCGACCAGCACCGTGCGCCCGCGCGACAGGATCAGCGATACGCCCATCACGCGGTGGCCGGGCTTGGGATCGACGCAGCGGCGGACGTCCGCCAGCGCCACCGAGAAATTGCGGGTGACGCCGGTCACCATGGCATCGGCATCGCCGAGCGCGACCATGCAGGAGGCGAAATGGTTGCGGTCCTGGTTGACGAGGCGTTGGCAGTCGCGCTGGAGGAAGCCAGCGCGCTGCAGCCGCTCGTAGAGATAGGCGGCATAGGCCGCGTTGCGTTGCGACAGGCGCGCATTGATGATCTCGATGCCGTCGCCGAGCTCGATGCCGAGGGAGCGCGCGCTTTCGCGCACGCGGTCCTCGCGACCGACCAGGAGGGCGGTGCCGAGGCCCTCGTGGACGAAGCTCGCGGCGGCGCGGATCACCTGCTCCTCCTCGCCCTCCGCGAACGCCACGCGCTGCGGCCGCCGCCGCAGCCGCTCGTAGACGCGCTGCAGGATGCCGGCCACCGGATCGCGGCGCGAGCGCAGCTGCGCGCGGTAGCCGTCCATGTCGACGATCGGGCGCCGGGCGACGCCGGTATCCATGGCGGCGGTGGCGACCGCCGGCGGCACGAACGAGATCAGCCGCGGGTCGAACGGCACCGGGATGATGTAATCGGGACCGTATTTCGGCCGGCCGCCGTAGGCGACCGCGACCTCGTCGGGCACGTCCTCGCGGGCGAGCGCCGCGAGCGCGTTGGCCGCGGCGATCTTCATCTCCATGTTGATCGCGGTGGCGCGCACGTCGAGCGCGCCGCGGAAAATATAGGGAAAGCCCAGCACGTTGTTGATCTGGTTCGGATAGTCCGAGCGCCCGGTCGCCATGATCGCGTCGTCGCGCACCTCGGCCACTTCCTCGGCGCTGATCTCCGGATCCGGATTGGCCATGGCGAAGATGATCGGCTTGTCCGCCATCGATTTCACCATCTCCTTGCTCACCGCGCCCTTGACCGACAGGCCGAGGAAGACGTCGGCCCCGGCCAGCGCCTGGGCGAGCGTGCGGGCGGAGGTCTTCGCCGCGTGCGCCGACTTCCACTGATTCATTCCTTCGGTGCGGCCTTGATAGATGACGCCCTTGGTGTCGCAGAGAATCATGTTGTCGGGCGTGAAGCCGGTCGCCTTGAGCAATTCGAAGCAGGCGATGCCGGCGGCGCCGGCGCCGTTGCACACCACCTTGGTCGATTTCATGTCGCGCCCGGTGAGATCGAGGGCATTGATCAGGCCGGCCGCCGCGATGATCGCGGTGCCGTGCTGGTCGTCGTGGAAAACCGGGATATCGAGCAGCTCCCGCAATCGCTGCTCGATGACGAAGCATTCCGGCGCCTTGATATCCTCGAGATTGATGCCGCCCCAGCTCTTGCCCAGCAGTTTGATGCAATTGACGACCTCGTCCGGGTCCTCGGACGATACCTCGAGATCGATGGAATCGATGTCGGCGAAGCGCTTGAACAGCACCGCCTTGCCTTCCATCACCGGCTTGGCCGCGAGCGCCCCGCGATTGCCGAGACCCAGGATCGCCGTGCCGTTGGTGATGACGGCGACAAAGTTGCCCTTGGTGGTGTAATCGAAGGCGCGATCCTCGTCCTCGGCGATGGCCAGCACCGGGACCGCGACGCCCGGCGAGTAGGCCAGCGACAGGTCGCGCTGGGTCGCCATCGGTTTGGTGGCGATGACCTCGAGCTTGCCTGGACGACCTTGGCTGTGGAAGAGGAGCGCTTCCTGGGCGGTGAAGGTCGGTCGTGCGCGATCGCTTTTGGAGGACATCTCAACCTCTTACTGACGCCCGGTTGAGTGGTTAGGTCGCACCGCCGGACGGCCCAAGGTAGCGGATGGGCGCCGCTCAAGGGAAGCCGCCAAGCCGCCGGTACGTCCTTGCGACCGGCGCGGCATCGCCGTCCGCCGCGACGTGTCGTCGCCGATAATTGAACAAAGGCGGCATTGAGGGTAATCGGTAGCCGGGCAATGCAAATTTCTCTGCGCTTAGAGCGGCCACGCCATGATCCGTTTCGTGCTTCGGTTCGCCGGCCTCCTGTTCCTGGCCCTGGGCTTCATCTTCTTGGTCTATGACGGCACCAAGTCGATCGCGGACCAGACCTTGTTCATCAGCAGCGTGGGCTCGACCTGGTCGAACATCCACCAAAGCTCGCTCGCGTCGCTGCAGCCCACGGTCGAGCGGCTGGCGGGGGCCTGGGCCTGGCAGGGCGTGATCCAGCCCTATTTCCTCGATCAGCCGGTCGCGCTCGCGCTCGCCGTCCTCGGCGCCGTGCTGATCCTGCTCGGGCGCAAGAAGAAGCCGCTCATCGGCTATGCGCGGGACTGACGTTCGGGCCGCGGCGTCGCCGCCGCGGCCCGACGTGGGTTTCGACCCGCCCGCGGCCTACTTGAGCGCGTTGACGCCGGCCGTGCAGACCTGCAGGTCCTGCGCCCCCAAGGCGCCGCTGCAGCCGATCGCGCCGATGAGCTTGCCGCCGACGACGAGGGGCACGCCGCCCTGCGAGCCGATCATGCCGTCGAGCGTCAGCTGGTAGATGAACTCGAAGCCCTTGCCGAGGTTCTCCTCGAACGCCTTGGTGGGCCGGCGGAAGGTCGCGGCCGCGCGGGCCTTGTGCTGCGAGATCGTGACCGATGCGTATTGGGTGTTGTCCATCTTGGCGAAATAGACGAGATCGCCGGTCGGGCCGACCACCGAGATCGCCATGAACCAGTTGTTCTTCTTCGCCTCGGCCATCGCGGCATCGACGATCTTCATCGACTGCTCGAGATTGATCGTCTCGCCGTAAGGCGGCGGCGGCGCCGGCGGCGGGGTGGGCTGCTGGGCTTGCGCTGCCGCGCCGAGCGCGAGCGTGGCACAGGCCGAAATCAACGTGACGACGAAACGACGCATCGCTGGTCCTCCCACTCGATCTGCCGGCCCGGGAATGGGCGCGGCATTTGGTATCCAGACCAGCATAGGGGTTCGCCGGCACCGGCGAAACGGGGTTGCGGCGGATCCGTCGCGCGGGCCGTGAACGGCGCGCCGGGCGCCCTTGCCGAGATGTGATGCGCGGGCGATGCGCGACGGTGGTGCGGATCGCCGCCGCGAGGCTTATATTGCGGGCACGATCACCGGAGACGCCGCCATGTTCATGTTCAAGAAGAAGCTCGACCTGCCGTCGGCCGCCGAGGCGCTGCCCGGCCGTCCGACTGCGATTGCGACAGCGCGCGAGCATTTCGTCTTGCGACGGCCGCTCAAGGGGCCCTATCCCGACGGCTCCGAGCGCGCGATGTTCGGCATGGGCTGCTTCTGGGGCGCCGAGCGCAAGTTCTGGGAGCTCCGCGACGGCATTCACGTCACCGCGGTCGGCTATGCCGCCGGCCATACGCCCAATCCGACCTACGAGGAGGTCTGCTCCGGCCGCACCGGCCACAACGAGGTGGTGCTGGTGGTCTTCGACCCGAAGAAAATCTCCTACCCGCGGCTGCTCAAGACGTTCTGGGAGAGCCACGATCCGACCCAGGGCATGCGGCAGGGCAACGACATGGGCACCCAGTACCGCTCGGGCATCTACGTGTTCTCGCCGCAGCAGCGCGAGGCGGCGGAGGCCTCGAAGGCAATGTACGAGAAGGAGCTCAAGGCGCGACGCTTCGATGCCATCACCACCGAAATCCTCGATGCGCCGCCGTTCTATTTCGCCGAGGATTATCACCAGCAATACCTGGCGAAAAATCCGATGGGCTATTGCGGCCTGGGCGGGACCGGCGTGAGCTGCCCGGTGGGCCTCATCGAGGAGCCGGCGCAGCCCGCGCGGGTGTGAACCCCTTCGACGGTCCGCTCGCGCGGGCGGCGCGAATCGAGCTGGGCCTGGCCACAGACAAGAAGTGAAATTCGTCCTGCGCGATCGTCCTCTATCCGCTCGCCCCCGCGCGGGGACGAGCGGAGGTGCGGTCAGGCTTTCTTAACCATGTCGGTGAGGCTTTCTTAACCATATGCGGCGTTAATCCGTTAACTGTCTTGGTCTGCGTCCGGATTCGCCCCATGCGGCTCGCCCGCCCCGCTGCCCTGCTGCTCATCGCCGCCGCGCTGGCCGGCTGCGCCGGCGCGCCCTCGCCGCGGCCGGTGGTGGCGGCTCCGCCGCCGCCCGCCGATCTCGACACCCTGATGTATGGCGGGCGCACCGCCTATGCCCCGCGCGAGCCGCTGGTGATCCCGGCCGCCGCGCCGCCCCCGGTTCCCGGCGCGATCCTGCCCGGGCCGGCGCCGGGCGGCGAAGAGCCCTACACCCTCGACTCCGGCGACCGGCTGCGCGTCGTGGTGTTCGGACAGGAAGGTCTCAGCAACCTCTATATCGTCGACGCCACCGGAAAAATCTCCATGCCGCTGATCGGCACCGTGTCGGCGCGCGGCTGCACCACCGCCCAGCTCGCGCGCGTGATCGCGGATCGCCTGCGCAACGGCTTCGTGCGCGAGCCGCACGTGGCGATCGAGGTCGAGCTCTACCGTCCGTTCTTCATTCTCGGCGAGGTGATCGCGCCCGGCCTCTACCCCTATGTGCCGAACATGACGGTCGAGACCGCGGTCGCCATCGCCGGCGGTTTCTCGCCGCGCGCCTATCGCTACGACGCCGAGCTCAGCCGCTCGCAGAGCGGCGTGACCGCGCGCCAGAAGGTGCCGCTGATCGCGCCGGTGCGCCCCGGCGACACCGTCACCATCGCCGAGCGCTGGTTCTGATTTGCTCCCGGTCGCCGGGTCCAGGCGCCGATACCCCTGTCCCTTGCCGTCTCATGAATGTAGCATGCGGTGCGAACGCGCGCGTGGCACCATCACGTCGGCGGTTTCGGTCGCGCGAACGCGCGTTCCGATCGTTTCTCGAAATTCGATGGAGAGCAAATGCGGAGCCTGATGCGCGCGGTCCGTTTCGTCGTCTTGCTCGTGGGCTTCATCGCCGCAGCGGCGCCCACGCTGGCCGCCGACAAATATCCGAGCAAGCCGGTGCATTGGGTGGTCGGTTTCGCCGCCGGCGGGCCGAACGACATCGTCGCCCGCATCTTCGGGGAATGGCTCTCCAACCATCTCGGCCAGCAGTTCGTGATCGAGAACCGCGTCGGCTCGGGCGGCATGATCGCGGCCAATGCCGTGATCAATTCTCCGCCCGACGGCTATACGCTCATGTTCGTCGCTCCCAACAACGCCATCGGCACGACGCTCTACAAGAATCTTCCGTTCGTGTTCCTGCGCGACACGGTCGCCGTCGCCGGCACGATGCGACTCCCCAACATCATGGTGGTGCCGCCCTCGCTCCCGGTGAGCACGGTCGCCGAATTCATCGCGCACGCCAAGGCCAATCCCGGCCAGCTCAGCTACGCGTCCTCGGGCAACGGCACCTCGGTGCACATGTCGGCGGAGCTGTTCAAGTCGATGGCCGGCCTCGACATGGTGCACGTGCCCTACGGACCACGGCGATGCGCTCGGCCGCGCTTCCCGACGTGCCGACGGTCGGCGAGACGCTGCCGGGCTACGAGGCGAGCGTCTGGTACGGCGTCGCCGCCCCGAAGGGCACGCCGCCCGACGTCGTCGAGACGCTGAACCGAGCGTTCACGGCGGCGCTCAACGATCCGAAGATGAAGGCGCGCATCGCCGAGCTCGGCGGCGAGCCGATGCCGATGTCGCCGGCCGAATTCGGCAGGTTGGTCACCGACGAAACCGAGAAATGGGGGGCGGTGGTGCGGTCCGCCGGCATCTCGGTCGAGTGAGCGGGATCGCGCGACGGGAGCCTTGCGCTCCCGTCCGCCGCCGGTCCTTCCGGTCTACTTCTTCAGGTGCTTCTTGAGGAAGTCCATGGCGCGCTGCCAGGCGGTCTTGGCGCTCGCCTCGTGGTAGCTGCCGCGCTCGTCGCAATGGAAGCCGTGCTGGGCGCCGGGATAGACGTAGATATCGCTGTCGCCGCCGCGCTTGCCCTTGATCGCCTCGACGTCGCTCATCGGGATCGATGCATCCTGGTTGCCGAAATGCATCTGGGTCGGCACCTTCGGCTTCTCGTCGGCATTCTTGGCGATCTGGCCGCCGTAATAGCACACCGCGGCCGACAGGCCGTTGAGCTTGCAGGCCGAGAGGAAGGCGACGGTGCCCCCCATGCAGAAGCCCATGATTGCCACCGGCCCGCTCTTCTTGAGCTCGTCGATCGCGGCTTGCACGTCCTTGAGCATCGCGCCCCAATCCGGATTGGCGACGAACTTGCGCGCATTGGCGATCTCGTCCGGCGTATAGCCGCATTCGAAATTCTTCTGCTGGCGGTCGAACACGGCGGGAGCGACGGCGGCGTAGCCTTCGCCGGCAAGCCGGTCGCAGACCGCGCGGATGTGATGATTGACGCCGAAAATTTCCTGGATCACCACGATGCCGCCTTTGGCGGGACCGGACGGATCGGCGCGATAGGCACCCAATTGAAACTTGTCGGCGGACGTGAGCGTGAATTGCTTACCCAAGAGGACCTCCTGTGAACGCTGCAAAACCGGAACTGAAGTTCCGGGCGTCGGACCGGGGCAATGTCACGCTTTCGCCCGGGCAAAGCAACCCGTCAAGTTGCCCGAGATTTCTTAACGCCGCGCCGGCGCGATGACCGGGTCGCGCGGTTTCCTCTATCCGACCGGTGCCGCGGATGCGCAGGGGCGGAGCGCGAACGCTTCGGCGAGCAATTCGTAGGAGTGCCGGCGGGCGGCGTGATCGTGGATCATGGTCGTGATCATGACCTCGTCGGCCTTGCTCGCCTCGATCATCGACGAGAGCCGCTCGCGCACGGTCCGCTTGCTGCCGACGAACAATCGGGCGCGATTGCGCGCGATCAATCCGCGCTCGGCCGGGGAATAGGGATACGCGGCGGCTTCCTCCGGGCTCGCGAGCGGCAGATATTCGCCGCGCCGCCTGCGCACGAAGTTGAGATCGATGGTCGAGGCGAGCCGCTCCGCCTCGGCGTCGCTGTCGGCGCAAACCGCGGCGCAGGCGAGAATGGCATAGGGGGTCGCGCGCGCGGCCGACGGCTTGAACTGCTCGCGGTAGCTCAGCATGGCGGCGACCGCATCGTGCTCGGCGAAATGGTGGGCGAAGGAAAATCCGGCGCCCACCATGGCGGCGAGCTGCGCGCTGTAACCGCTCGAGCCGAGCAGCCAGATCGGCGGCAGCGCGACGTCGTCCGGCATGGCGCGCACGGAGCGGAACGGGTGATCTGGCGGGAAGGCGTTGCTCTCGAACAGGACCAGCTCCTGGAACCGCTGCAGGAAGTCGTCGTCCCCGCCGCCATCCTGCCGCCGCCGCAACGCGTAGGAGGTGACGGGGTCGGTGCCGGGCGCGCGGCCGAGCCCGAGATCGATGCGGCCGGGAAACAGGGCCTCGAGCACCTTGAAGCGTTCGACGACCATGAGCGGAGCGTGGTTCGGCAGCATGACCCCGCCCGATCCCACCCGGATGCGCGCGGTCGCGGCCGCGATCTGCCCGATCATGATGTCGGGCGCGGAGCTTGCGATCGACGGCAGGTTGTGATGCTCGGCGACCCAGTAGCGCGTGTAGCCGAGCGCATCGGCGAGCCGGGCGAGGTCGAGCGAATTGCGCAGCGCGGCGGCGCCGGAGGAGCCGGTGGCGACCGGCGAAAGGTCGAGAACGGAGAGGGGAATCACGGCGGGCGCGCCGGGCGCGGCCTCAGAACGGCCAGGGGCGGCGCAGCCGCCAATCCCGCTTCCAGCCGGTCAGGCGTCCCCGGCGGAACTGCAGGGCGAGCGCCGAGTCGACCGGATAGAAGCCGGGAACGGCGGTCCGACCATAGGCGACATAGATCTCCGAGCCGTATTGTCCGGAGTAGTAGACGAGCGGCACGCCGAGCGCGACCCCCGCCTCATCGGGGGTCATGCCGAAGGCCAGCGGCGCCGTGTTCGATTGAACCCCGCAATAGACCGCCCAGCACATGCAAACCGACGCAACGAGGCGCTTCATGCGCATCATCTTCGATCCATTCGCGCAGGCGGGCAAGGCCCACGGCGCTGCATTCGGGCGGCTCACCGGCTAACATGCCGGCATGCCGCCCATTCTCGACCACAAGCACCCGCATTCGCCCTCGGTCTTCGCGCCCACGGCGCTGCTGCGCGAGGCGCGGCGACAAAAGCGGCTCGGCGCCGTCGACGTGCCGCCGCTGTGCATCCTCGACCCCGACGGCGATATCGTGCGCCGGCTCCGGCAGACCGGCCGGGCGCAGCCGTTCGCGGGCTGGCCCTGCTATCACACCGACCTCGACGCCTTCGGCGTCGCCGGACAGACCGTCGGAATCATCGGCCGCGCGGTGGGCGCGCCGTTCGCCGTGCTCGTCGCCGAGGAATTGTTCGCGAGCGGATGCCGGTTCCTGCTCAGCATCACCTCGGCGGGGCAGATCACTCCGGCGGGGGAGCCGCCCTATTTCGTAATCATCGATCGCGCATTGCGCGACGAGGGCACGAGCTACCATTACGCGCTGCCTGCTGAATTCTCGGATGCGGAGCCGCGCCTGGTCGCGGCCGCCAAGCAGGCGGTCGAGCGCAACGGCTTGCACGCCGTCATCGGCGCGAGCTGGACCACGGATGCTCCCTTTCGCGAGACCGCCGCGGCGATCGATTGGGCGCGCTCCAAGGGCGCGCTCGCGGTCGAGATGGAAGCGGCCGCGCTCTATGCGTTCGCGCGCGGCGCCGGTGCCGCGGTGCTTTGCCTCGCGCACGTCACCAACACCATGGGCCAGAGCGAGCACGACTTCGAGAAGGGCGAAGCGGACGGCACCGCCGCCGCCCTGGCCGTGATCGAAGCGCTGGTCGCGCAATTCTTGCTCTGACCTGACCGGAATTCGGCTTGCTCACTCGGCCGCGATCAGCTGTTGCGGATAGTCGCCGGTCCGCGCCGATGCCGGCTTCGATCCCCCGCACACATACCAGGAGCCAAACAGAAACTCTTCCATCGCGAGGTCGTCCGCCAGCGCGGCGAGCTCGTCCCATGGCTTGATGAAGGGATTGCCGAGCATGGTGTGCTTCATCAGCCAGAGGCCAAAAGGCAGAACGACCTTGCCGCCGAGACCGGGAGGAAGCTTGCCGTCCATGATCACGATGCGCCCGCCCGGCCGCAGCAGCGTCCAGGCGTGGCGCAGCACCGCGAGGTGATGCGGCATGGTATTGTAGGAGAGACCGAACAGAATGCCGTCGAGCAGCTCGGGCGGGACGTACCCGGCGGCGTCGCCTTGGATCAGCTCGATATTGCTCCACTCTTCCCGCTCGCAGAGTTGCCGGGCCTTGCGCAGCATGCCGGCCGACAAGTCCACCCCGTAGATCTTCCCGGCGGTCCCGACCGCCTCGCGTAAGAAGGGAAAATTCCGGCCGGTGCCACATCCGATTTCCAGCACCCGGTCTCCCGAGCCGAGCTGCAGGCGGGCGGCCGCGCGCCTGCGCAAGTGCGGAGGCACGAACAGCAACCAGTCGAACAGGCCGATCAGGTTGGCAATGCGATCGTAACGCTGTGCGATGAACGCACGTTCACAATCCACCCACTGGTATGTCACGCGTCTCGCCCCCTCTTCGCGCACCGGCGCTTTTATCGCGCTTTTCGGTGCCACCGCAGAACAGCTTGCAAATCCTCCATAAGCGGCAAACGCGGAGGCCTGCGAATCTCAACGGTGGAGGGACGGTCTGGTTGGGGGTAGGTGGCAAAAAGTCGCATAATTCATTTACCAATTGAACGCAGTGCACAAAAGTCCAGCGTGCGTCGCGCACGCGATTGCCTTGCAGCTTGCGTGCCGCGGGCCGTCCGTGCGCGGGCGCGTCCGCGCCGATTGGTGTCGTCGCCGTCGCTGCGCTCATTCGCTCGCCGGCAGCTTCGCCTGCCGGACGTTGCTCTCGCGCCAGAGCAGGAACAGGCCGGACGCGACCACCACCGCGGAACCGACCACGAGCGCGATGCTCGGCACCTCGCCCCAGATCGCGAAGCCGAGAACGCTCGCCCAGATGAGCGAAAGATAAAAGAACGGGGCGACCGCCGAGGCCGGAGCAAGGTGCAGCGCGCGCGTCCACCAATATTGCCCGACGGCGTTGGCGACGCCGTTGAACGCGATCCAGGCGAGGTCGACGGGCGTCGGCGACACCCATCCCAAGGGTAGCAGCAGCGCGAACAACGCGGTGAGCAGGGCCAGCTGATAGAGCGTCAAGGTCTCGGTCGATTCGGTCGCCGTCATCCGGCGCACACCGCTGGTTACCGAGGCGTAGAGCACGGCGTTCGCGAGCGCGAACAGTGCGCCGATCTGGAACGTTCCCGCCCCCGGAGTGGCGACGATGAGCACCCCGCAGAAGCCGACGAACAGCGCCGCCCAGCGGGCGACGCCGACTGCCTCCTTGAAAACGAGCGCCGAGATGAAGGTCGTGAACAGCGGGGCGGAGAAGTTGATGGCGATCGCGCCGGCGAGCGGCATCAGGCTGAAGGCGATCAGCAGGAACGTCTGCGAGAAGCCCTGCGAAATCGAGCGCATGAGGTGGTGGGCAAGACGCCTGGTGCGGAACACGGCGAGCCCGGTCTGCGGCATCATGAAGAGCGCGCAGGTGACGAGCGCGACCGCCGTGCGAGTGAACAGCACCTCGCCGATCGGATAGGTCTCGATCAGCCATTTCGAGACTGCGCTCGAGCCCGTGAACACGATGGTGGCGCCCACCATGTAGAGGATGCCGAGCGGGACGTGCTCCCGCCGCGCCGGGGTCTTCGCCAACTGCCAGTCCGTGCTGCTCGCTTCGCTCACGCCGTCTCTCTCGGGCCGACGGATTGCCGGCGAACCTCACCTGAGCCCGTTTATGGCATGGCGGAGCCGCAGACCGGCATTCCCGGACGGCATGACGGGCCAGCCTATTTGGTCCTTGCAAGGCATGGCCGCGATCGGCTTGCGGGGACGACGGCGGGGCGCTGCGGCGTCTGGCGCGAAATTTCAGAAAGTTTGAACGGTCGGGCTTACCGGACGGCAGGACCGCCCGCGTAATATCGCCCGCGACGTTTCCAAGCAGGGCGCGCGCATGTCCCCGAAAGAGATCGACAAATTGATCGAGGGCCTGGTCATCGTGGTGGCGGACAGCAATCCGCACATGCGCAAGCTCACCCGGGTGATGCTCACGAATATCGGCGCCAAATCGGTTGCCGAGGCGGCCGACGGGCTCGACGCGCTCGACCTCATTCGGCATGGCAATCCCGACGTCATGCTGCTCGATTGGGACATGCCGATGCTGAGCGGCCCGCAAATCATGCACATCGTGCGCTCGCCGGGCGTGTTCGCAAAGCCGGGCCTGCCGGTCATCATGCTCACGGATCGTGCGCTGCGCTCGCAGGTGAACGAGGCGCTGCGGCTCGGCGTGCACGAATTCCTGGTCAAGCCGACCTCGCCCCGGGCGTTGCGCGACCGCCTGGTGTCGATCCTACTCCAGCCCCGTCCGATGGCGAAGATCGGCAAATATTACGTGCCCGAGCCGCGCCGGCCGATCGAGGGCGACCTGCGCCGGGCAGCGTGATGGTGCCGCCACGCGGCGCGATGATCACCGGCATGATCGTCGTGCGGCCGCATATCGTGTCGAGAAATCGGCCGCGGACTGCGCTCGCGCGAACAGATGCGGCCATGCAGACCGTGGCCGCAAAATTGTCGATGTCCGATTTTTGAGCAGCCGCTCGGAGCGCCGGCGCAACTATTGGACGCCCCTGCGCGAATGCTCGGCCCCATCGCATTTCCCAATCCATTGAATAACCTACATTATCACGCTGCCGGTCCCCCGACCGTGCCATAAACTGCTTAGTAATCAATCGCTTGTATTTTTTCTCCTTGCGGAATTCGAGGCGCCCGTGACGTCGATCGCGCAGCCGTTCGGCGTCGGCCTCTGTTTCCGAAGAATTCGGGACTGATCCGACGCCGAGCGGTGGGCCCTGCGGGGCGGGCGGCGGAGGGGGTAATGGGGCATGCGCCAACAGGCCACATCGCCGGCCGTCGATGCCGGTCGACTGCAGCCGGTCGATTGGGGATCGACCGACAGCGCTAGCCGCGCGGTCGGCCTCACCCAATTCATCAGCTTCGCCATCGGCGAGGACCAGTACGGCGTCGACATCATGTCGGTGCGCGAGATCAAGGGCTGGTCCGAGATCACCCATCTCCCGAAGCAGCCGGAATACGTGCGCGGCGTGCTCAATCTGCGCGGCGTCATGGTGCCGATCATCGATCTGCGCTGTCGGTTCGGGCAGGGGCTGACCAACGCCACGCCGCTGCACATCGTGATCATCGTCCAGGTCGGGGTCCGACAGGTCGGGCTACTCGCCGACCGGGTGTTGGACATCGTCTCCATCGACGCCGCGCAGATCCAGCCGGTGCCGCGGATCGCGCAGGCCTCGCGCATCGACTTCCTGGCCGGCCTGGTGACCGTCGACAGCGCCATGATCGCGTTGATCGATCTTCCCAACCTTCTGTCCCTGCCGGTCGGCGATCATGAGGACGCTTCCGAACGCAAGCATGCCGCGGCCGCACCGAGGAGATAACCGACCACAGAGATCGGCCAGGAGGCCGGTTTTGCTGCAAGCCCCGATCCGCTTCGCCTGCCACCGAACAACAATGTTGCAGTTCCCAGGAGGATCACTCGCATGCGGGCGACGCTCGCCACCGACAATGCCGGCAACGCCGACTGGAAGGAGCCCTAGCGTGCACGCCATTCCGCCGATTGCGTATGCGCCGGAAAACTCACCGGGTCGCTGAAGGTCCAACCAAGGCTTGTCTGCAAGAGGAAACGTTATGCTCGATCGGATGTCGGTCAACGCAATCTTGAAGTCCGTGATCGTGACCATGGCCGCGGCCATCATGATCGTTCTGGCATTCAGCGCCTGGAGTTCCTGGACCCGGCTAGGCGCCATCAACCGGATCGCGGCGGTCGCCGACGTTTCCGAATACATGTTCACGGCGCTGCACAATCTTCGCGTCGACCGCGCCTCGTCGTTCCGCGACCTGCAGGCGGACAAGCAATTCGGCTCGCTCGCTCCGCTTCTGCGCGAGGCCCGGGAAGCCGAAATGTCGGCGTTGAAATCCGCAACGGTCGCGTTGAACGCGGTCGACTTTCCGGAGCGCCAGGCCGCGGTCTCCGCTCTCGACCAATCCATCAAGCGGTTGACCGCCTTGCACGAGGAATCGGCCGCGGCATTGCTGCGCCCGAAGGCCGAGCGCCGGCAGGGGCTCGCGCAGGAAATGCTGAGCGAGACCAATTCGCTCATCGAGACGCTCGATAAATTGTCGGCGCAGCTGACCAGGTCGGTGAAGCTCGACGACGCCTTCATCGATCAACTGATGGAGCTCAAGCAACTCGCCTGGGTGGTGCGCAACGCGGGCGGCGACGCCTCGGTGCTGATTTCCAACAAGCTCGGCGGCCAGCCGCTGCCGCCCGATGCGATGCTCAAATACACCGTCAGCGTGAGCAGGCTGGAGACCGCGTGGGCAACGCTCGAGGACGTTGCCGCCGGCTTGCCGCTGCCGCCCCGCTTCGCGGACGCGCTCGCGAAGGCGAAGCGAGAGTACTTTGCGGCCGACTACGGCGACTTGCGGACGAAGACCCTGAAGGCGCTGATCGCCGGCGAGCCGGTCAATATGAAGGTCGACGACTGGGCCCGCATGTCGGTGTCGAAGCTCGCGTCGCTCTTGGGCGTCGCCGAGGCCGCGCTCGAAACGGCCAAGGAATACGCGGCATCGCAGCACTCGGCCGCGACCAGGATGCTGATCGTGCAGCTTGGGCTGTTGGCGATCGCCGTGATGATGGCGAGCGGAATGATGGCGCTGGTATCGCGTCGCGTGATCCGCCCGCTCGCACGCATGCAGGAGGCGATGCTGAAGCTCGCCGGCGGGGACTTCGGCGTGGTCGTGCCGGGCCTCGAGCGCAAGGACGAGGTCGGCGCCATGGCGAACGCCGTGGAGCGGTTCAAGCTCGTCGCCGACGAGAAGGCACGCAAGGAGGCCGATGACGCCCTGCGACGACAGCAGGGCGAGGCGGCAATCCATGCCAAAGCAGCCGAGGAACGGGCGCGCGCCGCCGAAGAGCAGGCGCAGGCCTTCCGGGCGCTCAGCATCGGGCTTGGCAAGCTCGCGAGCGGCGACCTGATCTTCCGCCTCAACGACGGCTTCA
>WNFD01001865.1_pt1 | contig 21227 bp, 24 predicted proteins | sample 5400491 | NCBI WGS metagenome assembly WNFD01 (sample SAMN13153343, study PRJNA577476) | soil metagenome | isolation source: 120 cm saprolite under Douglas fir tree site 2 hole 2 replicate 2 | place: USA:California | collected 2015-04-18
GGTTTGAAGCCTCCTCCTCGTAAGGCGACTCCGGAGGTCCAGAATTTCCTCCATCTACTCGTACAGCACCGCGGCCAGCAGGCCATCATCGCCCGCCTTCCGCGTTCTTGTTCACAAGGATTCCAGCTACTCACATCCGGTTAAGGAGGCAAGCAGTTGAGGTTCGCGGTTCACGGGCCGGGTAACCCGGTCGCCTCCTCGCGCAGTCACGGCGTGCCCCGCCGCGATGTTGATGGCCGCGTTCACGTCGGCGTGGCAGGCGTATCCGCAGGCGGTGCACCGGAAGACGGCTTGGCTCTCACGCGAGTCCCGGTCCACCTGCCCGCACGCCGAGCACCGCTGGCTCGTGAACGCGGGTCTGACCTTCTCCACCCGGCCCGGGGCTTTGTCCTCCAGCCGGCGGACCAGCAGGCCCCACCCGGATCGCAGGATGCCCCGGTTGATTTTCCGGGGGTTGGTTCGCGTTTTTGCAGGTGGTGCTGGGTTTGCTGGTGTCAGGCATGTCATTCACGTCGGGGTTGGCGGCGGTTGAGCTCGGTCATGAGCTCTCGGTTGGTGCCGCGGGCGGCGGCGAGGTCTTCTCGGGCGGTCGTGAACTGGCGGTGTAGTCCGGTGACCTCGCGGGCGAGTTCTGCGTTGCGGATGGTGAGTTCGCGTACTGCTTCTTCTTCGGAAGCGAGTTGCGAGCTGGCGAGGTGCTCGACGGGCTTGGTCTTGAGCTTGGTGTTCTCGGTTCGGAGTCGTTTGATCTCCTCGCGGGCCAGCAGCAGGTCGGTCTGTGCCGCGCTGCCGGCGTCGGCGTGTGCATCGCGGCGCGGGATCATGGGTGTCTTGTGGCGGGCGTCCTGGACTGCGGCCCGCAGGGTGGCATCGCCGTGTAGGAACTGGCGGGAGACGCCGGCTCGGCGGGCGGCCTTCTGGAAGGTCACGTGGATCCCGTTGCCGGTCATTGGCTGGAGCGTGTCCAGGACGGTCTGGTGTTTGCGGGCGGTGTCTTGGGTGCGGGTTTGCTGCAGCGCGGCGATGCGGCGGCCGGCCGCGGTGTCAGCGCTCATCGTTGCGGGGGGCTGGTCTGATGGCCGGGTTGCCGGGGAGTACCGGCTGGCTGCGGCGGGCGTGGCGCAGCAGGGTGGCGGCGTCCTTGATGGTGGCGCGTTCTTCGCCGGTCAGCCGGGCCATCTGGTCCTGCATTGCAGCGATCATCTCCCGGTAGCGGCCGGTTTCTTGTTGATGCGGCAAGGCCCGCCCGGCGGCGCCCATGGCGATGCCTGCCTCGCGTGCGCGCAGCAGTTCGTCCAGGCGGGCTCGAAGCCCGGGCAGGTAGGAGGGGTTGCTCTCGAAGTGGCCGCAGCCGGCGCACTGGTAGCGGATCGGGCACTGTCGTCCGCCTGCCTTGACGTTGCCGGGTTCCTTGCAGAGACCGCAGGGCACGGCGACGGCTCGCAGATGGGTCGTCACCACCGGGTCGATGCTGGCGGTGGCCGGACGGAGGCCGTCGCGGCCGGCGCTGATCTTTTCCATGGCCTCGGCCGCCTTCTGCAGGCGGGGCCGGGACACCTGGTAGTAGCCCTGGGTGGTCATCGGCGACCCGTGATCCATGAGCTTTTGCGTGACGTCGAGCGGGGCACCGGAATCGGCGGGCCGTTGCGCGTAAGCGTGGCGGAAGGCGTGGGGATGAACCCGCAGTTGTGGGAAGGCACGCAGTTCACCGTCGTCGTCGAAGACCTGCCCGGTCAGGCCGGGAATCTGCGCCACCCGGGTCTGGAGCCACCTGCGGATCGTGCTGGCAGGCATGGACCGGCGCCCGAGCCGGTTTTGCACCTGGGCGGGGAAGAGGCAGACCGCCTCGGGAGGAGTATGGGGGAACAGGGCCGCGACGTGACTGATGGCCTGGTCCAGGGACGAGGCCAGCGCCTCGAAGATCGGGATGCGTCGCTCCAGGCGGCCGGGCTTGGTGTTGTCGTAGATCAGCCAGGGACTACCGTCGTTATCCCGCCACAGGCAGTCAAGGCTAAGCGTGGTGATCTCCCCGGCCCGGCGGCCGGTGTCTCGCAGCAGTTCGCAGGCCAGACGCTGCAGTTGCGGGCACAAGCGCCCGGCCGGGCCGCGCACCGGGTGCCGCCCCGGCAGGTGAAGGTGGTTGTCCAGCTCAGCGATGACCGATCCGGGGATCGAACGGCGGCCGGCATCGCGCTCGACGACAGCGACCTTGATCCCTTCGCCGTTGAGGAGGGCGAACCCCGGCGGGACGCCGCGCAGCAGCCCCAGGGCGGCGGCGTCCTGCAGGAAGGACCGGGCGTGGTGGACGTTGGCCTGCAGCGTGCTGCCCGCATACGGCTTGCCGCCTGGTTTCCGCCGGTTACGGGCCAGGTGGAAGAACCGTTCGATGCCGGCCCTGCCGGCGCCGGCGGGGCTGCGGCCGCCGGCGGGGCCGGCGGCGATGGCATCCGGCAGCAGCGCGACATCGGCGATGACCTTCCCGGGCCAGCAGGTGCCGGTGGCGGGCATCTTGGCGTAAGCCCGGGACTTGGCGGCCTCACGCAGCCAGTCCTGGTGGATCCCGGTGAAATCAGGGGTTCGCCGGCGAGCCCGGCCGGCGTCGGTGTGGCCGAAGACCATCAGGTCCCGCACGTCCTTGCGCCGTTCTTCCTCAGCGGAGGTCAGCTGCCAGCGCAGGCGCCGCTGGATCCATACCGGCAAGTCCCGGGCCGCGGTGCCGGGCGGAGGGCCGGCGGCCTGCGGAAGCAGGCAGCTTGCGCGCATCCCGGATCCATTCGATGACGGCCCGGACGTGCGAGCCCGGCACCGGCCGGTCGTGTCGCCGGGCCTGCCGGAGACCGAAGAGGATCTCGTGCTGGCCGCGTTCGGTCACGCCCGCGAACGCGAGCGCGCCGGCGCGCACCGGTGCCACCGCGCTGGCCCGCCAGGACAGATCGGTCCCCGGATGTGCCTGGCAGTAGCAGGCCGCCCGGCTGGCGTGATGCGTGCACAGCGTCAGGCCATGCTGGCGTCTTCCCCGCGAGCGGCGCGGGCAGTGCGGGATCTGGCACGGTTCCGGTGCCGCATGCGGTTCTCCCTCACGCTCCAGCCGGGCTCTGGTCCACGGGCCCGTCCGCAGCTGCCCGGCGTGGCCGTGGCACAGCCCGCCGCTGGCTGCCGGGCGCTGGCAGGAGCTCACGCCCCGGCCGGCCGCACACAGCCGCTGCGGTCCGGCCTGGACGTGCCCGGCCCGCGACTGCACCCCGGGCTCGCCGGACTGGAGCCACATCCGGTGGCGGGCCTCGCACGGCTGCGCGCTGCGCAGCCGTGGCTGGTAGTCGCAGCCTTCTACCCGGCAGCAGCAGGCGGTGATCCACGGGTCGTCACGGGCCAGCAGCAAGATCCGGTGGTCTGCGTCCCGGGCCCCGGGACGCCAAGCCGGGTCCAGCAGCGCCTCAACCGGATCAGCGAGCGCCGGGGGTGGCAGCAATGATGGTTTCAGGGCCGGCTGCGCGCTCATCGAGCGCCCGCCCGCCCGCTGCATTCGGGCACTTCCACGGCGGCCCGCAGGTCCGGCCAGGCAGCGTGGGCATAGACAGCGGTACCGGCCGGAGAAGCGTGCCCGGGCAGTTCCCGGACCACGTCACGGTCCACGTCGGCCCGGACCAGCCCGGTCGCGAAGGTGTGCCGGCACGTGTGCGGCGTCGCTTTGATCCCGGCCTCGCGGGAGAGCCGTCCGAACAGCTCCCCCACCGCGCCGGGACGCAACGCAGCCCCCAGCGGCGACCGGCAGAAGCCGACGAACACCAAAGGGCTGCCGTCGGCCTCTCCCAGCCGCTGCCAGCGTTCCTGCTGATAGCCGGCCTGCAACCGGGCCAGCGAGGTACCCACCGGGACTTTCCGGAAGCCCGGCTTCGCCAGCGCCCCGTTCCTGTTGTCCTCCCGCCGCACCACATGCAGGTGCGGGCCGGTGACCGGGCAGTCAAGCGCTGTCGAGTCGGGCAGGAAGTGCATATCCTGACGGTGCAGCCCGCACGCCTCTCCAGCCCGCATCCCGGTCCCGGACAGCAACTCGGCCAGGAAACGATCCCTGACCTGGCGGGTTCCGGCGACGATGGCCGCCTGCTGTCCGTCCGTAAGGAACTTCACCGGCCTGACCGGCGCCTTCATGCGCAGCACCGGCCGGCGCACGATCCGGTTGCCGGCCTCCCCCGGGTCGAAGCCCCGCGGCAGATGACGCAGGAACCGCGGCCCGGACAACCGGCCGGCGACCTCGACGGGCACAGCGCCATGCAGGGCGCAGAACCGAAGGAAGCCGCCAATCGCGGTAAGCCCCCGGTTCACATAGCCCGGCGACCCCGGAGTGATGTCCGCCCCGGCCCGCCCGCCACGGTGCAACCAGCGGACCAGGTCTGCCAGCTGATCCCAAAGTCGGGCCACGCCAGTCGATACCGGACTGCCCGGCCCAACTCAGGTACGCCGCGACACGAGAGCCATAGGTGCGAGCCGTGCCAGGGGAACGACCAGCCCCGTGCTGAAGCCACTTCAGGTACGCACACGCCTCACGGTGCGGATCGAAGTCCTCGCCGATGACCACGACAACGGACTCCCCGGACGCCACCCGGACCTGGCGGGACAGGTATGACATCCGATGGAAGATACGTGAAAGACATGGGAGACAGACCCCCTGACACGCCGTCCATCACGAAGATTTACCCTGCCGTGGCAGACGTCATGGACGCCACCAAAACCACCCCGGGAAAGGTTCAGCCCGGCCTTCTGCCGGACGTTCCGGCCGGGATCGCCCCGGGTGCCTTTCGCCGACCGGGTCATGTTCGTGATCTGCAGGTCCTCGACCCTGATCACGTCGAACCGCCGCGCGATGTCCGTGGAGACCTTCTCGGCCCAGTCCTTGCGCCGGTCCGTCTCGCGGGCCCTCAGCCGGGCGATCGCGTGCTTCACCCCGCCGCGGCGGTTCGATCCCCGCTTAGCGCGGGCGAGCGTGCGCTGCAGCCGCCGCAGCCTGGTCCGCTCCCGCGCGGTCGGGGCGGGGCAGGGCAGCATCTCGCCGGTGGACAGGGCCGCGGAGACCGCCACCCCCCGGTCGATGCCCACGGCCTGGCCGTTACGCGGTGCGGGAACCGGCCCGGGGATCACGGCGAAGGCCGCCCGGCCTTGCGCCACGACGGCCGCCCGGCCGGGTTCGCCGGGTCGAAGAACGCGGCCATCGCCTGGGCGAAGTCGCGCAGCGCCTGCTGCTGCACCATCTGGGAGCCTGCCGCCAGCCACGGGTGCTCGGCCCGCGCCTGGGTGAGCTGCCGGCACTGCTCCAGGTAGCCCGGAGCGCTCCTGCGGCCCGGGTGCCAGTGGGAGTGCTGCTCGACGGCCAGGTTCCATACGTACCGGGCGTGGCCGCAGTGGTCCCGCAGCACCGCCTCTTGGGCGGGCGTGGGGAGCAGCCGATACCGGGACATGCGAACACACTATCGGACACCGCCGACATTTCCAGGGAGGTGAAGCGGCGTTTCCTCCCCGGCCTGAAGGCCGGGGTATCCACGCCGCGATCCTGATGACCGAGGTTCATCCCTTCGAGCTGGGAACCGACGGCCCGTCGGCGATTGTGGTCGGCGTTGACGGTTCCACTACCTCCCTGCGGGCGAGTGCATATGCAGCGGGACTAGCTCGCCGGCAGCGTGCCCGCCTCGTCGCCGTTTACGTGGGATCAGTCTCGCCGATGTGCATCACCGAACCCAGCGCCGCCGCGGTGCTTCGCATCGCGCACTCTGAGGCCTTCGAACAGACCGCCGCCGATCTCCGCCATGAAGCCGAGAAGACGGCCCGGGAGCATGGCATATCCATCACCTTCGTGGCCACCCGCGGTGACTCATTGGCTGAGCTGCACCGGATCGCCAGAGAGATCTGCGCCGACGCCATCGTGGTCGGGGCATCCACCAAGGCCGGTCACCGGCTCGTGGGTTCGCTAGCCGTCCGGCTCGTGCGGGCCAGGAAGTGGCCTGTCACCGTCGTACCCTAACCTATAACCCTGGAATTTTCAGACACGAGCAGAGGTAGGAGCACCTCGTCCACTATCTCAGTAACATCCTTTTTCGTTGGGTCGTGAGTCTCAAGTAGTGTGCGTTTAATGATCAGTGCGTGGAGTACTTCAAGGACGACGGGTGTCAACCGCTCCGGAGATATCTCGCCGCGCCTGGCGGCGTCGCGCAGCAGTTCGGTCAATGCTTCGAAGCGGGGGTCGAAAACCTGCGATTTGAACCGGGCTAGTAGTTGAGGGTGGCGATGCGCTTCCCCAAGCAGACTGCGGTACGCATCACCCCTAACGCCCTTTTGCGCTTTGATCATGTGAACCGTGAGCCCGATCAGATCGTCGCGCAGAACGCCGGTTCGCACGTATGCGGCCGGGTCCGAACCCAGCTTCTCCAACGTGTCGATCACGAGAGACGTTGTGTCGGGCCACCGCCGGTACAGCGGGCTTTTACCTGTGCCCGCACGCTCGGCGACGCCCTCGAAGGTAAGCCGCCCGAATCCGACCTCGGCTAGCTCAGCAATAACAGCGTCGGAGATCGCCTTCTCGACCGCGGTTCCCCGCCGCCGCCTGCGAACTGGGTGCTCGATGGTCTGTGCGACGGCGCTTTGCGGGCCTGGCATGACATAAGCATATGTGAGCCTCGCGTGCCTGCTGGGCAATGGCGGCGCGTCTCTGGCCAGGCTCGGGGCGCGATTCCCGGCCGTAAAGCGCTCCTATGCCAATCCTTGGTTTCCAGTGCGAACAACGGATGTTCCCCGCCGGGTGCTGGTCATCCGAGGGTCCCGTCGGGTGCCATCTTCGTGGCCAGCTGGTCCGCGATTCCGCCGGGGGAGAGGTCCAGGTCCAGGTCGTGTGCGGGCTGGGCGCCAGCCAGGTGCACGTCGACGCCGAGCAGGGCGCCGGTCACCGGGCAGCAGGAGGCGGTCACGGTCAAGTCCCGGTGCAGCGCCGCGCCGCTGGCCGCAGGGAGTTGCAGTGCGCGCAGCGCGGCTCCGGTCCGCCAGCGGGTGTGGTCACGGCACAACAGGGCGGCGCCGGTGGTGACGACCCGCCAGCCGTCGCTGCCGTGCACCAGGCGGAGCTGGTCGCCGAGGGACAGCCACCTGTCGTCCTCAGCCAGGCCAGGCGGCGCAGCCTCAGGGGAGGCGGGACCGGGGTCTTCGGGGACCTCGTCGACGGGCACCCCCAGCCGCGCCGCCCGCAGAGCCCGTCGCCGGGCCACCGTGGCCGCAACGTCTGCCTCGCCATCGGACACCACCACGCCGTAAACCTCGCCGGCCTGCCCAGGCGTCACCGCCCCGCTCATCACGTCCCGGACGACGTCCCCGGGATCGCGGTCCAGCGGATCACCGACCCCGCCACCCCCCTGCCATCGGACAGCGAACACGTCGCGGTCGGTCATCGGCATCGAGCCCGGCTTGGGGCCCAGGCCAGCCAGGCTGGCCGGGTCGAACGAGCCGACCGTGGCCGGGCCATCGCCAGTCATCCCGTGGCCCCACTGCTGACGGACGGTCCCTCCGGGCAGCCCGCCGGACAGGCCCGTGGCGTTGGGCACCTGGGCGCCGTGCGTCATGATCAGCGCCTCAGCCTCCGGCACCGCCAGGGTCAGCGCTATTTCCGCGCCGCGGCCGCCCCGCCGGCGTCCCGAGCCGCCGCTGTCGGGAGCCATCCGCCGGTATACATAAAACAGCGGGCTGACCAGCTCGTTGACCTCAACGTCGGCGATCGAGGGACAGGGGGTGTTCAGCGGGTCGGCGGCGTCGGGCCCGTCCCGGTCGGCGAACGCCCCGAACCCGCCGGCCAGCGGGTCCATCAGGTGCAACCCGAACCGCTCTCCGTACTGATTCCGCCCGCCGAGGTTGAACGTGGCCATGGTTCCGCTGCAGACGGCCTGGGCCCGGTACTGGAGCTCCGGTGCGGCGGCGAGCAGCCGGCTGAGCGCGGCGGCGACGACGTTGCTGACCACCCATACCGTCTCGACCGTCGCGCTGCCTACCGGGGCAGGTGGCAGGGCCGTGCAGATCAGCCGGTCGGGCGCGGTCACGGTGACCGGGCGCAGCAGGCCGTCGTTCCAGGCCAGGTCCCATCCGAGTGTCGGGATCAGGGCCCCGGCCACCCCCCGGCCAGCCCGGCGCGGGAGCAGTTGACGAAGGCGGCGGCCTGCGGCGAGGACCCGGAGAAATCCAGAACCATGCTGTCATCGTGTTTGGTGGCCACCAGGTCCACGGTGAACAGCCGGTTGGCATGGCCGTCGTGCTCCATCCAGGTAGTCATGCACCCGGACCGTGCCGTCCGCCAGTTCCCGCAGCCGCGCTCGCATGGCCGACTCGCTGGCCTCGACCATGCGGGTCATCACCGTCTGGACGACCGGCGTCCCGTAACGGTGACACAGGGCCGCCAGCCGTTCCGCGGCGACGTTCAAGGTCGCGATGAAGGCCCGGATGTCCAGTCCCACCTGTGCCGGAAGACGGGTGGCAGTCAGGATCATGTCCAGGACATCGGTCCGGAGCGTCCCCGCGTCCACCAGCGTGACGGCCGGAATCCGCAGCCCCTCCTGCCAGATCTCGGTCGTATGAGGTGACCAGGAGGCAAAGTCCATGCCGCCCATGTCCGTCTCGTGGGCCATGACGCCAGCCCAGGCGATCAGCTCGCCATCGACGAACAACGGTGCGCACATCTGCAGGTCGTTCTGGTGCAGTGCCCCGACGAAAGGGTCGTTGCCGATGATGCGGTCGCCGTGACGCAGCGGCCGCTGCTGCGCGAGGAGGTGCCGGATCAGGGCACCCACTGGGGGCGCCTCGAAGGTGACCTGGTACCCCATCGTCGCGAACGAGCCGTCAGCGAGGTAAAGGCCGGTGAAGAAGTCGCTGGCCTCGGTGACGGTCGGGCTTCCGCTGACCGACTGGAGGGCCAGCCGCATCTGGTCGGTGATGGCGAGCAGCCGGTTCCGTACTATTTGCCCGACGACCGGGTCAGGATCGGTGGTCATCGCGTACCGACCTTGACGTGGAGGGCGGCGTCGTCGTCCGCGGTCACGGTGCCGCCCGGAGGCACCACGACCACGCATCCCGGCAGTTCAACCAGGCAGGGCCCCAGGAGCCGGGAACCCGGCATGGGGCGGTCGCTGGCGTAGACCGGGGTGGTTACCGGCGCCAGGGGATCGTCGAAGACCACGTCACGCCGCCCGATCTCGTGCAGGGGTGAGCCGATCAGCTCGGAGCCGGCCGAGAGGGAGCCGGCCGCGGTGGCGATCGCCCGCACGGACAGCACCTCGAAGCCGGCTTCCCGGAAGCCCGCCCCGCGCCCGAACAGAAGCTCGTAGTCACCCTCGAAGCGATCCAGCAGCAGCTCGACCAGCCGGTCACCGTCCTGGCCGTCCGGTGCCAGCGGCACATCGAGGTGATGGGCCTGCCCGCGGTACCGGACCGCGGCGGTGAGATCGACCTGTACCGCCGCGGCGGAGGCGAGTTCGCCCCGTGCCTGGCCGGCCATGTCGTCAGCGGCTCGGCGCAGCACGTCGGCGTGCTGTTCTCCCGGTTGCTGTCCGGGGGCCAGCCGCAGGTAGCACGTGCGCTCGCTGGTCGTACGCAGGGGAGCGGCGCCGGCGCCGAAGGCCGATTGCGCCGTGGCCGTGGCCGGGACGACGAACTCATCCAGGCCGAGTTCCTGGCACAGCGACCAGGCATGGGACGGGCCGCTGCCGCCCCCCGCGATCAGCGTGAACTCGCGCGGGTCATGGCCACGCTCGATGGTCACCGAACGGACCAGGTCGGCCATGGACGCGTCGAGGATCGCGCGCACCGCATGAGCAGCCGCCTGGACCGGCAAGCCGAGGGGAACGGCCACGTGCAAGGACAGCGCCCGCCAGGCTGCGCCACGGTCCAGCTGGATACCGCCCGCGAAGTGGCCAGGGTCGATCACGCCCAGCACGAGGTCGGCGTCGGTCGCGGTGGGCTCAGTCCCGCCCCGCCGGTAGCAGGCAGGCCCGGGCGTGGAACCGGCGCTTCGCGGACCGACCCTCAGCGCTCCCCCCGCAACCGACGCGATCGAACCGCCGCCGGCCCCGATGCTCGCGACGTCGACGGAGGGCACCCGAATGTCCACCCCGCCGAAGGTGACCTCGCCGGTCATCAGGGGAGATCCGTCCACCACCACCCCGACATCGAAACTTGTGCCCCCGACGTCCATGGTCAGCACATTGCGGCGGCCCAGACGCGTCCCGGCGATCGCACCGGCGACCACCCCGGAGGCCGGACCGGAGAGAAGGCCCCGGACCGGGTGGCCGGCCAGCGAGGCGGCCGTCGCGACCCCGCCGGCGCTGGTCGTGCTCAGCAGCGGAACGCGCAAGCCGCGGGCTCTCAACTGCCGGGCCAGCTCGTCCAGATACTGGCCGGCCATCGGACCCAGGCCCGCGTTGGCTACCGTCGTGGAGGCCCGCGCGTACTCACCGACACCTGGAGCTACCTCGTGCGAGAGACTCACGAAGACCCCGGGCAGCTCGTCGGCGATCAGATCACTCAGCGCCTGCTCGTGCACCGGGTTCTCCGTGGCCCACAACAGGCACACGGCCACCGCCTCGACTCCCTGGCCAGCCAGGCCGCGCAGCCCCAGCCGGGCCGCGGCGATGTCCAGCGCCACAAGCAGCGTCCCCGTTCGGTCGATGCGCTCGGCTACTTCGACCACCCGGGTCCGGGGCACCAACGGGGCGGTCCGGCCACGCTGGTGGTAGTCGGCCAGCTGATCCCGCCGCAGGCCAGCGAAGCCGCGCCGCAGCCGCCCGATCTCCAGCACGTCCCCGAAACCGGCGGTCGTCACCAGGGCCGTTCGCGCCGCGCGCCCGGTGAGCAGGGCGTTGAGGCCCACGGTCGTGCCGTGACCGAAGCGGCCGAGCCGCGGCAGCAGTTCGTCCAGGCGCAACCCGGCGGCCTGGGCCACGGCGTTCAGACCGTCGAGCAGGCCCGTGACCACGTCGGCGGTCGTCGGTGCCTTCCGGACGATCTCGCGGCCGTCGCCGGTCCGCAGGCAGACATCAGTGAAGCTGCCGCCCACGTCGGTCCCGGCCTGCCAGTCGGTCGGCTCGTCGTTCACGGACTTCCTCTCCGGGGATTCGTGACCTTGATCCTGGCCCGGCACCGGTCTGGGTCACCGCCTGGCTCTGGTCGCATCCGCCGCTGCCGTCAGGACCCGGGCGGCTTGAGGCCGAGGATGTCCCGCGCCTCTGCAGGGGTCGCGGGCTCCATGCCGAGCTCACGGACGATGCGCGCGGCCCGGGCCACAAGGGCCACGTTCGTCGCCTTCTCCCCGCGCCTGAGGTACAGGTTGTCCTCGAGCCCGACCCGCAGGTGGCCGCCGAGCAGCAGGGCGTGTGTGGTAGCCGGGAGCTGCTGGGGTCCGATGGCGGAGACGCACAGCTCGCTGCCGGCCGGCAGGTCGTCGACCATGCTGTGCAGGACCCGTGGCGTGTAGGGAAGGGCGCCCTGAAATGCTTTGTCCAGGCCGAGGACCACGTTGACCCAGTGCGGGCCGGGGTCGAATCCCGCATCGATGAGGCGCTGACAGTCCTGGACGATGTTTGCGTTCGACATGACCTCCCACTCGGGCTTGATGCCCAGCTCGGTCATGCGGGCCGCCATCTCGTCGCACTCCCGCGGCGACGTCTTACAGACCAGTTCCCGGGCCCGGCTGGAGATCACGAAGGTCTGGCAATCGAAGGTGGCCATCTCGACATGCGGTGCTTCTAGGCCCTTGAGCCGCTCGCGGAAATCGATGCGCAGTTCCCCGGTGTCGTAGGCCTTGATCATGTCCCCGTCGACACCGCCGCCGGTCGAGTTGTTGATCACCACGTCGCAGCGGTCGCGGACCAGTTCGTTGATCCGGGCATAGACGTCAGGATTGCAGGTCGCGGCGTCGTCGCCGGGTCGGCGGGCGTGCAGGGCGGCGACGCTGGCCCCCTGCTCGACGCACTCTGCCACCTGGTCGGCGATTTCCGCGGGCTGCGTGGGGAGATATGGACTCTGCTCTTTTGTGGCCATCCCGCCGGTGGGCGCCACCGTGATGATGACCTTGCGGGGTGCGACCTGCGCTGTCGTCGTGCTCGGCATGGCCTGTCCCTCCAGCGTCAGGAGCCCGTGGCAAGCGCGCCGGGCATCGGGGTCTTCGTGGTCGCCTGTGACCACGAGAGGTCCATCGTTCCATGGCTGACATTAGGGACGGATTCGTCCTTAGTCAAGGACGAATCCGTCCCTAACGCGGCGGGCAGCCGTCATCTGCGCGACCGCGAGCCGATCAAGACCTTTAGCAAGTAGCGTTCGCACGCATCGCCCCGCCGCTGCGAGTCGGTCAGGCTGGCATGATCGCCTACCCGCGGCTCGTCGTCGGATACAGGGCAGCGCGCAAGCGACCGAAATCGCGATGCTAGGACCACATGTCTTGCGGTCCGAGTTCGCTTAGGACAGTGCGCGGTAGGCCTCGCGGCGGTGGCCGACGCCGACGATCAGGATGATGAGCTGCTCGTCGGTGATCTCGTAGATGACCCGGTAGTCGCTGACGCGGAGCCGGTAGCGGTCGGCGTAGCCGGCCAGTTTCTTGATGTCGGCGTCTTGCCGCCGCGGGTCGTCTCCGAGCGGCGTGAGGGCCCGCAAGATGGTTAGCGCCGTCGCCTGCGGGATGGCGCGGAGCTGGCGGACGGCGCGTTCCCGCCAGCGGAACGCGTACTTCACGCGGCGCCCTGGTCGGCGCCTTCCTCGAAGATCGCAGCCACTACCTCGGACATGCTGTAGGTCGGGGCGCCGGGGTGCTCGGCCAGGTCGCGGTCGGCCTCACGGGAGAAGTAGCGGTCGATCGCGTCTTCAAGGACGTTGAAGTCCTCGATGGGGATGACTGCCGCCACGGGCTCTCCGTTGCGCATGATGACAGTGGGGCTGCCGTTCTGCGCGCGGGTGATCACCGCGGCGAAGTGGGCGCGGACATCCCGAACGTTCATCCTGCTGTCGTCATCATTCATGGTTTTAGTGTACCCCGATTTGTGTACATCGCGCGTTCCGGCAGGCATCAACCCGGCTGGGCGGCCGGCTGACCGGGTTCTCGCCTGACCGGGCGAAGGACCCGATTAAGCCCGCTGGGCTGTTGCTTGAGAACTTCGTCATTAGCGAGATTGCCCGTCAGCTCAGTTGGTCTGAGGAGCCGGTGCAACTCTTCCACTACCGTAACCGGGACCAGGTTGAGGCCGATGTGGTCCTAGAGCACGCGAACGGCGACATCGTCGGTGTGAAGGTCAAGGCGTCGCAGACAGTTCGCGGTGGTGACTTCCGGGCTGCGCCCCCTGTCGCGCCGCCTTGGGCGCCATTTCAAGGCCGGGCTGGTCATGTACGCCGGCGGGGAAGCGTTGTCCTTCGGCCAGGGCATGCGCGCCGCTCCCGCTCATGTCCTTGTGGGCATGCCTCAAGACCTCGCGGGAGAGTTTGGTCAACCAGCAATTTTCTCTTCCGTTCACCCGGCCGGGTAAGACTCCAGAGCAGGACTTGTGCAAGGGAGCAGTGATGATCGAACAGCGGGTCACAGTGGAGATCACTGACGGGGTCGCGGATGTCCGCCTGGCCCGGCCGGAGAAGCGCAATGCCCTCGACGGGGCGATGTTCGCCGGCCTGGTCACGGCGGGCGAGCGGCTCAAGTCCGAACCCGGCGTCCGAGCCGTCGTGCTATCCGGTGAGGGGCCGGACTTCTGCGCGGGCCTGGACTTCGCCTCGTTCGCGGCGATGCGTGACGGAGAGCGGCTCAGCGCCCGGGTCGATCTGCCCCCAGGCCGCGGGCCTGCGCGGGCCGCCGGGCAGCGTGCCGCGTACGTCTGGACGGAGATCCCCGTCCCGGTCATCGCGGCCGTGATCGGGAATGCCCTGGGCGGCGGCCTGCAGATCGCTCTCGGCGCCGACATCCGCATCGTTACACCGGACACGAGGATGTCGGTGATGGAGATCAGGTGGGGCCTCGTGCCTGACATGACCGGCACCCAGGTGCTCCCCGAGCTGGTCGGCCGGGACGTCGCCAAGGAACTGACCTTCTCCGGACGCGTCGTGCGCGGAGAGGAGGCCGTGGCGCTGGGCCTGGCGACCAGGGTCGATCCTGACCCGCGCAAAGCCGCCTTCGAGCTGGCCCGGTCGGTGGCCGGCCGCAACCCCGATGCCATCCGGGCGGCGAAGCGGCTCCTGGACCTGGCGGGCAGGGTGGACCTGGAGACGGGCTTCGCCGCCGAGCAGGAGGAGATCGGCGCCCTCATCGGCAGCCCGAACCAAGTCGAAGCGGTCGCCGGGGAGTTCGAGAAGCGCCCGCCCCGGTTCACTGACCGCTGAGTTCCTACTCGACGCTGGCTGGTTACGGCGCGGTCGCTATTTTGGTCTCAAGGGGGGATGCTTGCAGGTGTGCTGGCCCAGGCTTGTCGGCCTCGGCGTGGGTACGTAGCGGGAGTGGTTCGCCCGCCTGCGCGGCCGGCGCCAGCTTGCCCGAACAGACCAGCTCGAGGATTTCTTGGCGAGCCAGACGGCATGCATCAGCTCGAGCAGCGTCGGCACGTCTTGGTTGGGTTCGGCTGTGAGTTGCCCGCGGTGCTGCTCGACTCGTTCGGTGGCGCTGAGGAAGCCGATGATGGCCCCTTTACGTTCGGCTCACTGGTCCGCGGCTCGCTGTGCGGCCTCGCGGCGGCGTCCGTGCGCAACGCGAGTGCTGCTGGCACCGATGATGACGCCGGCCAGCGGTAGTACCGTCGAGTCCGCCGAAGCCCAGCTCATACCGACGATGATGCAGTCGGCAGCGCACTGTTGGCCAGCCTTAACTGTCCCTGGCTCTGCGTCGGCCGGCCAGACGGGGAGCGCCGAGACGGTGGCGTTAAATGCCACCTCCGGGATACCAGGCAAGGTCCTGGTGGGCAGCGGCGGGCGCACCTATTCGAGGCCGACAAGAGTGGCACGTCCGCCTGCACGGGAGCGTGCGCCGCGGCGTGGCCGCCGGAAACCGTCACCGGCGCGCCCATACGGGCAGCGGTATCAAGCAGGCGCTGCTGGGCACGATCAAACGGCCAGACGGACCACGCTGGTCACCTACAACGGTCATCCGCTGTACTACTTCGCCGGCGACGCCGAACCTGGCGAAGACCACGGGCAAGGGTCCAAGGCGTTAGGCGCGGGCTGGTACGTGGTGAACGCCGGCGGAAGCATGGTCGACGCCGACTGGCCGTGAGCATCCGCGGCCCAGGTGCCCACACGGCAGGATGCAGGGACGGCTGAGCCGCGGCAAATCGAGCCGCAGCATGCCAGGCTGGTGAGATTGGGTAGCCGGCAGCTGGAATGTAGCGGAGCGCCGGGGAGGGACGTGATGGTCGTGGGCAGACATCGGCGGGGCAAGACGGGCCGCTGGCTGCAGCTGAGGCTGCGGGCCGCCGGAGCGCTGCTGCTTGCCGTGTCCGCCGGTATTCACCTGGACCTGTACCTGACCGGATACGGGTCGATCCCCACGATTGGCTGGCTGTTCCTGCTGCAGGTCATCGTGGGATCCGTCCTTACAGTAGCAGCGCTGGTGACACGCAGTCGGCTGGCCGCTGCCGCGAGTGCGGCGTTCGCGCTGTCCACGCTCAGCGCCTACCTGCTGGCGGTGTGGATCGGGCTGTTCGGGTTCAAGGAGGTCCGCACGAGAGCGGGGATCGCCGCTGGGCTGATCGAGGTGGCCGCCTTTGCGTTGCTGGCCCTGGCCGCGATCGCCGCAGGTCCCGTGCGTCAGGCCGATGGGCCGGTCGGCCCGGGTGCCCGGATGCTGGCGCGGGTGCAGGCAGCCGTGTCGATGGTGGTCGGCGCGGTCGGCGCCGTCTCGGTGGCCGCCTTGGCCCTGCTCGGTGTCGCGGTGGCCAACGCGGGCGGGCCACCTGCGGCAGCTGCCGGCGCCGGGGTTACCTTGAAGACCGCGAAGATCAATGGTGTCACCGTGCTCACCAACGCTAATGGCCTCACGCTGTACTGGTTCGTTCCCGATACCCCGGCGACCTCCAAATGCACGGGGTCGTGTGCTGCCTACTGGCCGCCGGTTACCGGTGATCCCAAAGCCAAGCCGGGCATCACGGGCAAGCTCGGCACCATCAAAAGGCCCGGCGGCGGTCTGCAGGCGACCTATAACGGCCATCCTCTTTACACCTATGTCGGCGATAGCGGACCGGGCCAGGCGCGCGGCAACAAGCTCGACCTCAACGGCGGCCTTTGGTATGAAGTCCGCGTGTCGGGGTGAGGCGCAGCGTTCTTGACAGGCAGACGGGATCGGCTCATCCAGGCGGCGGTCGCCCCAATGCTCGATGACCCGGTTCCAGTACGAGCCGTACGCCGGCAGGTCCCGGCCGTGACCGCGGCCAACACGACCGGGACATAAGTGACCGACCCGGTATGGCCAGGGTTGGCCGCCTCCCCGCTGGGTGACGCACTCAATGCGGCCCCGCGGTCGCGCGCACAGCTATCACCGGGTACGGCTGCACCCGAGCGGACCTGTGGCCGTTGCTGGGCCGGTTCGGCGGCTTGGTCGTTGACACCAACGTCCGTGCCAGCCATTGAGACACCATAGGGACCCTCATGGTCGGCAACCTTGGTCAACCACCAGGAACATAGCCCCATGGGCGCATCGCGATCGTGCCCGGAGACGGCAACCAGATCGACCCGCACACGGTGCCGCGTCATGAGCTAATCAGAAATGTCCGGGGGCGTCGTGAACCCCCGTGTCCGTGACCTGCGGATTCGCTTGTCCGGTCCGGAGTTCAAAATGCAGAATCGCAGGTCAACCAAAGATAACGTGTGTCCGAGGGGGGACTTGAACCCACAGCCGCGGGAAATTTCCCCGGATCGGGGAAATCATGCAGCCAGAATACAGGGCAACGGGCTCACGCGGAATACGTCCCCGTAATTCCTGTGTCCTCGCGGACTCTAACCTTCCAGGTAGATCCGCCTTACCGCAGCTGCCACGTACCGGTCATGTGCACTGTGCCGCGAAAGACACGCCCCTGAGACCGGGCGCGGCTGCCGGCAGCCCACGTCCGCGTACATCCAGGGACTGGCCACACGCTGTCCGATCACCTTCTGTGATGAGGTCAGCGGCGAAATAGGCGCGATATCCGCCGATATGGCGCCGCGGGCGGACCGTGACTTGGCGAACGTCGGCCCGACCGAACCGGGTGATCTGTGTGGGGCAGGAAGCGTCGGCACGGCTGGCGCCGGTCCTGCCTGATGAGCCCGTTATGGGTGCTGGCTTCAGGAGAACAGCGCGCTGTAACCGTTGAGTGCTGGCTGGCCGCCGAGATGGGCGTAGAGCACTGTTGCAGCGGGCTCGATTTCGCGGCGCCTTACCAGGTCGATCAGCCCGGCCATGGACTTTCCCTCATAGACCGGGTCGGTGATCATGCCTTCGGTGCGAGCGGCGAGGCGCATCGCGTCAAGGGTCGCGTCATCGGGGATGCCGTAGGCGCCGGCGTGGTAGCGCTCGTCGAGCTCGATCTCCTCGTCGCCAAGCTCACGCTCGACGCCGATGAGCCGGGCCGTGTGGCGTGCGATCCGGCTGACTTGGCCGCGTGTCTGCGCTGGCTTGGCTGATGCGTCGATGCCGACAACCCGCCGGGGCCGGCTGCCGGACCCGGCCAGCGCGGCGAAGCCAGCGACCATGCCGGCCTGCGTGCTGCCGGTCACCGAGCACACCACGATCGTGTCGAAGAAGACACCAAGCTCGCGTTCCTGCTCGGCCAGCTCGAGCGCCCAGCCGGCGAACCCCAGGCCGCCGAGCGGATGGTCGGAGGCCCCGGCCGGGATGGCGTAGGGCCGGCCGCCGGATTCTTCGATCTCCCGCAGCGCCTGCTCCCAGCTTTCCTTGAAACCAATGCCGAAATCGGCACGCACCAGTCGCACGTCCGCACCGGCCAGCCGGCTGATCAAGATGTTGCCGACCCTGTCATAGACACAATCGGGCCAGTTCACCCAGCTTTCCTGGATGAGCACGCATTTAAGGCCGACCCGGGCGGCGACCGCCGCGACCTGGCGGGTGTGGTTGGACTGCACCCCGCCGATGGACACCAGCGTGTCGCAGCCCTTCGCCAGGGCATCGGCGACCAGGTACTCCAGCTTGCGTGTCTTGTTACCGCCGTAGGCGATCCCCGAGTTGCAGTCCTCACGCTTTGCCCAGATCGACACGCCGCCCAGATGCGGGCTGAGCCGTTCCAGCGGGTGCACCGGCGACGGGCCGAACAGCAGCGGATACCGCTCGAACGAGTCGATCGGCATGCCATCCTCCCAAAGTCAGTGTGCCGTCCCATCCCGGGTGAGCCTTTCAGCGCCGGGCCGCATCAGCGCAGTCAGGCACACTGCCCCCTCAGCATCGTCGGCAGCACAGCACCGATCAACCGCGACCGCACTCTGCCCGGCCACACGCCTGCCAGCAACCGAGGAGCCCGCGTGGATGGTTTTCGCCGCGCCGCGCCGTTCTAGCTGCTATCTGCCGAGCGGGAGCCGGAACTTGCCGATCGTGCTTGTCGCGCCCACCACGTCCGGGGAGATCTCGGTAATGAGGTTGGAGAAGGCGATGTGCGTCCCGGCTATATGGGAGGCCGGCAGGGCGTACACGGTGAAAACGTAATGGTGACCCTGACCGTCCGCCGACGGGCACGGACCGCCGTACCCGACGGCGCCGAAGTCGCTGGTTCCCTCGCCGAACGGGTTGCTGCGGTGCCCGTGGAACGTTGTGACCCGACGCGGGATGTTGTACACGATCCAGTGGCGGAAGCCATCCGCCACCGGGGAATTCACATCAGAGATCGTGAACGCCAAGCTCGTGGTCCCGGTCGGCACGTCGTACCAGTGCAGCGTCGGCGCGAGGTTCTGGCCGCTGCGGTCTTGTCCTGCAGGGGCAGCGCGCTATTTCCGGGCGTCAGTCTCGGTGAAGGCCTCGATCGCGATCTGGTACATCTCGAAAGCCCGGGCGGAGCCGGCATAGGCCTCCAGATGGATGAACAGGTCGACGATCTCGTCCTTGCTGATGCCGCTGTTAAGGGCGATGCGGAGCTGTCCGCGGAGGGGCTCACGCGTTCCGAGTGCCGCTGCGATGGCGACTGAGACCAGGGCGCGGCTGCGGTCATCCAGCGCGCTGCGGGCCCAGGAGTCGCCGAATGTGTGCACGGTGGCCAGCCGGCGGAAGTCGGCGCCTGAGGCGGGCTCGGCCGGCGCGAGCGGCAGTACGAGCGGGTGACCCAGCAGCCGCTCGGCGGTGGCGAGCGCCTGCTCGTGATGATCCTGGTCGTTCATCAAGATCCTCCAGATGTTCATGGTGCCGGATAACCGGTGATAAAGCGAGCGACTCATTGTCGCCCTCATGCCGGTGCTGCCGGACCCGGCCGTCACCTCGCTTGAGCGGTGCAGGACCGGGCAACCTGTGCGCCGGTACCCGCGTCGGCGGCATGACCGGTAGCCGGCCCCGGATCGGCAGGCCGCGGAGCTTCCAGAGCACTCAGAATGGTGACTCCGGTACAAGCGCGAGTACTCGCGGCGCCAGGAGAACCGCCGGTGCGGATGTTGGCCTGAGTCATATCAACCTGGCGCTCGCGCAGATCTGGGTTATCTGGTCTTGGGGCCCGCGCTACGCCTCTTAGCCCACTGGCCGCTGCCGACTTGAACCTGCTCGGAGAAGATACAGGCTTCTAGCTGGTCGGGCGCGACGGCCATCTCCTCTGCCCAGGCGGATCGTCAGCACGCGACGTTAGGGTCATCGCATGGCTGACTTCACTCGTGCTGATCTCCGTGGCTCCCGGTTCGAGCGCGTTGACCTCAGCGGCGCGCAGCTCCGCGCCGTCGACCTGACCGGCGCCCGGTTCCGCGGTGTCGACCTGAGCGGGGTCGTGATGCGGGGCGTCGAGCTGCTCGACGTCGACATTCACGGCGAGATCGAGAACATGACGATCAATGGCGTCGACATCGGACCCCTGGTCAACGCCGAGCTCAACAGGCGGCATCCGCACCGGTCCAAGATGCGCCCGGCAGACCCGGCCGGCTTCCGCGAGGCGTGGGACATCCTCGAGCAGCTCTGGGGCGAGACCGTCGAACGGGCCAGCCGTCTGCAGCCTGAACTGCTGCACGAGTCGGTCGACGGCGAGTGGTCGTTCATCGAGACGCTGCGCCACCTGGTGTTCGCCACCGACTCCTGGATCAGGCGGGCGATCCTCGGCGATCCGTCGCCGTGGGACCCCCTGGACCTGCCGTGGGACGAGATGCCTGACACGCCGGGGGTGCCCCGCGACCGTGCCGCACGACCCTCGCTCGATGCGGTGCTCGAGCTGCGCAGCGACCGGATGTCCACCGTGCGCCAGGTCATCGAGGGTCTGACCGACGCGTCGCTGGACGGCCACACCGAACCGGTCGAGGGACCGGGCTGGCCGGAGCCCCGCAGCTATCCGGTGCGTGAGTGCCTGCTCTGCATCCTCAACGAAGAGTGGGAGCACCGACTGTACGCTGAGCGAGACCTGGATGCCCTGGAGGCGCGGAGAGCGTAGCGGGGGCGCCGGGCAACCTCCTCAGAGCTGGCCTTTGTCGCATCACCATGACGTCTGGCCTGTGCCCCTGTGTTTAGGCAGCCTGACGGTACGCCCGCTTCTGCGGCCGGGCGAGCGTTCTTGCCAGCCCGGCTGCGCTGGTCACTGGGGTGGGGCTCACGAGGGCCATGATGACCGTGTGCGTGATCACGGCCGTCGCCAACAGCGCAGGCACCCAGGTCGCCCTCCGTAACCAATCCTGTTCGGCGCCTGGCGATCTGGATCCGCCGATCTGGACGGTTTCTAGCTGCTAGACGATCATCAGCTGAGCCGCACATATCAGGTCGATCTGGCGCGCCGCGATCTCCTGTGGTGCCTCGGAGACGACCGGACATGTTTGATATGCAGGTGATTTTCATCGGCGTTTCGTGGGCCAGACTCAAACTGGGCGCTCATCGTTGTGCGTCCTGGCGTGCGTGCGACTCGGCGCGTCGCGCAACGACTCTCAATACCTCGCGGCGAATCGCGGCGCTGCTGGCCCGGATGAGGAACCAGTAGGCCGCGAAGGACCGCCGTGACCTGGGGTCCGTCGCAAGAATGCGGGTCTCGGTACTCAACAGGGTGCCTGCCGGGGTGGGTTCGAGGCGGAACTCCATCGCGACCTTGATCCAGCCA
>WNFD01001867.1_pt1 | contig 21219 bp, 19 predicted proteins | sample 5400491 | NCBI WGS metagenome assembly WNFD01 (sample SAMN13153343, study PRJNA577476) | soil metagenome | isolation source: 120 cm saprolite under Douglas fir tree site 2 hole 2 replicate 2 | place: USA:California | collected 2015-04-18
TTCAGCCGTCTGCGGAAATGAAAAACGCTCGCGATAGATCGCCAGAGGATCACGAGCGTCCATCGCACGTGCGAAGTCGTCGGTTTCCTCAAAGGTCATGGCATTCACTGCACCTGCTCCAAGGGAGTAAGTTGCGTCGTGATGAGGCGTCCTGCTTTGGCCCAGTCGAGATCCTCAATGCGGCCAATATGATCACAAATTTCCGTCAAGATACGGTCTTGAATCGCTCCCCGCGCAAGGGCAACCGAGTATGGAATTCGATGAAACGTCACCATCGCATACTTTGGCACGAACAGGCGGGGATGCCGCGCCTCCAGGGCCAGCTCCACCTTCTTTCTGAAAAGAAATCGCGGATCCGCGACCCGGTCCCTCATCTCAGCAAAGTTTTCGATGGCCAGATCGGCGATCGCGTCGGTATTGATCTTGCGCGCTTGATCGAATTCCTTAAACACGCGCCGCCAGTCTGCGCCATAACGGTCCAGCAGTTCCAAGAGCTGCGTGCAGTCTTCGAAGCCGCAATTCAGCCCCTGCCCGAAGAACGGAACAATCGCATGGGCCGCATCACCCAGAAGAAGAGACCTGCCTTCCACATACCACGGCGAGCATTTGATCGTGACCATCGTTCCAGTAGGGTTCGTGAGGTAGTTATCGGTGAGATGTGGTGTCAGTGGAACTACATCAGGAAAGCGAGCCTCGAAAAACTTGACTACATCCCAGTGCGTGGCCAGCGTGGCAAAACTATCCGGTCCCTCGAAGGGCAGAAACAAGATACATGCAAAGGTGCCGTCAACATTGGGCAAGGCGATCAGCATGAAGCTGCCCCGAGGCCAAATGTGCAGCGCATGCTTCTCTAAAGCATGGCTGCCATTGGGCTTCGACGGAATGGTGAGCTCTTTATAGCCGTAATCGAGGTATTGCTGAGAAAAGTTGAATCGATTAAGTTTCGACATCTCGTGGCGAATGGCCGAAGCCGAGCCGTCGCATCCGATCACAACCTTGGACTCCAGGGTTGTTTCTTGATGCGACTCTTCATGGCGCAACCGCAGTGCGCCACTGTTCAATTCAAATCCGATGCAGCGCTGATCAAAGTGAATGGCTACGCCCTGCGCTTCGGCCGCATTCATCAATGCGACATTCAATTCAGCGCGCGAGATCGAATTGATGACTTCTGCTTCATCCTTGCCGTAGGGCTGAAAAGTTAGTTCCCCAGCGATCGAATGCATCATCCGTCCTTTCATGGGAATGATGAGGTTGCGCAGAGAGTCCCACAGCCCAGCCTTCTGCAATGCATGAATGCCGCGTGTAGACAGCGCGAGATTGATGGATCGTCCAGTGTCGATGCGAACGCGACGCATGTCCGGACGCCGCTCATAGATCTCGACCCGGAACCCCCGCTTCGCCAAGGAGAGGCCTAGGAGCGGGCCGTTAAGTCCAGCGCCGATGATTGTGATGGTTTGGGGCCTACTAAACATTCGCAGGAGTGAGTATTACAGAAGTTCAACTGCAAATCTGGGGTTACTCCGTCAGCAAGGTCCTCGCTTCCCACAATTCAGGAAAAAACTTCTTGTCCAACGTGTGCTGCAGATAGGATGCCCCGGCACTTCCGCCCGTGCCCATTCGAATTCCAATAATGCGTTCGACCAGTTGAATGTGCCGTAACCGCCAACTCACCACTAGTTCGTCAAATTCCGTCAGGCGCTCACACACGTCAATCCAGTAACGGTAGTGTTGCTCATTTTTGTAGAGGGACAGGATAGCGCGAGATCGAGTTTCGAATTCCTGTTCTTGTGATGTCCCCGGCTCCGGAGCTGGAAGTGTTCCCATCGCCCGTAAGGCTTCGAAGAAAACCTGGTGTAGTGATGGTTCGCGCAGCCTGCGTTCGAGCCGCCGATGAGCTTCCGGAGTGGGCTTGTGGTAAGCAAGCATCTTAGCGTCTTTTAGACCGCACAAGAACTCCAACTCACGAAATTGCTCAGACTGAAATCCGCTCGCCGGCTCCAGCTTGTCGCGAAACGCCAGAAAGTGCGTGGGCAACATAGTTTCGAGGATGGTGAACTGCTCAACCAGTACTCGCGTGATTTCTGTACAACGTCGCAACAGTCGTGCCGCCTCATACACCTCGTCTCGCGACTCCGGATTTGCACTGGCCCGTTGCAGATTCGCAACCACTGCGTCCAAGTCGTGGAGCAACTCCTTAAACCACAATTCGTAGGTCTGATGCACGATGATGAAGAGCAGCTCATCGTGATGTGGCGGCGAAGATTGAGGATGCTGCAAGTCCAGCAACTCTGCAACCTCAAGGTAGGAGCTATAACTGAGTTGCTCCGAGTGACCGGTCGACAATCCCCCTTCCTGGGTTGATACGTCATTACTCCCACCCGCGTCCGCCCCTAATTCCAAGCTGAGAAATTGTTTTGCGTTACCGCCTAGCAACTGAGCCTTCTCACGACCGGATAGATGACTCTCGCGGATCAGCGCGCCGACGTGCTCTTCCCCAAGGGGAAACGGATAATCAGAGCCAAGCAGGACCCGCTCAGCACTCATGGCACACACCAGGAATTGCAATGTGGGTTCGTCAAAGACGACGGAGTCAACATAGAAACGATTCAGATAATGGCGTGGTGGAAATTGACAAGCTCCTCGCGCTACCGGATGACGGTGCCACGCGTTCTCCAGCCGACCCAGCAGGAAGGAAAAACTCCCACCACCATGCGCAAAACAGATCCGTAATGTCGAGGGTAGCCTGTCGAAAGCTCCGCTTAAAATCAGCGCCACCAGCGAAAGTTGAGTCTCGGCCGGCATGCCCACAGTCCAGGGCATCATGTAGTTCGGCATGCGCTGCTGGCCCATCATGTCCCACGGATGGACCAAGACCGCAGCGCCCTCATCCACACAATGATGAAGGAAGGTCACAATGCTCGGATCATCCAGGTTCTTTGCCGCAACGTGATTTCCGATCTGCACTCCGAGATGTCCTGCGCGCATGCAGCGGCTCAGTTCTTTGCACGCTGCGTCAATATCCTGCAGAGGCACCTGGCACAACGATTTCAACCTGCCTTTCCCGTGGCTGCAAAGTTCGAGCGCGGCGTCGTTAAACAATTGCGCGGATTCCAACGCATGTTCCAACGGACGCTCATACGCAAACAGGACCGGTGTCGCCGAGATCACTTGCATGTCGACGCCATCGCGGTCCATTTCCAGGAGTCGTACCTCTGGGTCCCAGCAAGCCGAATAAATATGGCGAAAAAAGCGATCGCCCACCATGATGTCCGCTTTGCCTGCCCCAGTGTGCTTGATCCAGGGCCAGTTTGGCGTGCCGAAGCGCTGAGCAAAGTCAGGCCAGGAAGGGGGAAAGAAATGGTTGTGTATGTCTATCGCCTGCATTTTATCTGCCGGGATGAACCGTGCCACAGTGTTTGCATTTGCGCAAGGTTTCGTTGTTGTAGAACTGATCAAACAGCGGCGGCAGGTCGCGCACTATACTCTTCAGTTTCACCTCGGCGCGGTGCAGCAACTCGTGGCAGTTCGGACAATACCATTCGAAACCGTCAAGAGCTCCTTCGGGGCGTGCCATCTCGACGACGACGCCGATACTTCCCGCCTGTCGCTGCGGCGAGTGCCGCGCGTGTTTTGGCAGCAGGAAGACGTCGCCTTCATTGATTGGGATTTCCAGCGGGGGTTTGCCCGGCGCTTCCATCACGCGAATAAAAATATTCCCTTTCAGCTGATAAAAGAATTCTTCGGTCGGGTCGTCATGGTAATCTCGCCGCTGATTTGGTCCACCCACAACGGTCACCATCACCTCGCCGTCTTCCCAAACCTGAGCATTGCCGACCGGCGGCTTGAATTTTGCCTTGTTCTCTTCAATCCAGCTTTGCAGATTGAATGCCTTCAGATTTTTTATGGATGGCATTTACGCCTCCTGTCTCACTGGCTTGTAAGCCATGGCTCTAATCTCGATCAGCAAGTGCGGATGCGGTAACTGATGCACCGCGACCGTCGTGCGCGTTGGACCCTCATAGCCAAAATATTCGCCATACACTTCGTTATACCCAGCGAAGTCGTTCATGTTCACCAGGTAAGCTGAAATCTCAACCACGTCTTGCAGTTGGGCTCCTTCGCTTTGCAGAATATCGCGGATGTTCTCGATAACGGCGCGAGTCTGTTTACGGATGTCGAGCCGACTCGTGCCGAACTCGTCCACCTCCGTCCCGGCGATTGTGTTGTCCGGCCGGCGCGCGCTTGTGCCCGAGACAAAAAGAAAGTCGCCCGCACGTTTGATGTGAGGAAACTTGCCCCGCGGCTTAGCTTTTCCCTCTACAACTTTGCCTCGCATCCCGCTCCTATTTGATATAGTCCAGCCGGTACTCAGCGCACTACAACCGAATGCAAATATTGTTCAGCTGGGAGTAGAAATTCAGCGAGTGCATACCACCTTCGCGGCCGATGCCGGACAGCCCAACGCCACCGAACGGCGTTCGCAAATCGCGAAGATACCAGCAATTCACCCACGTGATCCCCACATTCATCTTCTGCGCCACCCGATGCCCACGCGTGAGATTTGTTGTCCAGATCGACGCTGCCAATCCGTATTTCGTGTCATTTGCCATAGCAACCGCTTCGTCTTCCGAGTCAAATGGCGTGATATGGCACACCGGGCCGAAAATTTCTTCTTTCATGCAGCGTGCTGACTCAGGCAACCCAGTATAGATCGTCGGCTGCACGTAGAATCCGTTATCGCGAGCATCTCCAAATTGAGGAACACCCCCGCCAACAACCACGGCTGCCCCTTCTTCCCATGCCAGGCGGTGGTAAGAAACCACTTTGTCGCGATGCTGGGCGGAGATTAGTGGCCCAATGTCGGTATCCTTATCCATCGGCCACCCGGGATGAAGGCTTTCCGCTTTGCGCTTCAAGGCCGCGACAAACCGATCGAAGATCCCACGTTCTACATAAACGCGCTCGGCGCACAGGCAAACTTGTCCCGTATTTAGAAATATGGCGTCACTCAGCCCGTTTATGGCCTCGTCAAATTCGCAATCCGCGAACACGATTGCGGCATTCTTGCCCCCGAGTTCAAACGAGACTGGCTTCACCGAGCAGGCAACCGTCTTCATGATTTCCGCGCCCGTTCGCGATTCACCGGTGAACGTAATTGCGTTCACATCAGGATGGCGTGTCAAAAATTCTCCTGCCGACCCTGACCCCAAGCCATGAACCACGTTATAGACTCCGTTCGGAATTCCGGCGTCATGCATCGCTTCCGCCAGCAACGTCGCGGTGGCTGGGGTTTCTTCCGAGGGCTTAACCACAACGGTGTTCCCGCAAGCCAACGCAGGCGCGACTTTCCACGTGAGCAGAAGCAGAGGAAGGTTCCACGGCGTAATGACTCCAATCACCCCCAGCGGCTTGCGTACGGCATAATTCAGAGCGTTCTTTCCGTCGGAAGTTTCAGTCTGAAACGATTCCAATCCCGCCATCTTGACGAGATCGGCAAAGACTCGAAAATTTGCTGCCGCGCGCGGTACGTCCAACTTGGATGCCAAACTAACCGGCTTCCCGGTGTCTGTGACTTCTGCTTTCACAAAACAATCAAATCGCGACTCAATTGCGGTAGCAACCTTGTGCAGTCGTTCTGCTCGATCGCGCACGCTCAGACTGCCCCATTCCGCGTTCAACGCGTTCCGGGCCGCGCCCACCGCCTCATCGACTTGACCCTCGTCGGCTTCCGCAACCTCCGCAATCACCGTACCATCCGCAGGATTCACATCCGCGAACTGCTGCTTCCCGCGTACGAATTGGCCATCAATGTAGTTCAGGATTGATTTCACGAAGGCTTCCTGCTGCGTGACGTGACCGCCATCGACAGAATCGTAGGGCACTCAAAAAGAGAGATTGCGCATGATTCGCAGCGTCTCGCGATTCTCGCCCGAATCGTAGCAGTGTACGACAGCCGAGGCAATCCCGACGACTAGCCTTTTAGCCATTGCGCTGTCGCAAATAACGCTGTAGAGCATCGCCCCAGGTCGGCATTTCGATTCTCAAACGCCGCAAACTTTCCGGGGAAAGCACCGAATACACAGGGCGCGGTGCCGGCCGCGCCATTTGCTGGCTACTTACCGGACGCACGGTGGTCGCGAGGCCGACCTGCTGCACGATTGCAGAGGCAAATTCAAACCAGGTGCACTCGCCCGCGTTCGTCACGTGGACAATTCCGCTCGCGCTTTCGCAACATAGCCGGATGATCGCGCGTGCTAAGTCCACCGTGTAGGTAGGACAACCGCGCTGATCATTCACCACGTCGAGCGTCGGGCGGCTTGCCGCCAGCTTCAAAATCGTATCCGCAAAGCACTTGCCGCCCAAGCCAAATAGCCAGGAAGTCCGTACGATACAACTCTCGGGCATCAACTCGAGCAGTTTGATCTCTGCTTCGGCCTTTGATCGCCCGTAAACGCTCTGAGGATGTCGCGCATCATTGGTTTCATAAGGCGACGCTTTCTTTCCATCGAAAACGTAATCCGAGCTAAGAAACAGCAGCTTGGCCCCAGTTCTCTTTGCCGCCTCGGCTACGTTTGCCGCGCCATCGCGATTTACGGTAAACGCCAATTCTGGATTGTTCTCGCAGCCATCGACATCAGTGTATGCCGCCGCCAGGACAATCCACTCCGGTTCCGTATCCTCCGCGATGGTCCGCACCGCAGATGCATCGCGAATATCGACATCCCGCGAACTAAAACCAGCTATGGCGTCGCCGCTCCACTCGCGCATGAGCGCCTTACCCAGAAGGCCAGAAGCGCCGAAAATCGCGACTCGCATTTATGAATTCCTAACCCTAGTCGAAGGTTTCGGCGTTGCGAAAGGCAACGCCGCGCTGGTCCTTCGCTGAGACTTGGGCTGCTCCCTGCAATTCCCAGTTGATTTTCAGATCGGAATCGTTCCAGGCAAGCGTACGTTCGTATTCCGGTGCGTAGTAATCGGTGGCTTTGTACAGCACATGCGCCTTCTCGGTTGTCACCAGAAATCCGTGGGCGAAACCCGCGGGAATCCACAGCATGCGCTTGTTCTCGCCAGAAAGTCGCACGGCTTCCCATCGCCCAAAGCTCGGGGAACTTCTGCGAAGGTCCACAGCAACATCCAGAACTTCGCCGTCGGCCACCCGTACAAGTTTTCCCTGGGCTTGCTTTATCTGATAGTGCAGACCGCGCAACACATTGCGATGCGAACAGGAGTGATTGTCCTGTACGAATCGTTCCTGAATTCCCGCTTCGGCCATTGCTTGCTGATTGTAGCTCTCGAGGAAAAAGCCTCGATCGTCGCTGAAAACGCGCGGTTCAAGAATGAATACTCCTGGCAGCGAAACCGGAATTTTCTTTATATTGTCCATCGAGCAGGCAAGCCCCGCCTACATCCAAGTCAGAATACTTTTTCTCGTAGCAGTTGCAGAAGGTAAGAGCCGTAACCGTTGTTCTGCATGGACTGTCCAATCTTTTGCACTTGCTCCGCCGTTATGTAACCGGACCGATAGGCAATTTCCTCAGGGCACGCCACCATCAATCCTTGACGTTTTTCAATGGCCTGAATGTAGAGCGACGCGTCCATCAATGACTCATGAGTTCCGGTGTCGAGCCACGCCATGCCACGTCCTAACACTACTACTTCAAGGTTGCCGCTCTCCATGTATGCTTTGTTGACGTCAGTGATCTCTAGTTCTCCGCGAGCGCTCGGCTTGAGCGACTTTGCAATGCTCACCACGTGATTGTCGTAGAAGTAAAGGCCGGTAACGGCGTAGCGCGACTTCGGCTCTTTCGGTTTTTCCTCGATGCTCAATGCGCGCCCCTTGCCGTCAAATTCCACCACCCCGTACCGCTCTGGATCATGTACGGGATAGGCGAAAACTCGCGCCCCGTGACGCTTATTTGCCGCTTCGCGTAAGTCTTTGGCGAAGTCGTGCCCATAGAAAATATTATCGCCAAGCACTAGGGCGCAGGCACTGCTACCGATGAAGGCCTCGCCCAGCAGAAAGGCCTGCGCGATTCCCTCTGGCCGCTGCTGTACTTGATAGTGGAGGCGAATTCCATATTGGCCGCCATCCCCCAGCAGCACTTTAAACTTTGGAGCGTCGTCCGGCGTCGAAATGACAAGGATGTCTCGTATGCCCGCCAGCATGAGGGTGCATAGCGGGTAGTAGATCATGGGCTTGTTGTAAACCGGCAGCAGGCTTTTTCCCATGGCCTGCGTCACCGGATAAAGTCTGCTTCCGGATCCGCCAGCCAGAATTATGCCCTTGTACGGCGCGCTCCCAGTAGCTTTCATGATGCTGATCGTCTTCTACTTCGAGTAATGAGTCTCAATCCATTGCCGGTAGTTCCCGCTAGTGACGTCGCGAACCCAATCTTCATTGTCCAGATACCAACGCACGGTTTTCCGAATCCCTGTTTCAAACGTTTCTTTGGGACGCCAACCCAGTTCGCGTTCGATCTTGTGCGCGTCCATTGCATATCGCCGATCGTGCCCTGGGCGGTCTTTCACAAAGGTGATCAAATCGCGGTGGCGTGCCCCGGTCCGCGGCGCCATCTCGTCCAGAATGCCGCAAATCATTTCCACGATCTCGATGTTCCGTTTTTCGTTCCAGCCGCCAATATTGTACGTTTCGCCCACCCGCCCCTGCGCCAGCACGGCGGCGATAGCCTCGCAGTGGTCTTCCACGTAGAGCCAGTCCCGTACGTTCTGCCCATCACCGTAAATCGGCAGCGATTTTCCGTCTCGCGCATTGAGGATCACCAGCGGGATGAGCTTCTCTGGAAATTGAAACGGCCCGTAGTTATTCGAGCAGTTCGTCGTGAGGGTCGGGAGTTCGTAAGTGTGATGATATGCGCGAACAAGGTGGTCCGACGCCGCCTTCGACGCCGCATACGGACTGTTCGGAGCATAGGACTTGGTTTCACAAAACGGAGGATCGTCCGGGCCTAGCGAGCCATAAACCTCGTCAGTTGAGACGTGGAGAAACCGGAAGTCTCTGCGCGCCTGTTCAGTTAGGTTCATCCAATAGGCGCGCACCTCTTCAAGCAATGCGAGAGTTCCATCCACATTGGTACGGATGAAATCCTCGGGCCCTCGAATGGATCGGTCGACATGGCTCTCCGCAGCAAAGTGCACAATCGCGCGTGGCTGGTGCCGTCCTAGAAGCGCGTGCACCAGGGCCCGATCCCCGATATCGCCGTGCACAAACTCGTATCCCTTTTCGCCTGCGATTCGATCAAGGTTCCGTACATTTCCTGCATAGGTCAGCTTGTCCAGGTTTACAACTGGAGCAGTGTCCTGCTCCATCCTTTGCAGAATGAAGTTGGAGCCGATGAAGCCCGCTCCTCCGGTGACCAAGATGGTTTGCCGCATCAATATAGGTCTGCCCCAAGGCGACCAACACGCGGGCATGCCCCGGTGCTGTCACCTGCCAGGTAAACGCTCAATTGTAATAAAAAAGGACGGGCTAAGCCCGTCCACACCGCGAAGTTCAATTTTATGCCTTGCCAGATTCTATCTATCCCGCCCTCCGTTGGTTCGCGGCAGCGGCATTCATCACACGCCCGCTTGGTTTCTTCGTCGATTCTGCTACCGCTTCCCAGCCCATCGGATCAAAATAAACCTTCTCAATATCCGTAGCTACCTTGGGCCAAAGATACTGTTCGCGGATTACCGGATTCGCAATGAGGAAACGGATCATCCCTGCCAGGTGTGCCGCACTGCCTCGCTCAAACGTGAATCCGACGTCCTTCACCAATTCTCGATTCTCGGGGACGTCACCGGCCAGCACGCAGAGGTCCAGTGCCCATGGCGTCCAGCAGCGCTAGCGAGAGGCCTTCCAGATCGGAGGGCAGAACGAAGAGCATTGCGTTTGGTCAGCAGCTCGACGCGGGTGGAGTTGGTGTTCTACGCCGTCAGCCACGGTGACCCGCGTCCGTGACCACGGCTGGTCAGAACGGACAGGCCGAACCGTTTTTATTCCTCCGCTATTGCGATTGTTTGGGGAAGCGGCAGTCGAGATCTGTGGAAAACTGGTCGAGTACCTGCTCCAGGAACCGCTGCGAAATTTGAAAACGAACGCCAGGCCCTGTATAACTGCCGGGACGAAATTTGTGTCCGACCCCGCGTCCAACCCTCGCCTGAAGCCTCGCCGGTGGAGAATATTCGGAGCCGCTGTTCTGATTGCTGCGTTGGGCGTAGTCGTGATTTACACGAGCCAGGGCGCATTCCTCAGCCCAGTAGCTTTGGTGGTGGTGGCCGCGATCGGTTTCGCGGCCGTTCTTATGCAGCTCCGCCTGCGGCAGGGCCCGACCGCCTCTGGGCGGGCCCCATTGTGGCTAAATGTGCTGGGAATTATCTTCGCGCTGACAGCTGTCTTTGCGGACGTTCTCCGTCTGAACCCGTCACTGACTCTGGTAACAGCACTAGGTGCGGTCCTCTGTTTCGCGACCAGTGGCGTCGTTGTCCTTGCCGCCGTGCGCAAACAACGCACCTGAGCTCCGGCGTCAGACTTCCGTTTCTCGCGTGTAGTGCGGGCCCTGATCTCCGCACTAGGAATTTCCGGAATGAGGACGATGGCACCGTCGGAGCGGTTCTGGCGCCCATCGCCGTACGGCGGTTGAGTCTTCAATTACGGCTTGAACTCCACCGCCACCGTGGTCTCAACCATCCCGGGTTCGCCGTTGACCCGATAAGGCTCGAAGCGCCACCACCGCACCGTCTCCATTGCGGCACGGGCCAGCACATCCGGCCCAGACAACGGACGCATCTCGACGACGGATCCGTCCCGGCCCACCACAATGTCGAGAACGATCACGCCATGCAGCTTTGCCGAACGCGCTGTTTCAGGGTAGTCAGGATCGACCCGATGGACCAAAAGCTTCTCCATCACTTCCGTCGGAACTTGCACGCGAGGTTGCCCTGTCGTAGCTGCTTCGCTCATCGGGAGTCCCGATTCCAGTTCCTCCCACCCGCGGTTCCAGCGCCACCAGAAAATTGCGACCAGAATCGCGGCCACGAGTAGCCAAAGAGCCCATCCTCGGTGCCACATACGGGCTGGAGGTCCCGGCCCGCCGGTAGCGGCTCCCGTTTCGCTGGCAGAGCCTGATTCGACACTCCTGCTACGAACTGTTTTCTTGGTTTTCTCTTCTATCTTTGCATTCGTGTCCGTGGCCCACTGGCGAATCGCCATTTGCTGCGCGACTGAGAGGCCAACAAATTCCATTCCGCAGTGAAGTTTGTGTTGATGGCGCACCAAAGCCCGTGTTCGCAACGGGGCTTCCGCCGAAGAGAGTCGAATCTCAACTCCAACCGCCTCGCCTGGGGACAGCTCTCCAGCCAACATTGCCGCGATTCCGCGCTCACAAAGATTGATTGACCGGCCCGGGACCGTGTCAGGAATTCCCGAGCGCAGTACCGTTACATCCAGCGGCGCCTGTAGGCGATAGCGCGGAAGCCGGCGGCGGGACGGGCGATCCCATCCCATCTCGCCGAAACTCTGTGCCCCTGATCCTGCCGCCATCTCAATCGTCTCTTTCTTTTGTTGCTAGCGCCTGCGGTGCAACTCCACGATCTCGTCGCCCTTAGCGAGCAACACCGTGCTCGCCATTCCAATGAATAGTCCGTGCTCAACGATGCCCGGCATGTCGCTGAGCTGGCGCGCGAGGTTGTCCGCATCGGCAATTTCATCGAAGCGACAATCAAAAATGTGATTACTCTCGTCCGTCACATAGGGTGTCCCATTGGCCTGCAGCCGGAGGCGGACGTCCGCCCCCAGCGCCGCAATCTTTTTCGCCACCAACGCCTGTGCGAACCGAATCACTTCCACCGGCAGCGGAAACTTTCCCAGTCTCGGCACTTGCTTGGTGGCATCGGCCACAATTACGAAATGCTTCGTCGCCGAAGCGATAACTTTTTCCCGCAGCAGGGCTCCGCCGCCACCTTTGATGAGCCGCAGTTCCGGATCGACCTCGTCAGCGCCGTCTACAGTGACATCAATTTCCTGGCACTCATCCAGTGTGGTCAGTGGGATGCCGAGGCTCTCTGCCAGCTCCCGCGACCGCACCGACGTGGGAATGCCGCGAATGCGGAGGCCATTTTTTACCTGCTCCGCTAGCAGACGAATGAACGAGGCCGCCGTGGAACCTGTGCCCAACCCAACCACCTGACCACTCTTCATAAAGCGCAGGCTGGCCCGTGCGGCTGCCTCCTTTTCCTGATCGGCCCTTTTCAGATCTGTGGCCATGGATTCGTGCCTAGTTGCCGTCGAAGTCAGGCGAAATCTGTGGCAGCATTATTCCACAGCTCATCATCTCTTATCCGGCAATCATCTTACCCAGAATTTCCTTCAAGATTTTCCCAGCCACCGTTGCCGTCGCTCCAGAAACATCCTGCACCGGGTTGTACTCCACGAGATCGGCCCCCACCATCCTCCCCTGGGTAGCATGCAGATGAGCAATTGCCTCCCGCACCGACATGCCGCCCGGCTCGCGATGCGAAACGCCGGGAGCGAACGCGGGATCAAGCACATCCACATCGAAGGAAATATACACAGGCCCTTGCAACTTGAGCCGGTCATAAGCAGGTAGAGACTGCATCTCGACAACCTCAACCCCAAAGGTCTTTGCTTGCGCCCGCTGGTGCCCGTTCATAGTGCGAATTCCCACCTGCACTAGCTTTTTTGCCAGGCCCTCCTCCATGATGCGCGCAAATGGGCACGCGTGCGAAAGCCGATTTCCTTCAAACTCGTCATACAAATCGGGATGCGCATCGAAATGGACGATGGTCAGGTCCGGGTAGCGCTTCCCCAAGGCCCTGAGGATTGGGTATGTGATCGAGTGATCTCCGCCAAGAGAGACGGGCTGTTCGCCCTCTGCAAGTGAGCCATGTATGGTCTGCTCGATTGCGGCAAAAGCATTTTCATCCCGTAGCTGCAAATCGCCACGGTCTGCGAACGCTCCTGGCCCGCCCACATCAACACCCACCTCGCTCCACAGGTTCGACGCGTCGCTGTGCATGGACTCCCGGATCTTCGCCGGAGCGCCTGCCGCTCCGCGCATGTAAGAAGAGTTCGCGTCGAAGGGAATCCCTATCAGAGTTGGCATGACTGTGCTCGGTGCATTCTTCTCATGGGTAAGCGGGCGCTTCTACCTCCAAAAATGTTTGTACAGGAATCGCTGTATGCCGATGGATCTTCTGTGAAATTCTTTTAACCCAAATTTCATTTAACTTGGTTCCAACCACGAGTTGGGCCGTAACTGAGCATCTGCAGGTTCAACTCGTCCGGTCCATGTGGATCTCTTTTCTTCTGGAATTCATCTGCGCTTCACCCAACCGTAACTCTGCCGCCATTAACTTGCATTGGTAACCATTCTTTATCCCCCAAGGAGGAAGTTTATGTCTTCGTCCAGCCCGCTGGCGCAAGCCAGGCAGCACTTTGTGGTTGGCACGAGCCTGTTTGCTCTGCTTGTCAACCTTGGAGCGCCGGTCACATCCGCCGCTCAAGCCCCCCCAAGCATACCGGTACAGCCACGCCCATCAAGCATGTCATCGTGATCATCGGAGAAAATCGAACCTTCGATCACGTGTTCGCCACCTATCAGCCGAAGCGTCGAGAAGCCGTCTCGAATCTGCTGTCAAAAGGTATCGTCAATTCTGACGGCACTCCCGGCCCCAACTTCTCTTTAGCCAGTCAGTCCTCCGCCAACGACTCCAGCACCGGACGGTTATCAGCTGGATCCATCCGGCAACGCCGCGTATTCCGTATTGCCGCCGGTCCTTGCCGGTGGATATAGCACGCCACCCTTCCCGGATGTGGCGACTGCCAAGTTTTATGAGAATGGTTTGCCGGACAACTATTACGTCTACCTGACCACCGGCGGCACCGGACTGAATCATGGAGATGTCGACACTCGCGTTCCGAACGCGACCATCTTGCCCTCTGGGCCGTTCCAGTTGACCTCCAAGACCCACCCCTACGACGCCTACGAGAACAGCCCCGTGCACCGTTTCTACCAGATGTGGCAGCAATTTGATTGCAGCGTGTCGAATGCTACAAAACAGAACCCCAGCGGATGCTTGGGCGACCTTTTCCCCTGGGTTGAAGTCACGGTCGGCGCCGGCTCCAACGGCCTCGCCCGGCCCGCCGGCTTCAACGACACCAGCACTACTAAAGAAGGCTCGACCTCGATGGGCTTCTACAACGTACAGCAGGGCGACGCACCTTACTTTAAGTATCTCGCCGACCACTATGCGATGAGCGACAACTTTCACCAATCTGTGATGGGCGGAACCGGCGCCAACCACGTAATGCTGGGCACTGGCGACGCGATCTGGTTTAGCGACTCCAATCGAAATCCCTCTCAGCCCCCGCACAACCAACTGGTTGCCGCAGGCAGCCCCAATGCCGGCGTTGTGGACGAAATCGAGAACCCGAATCCCCAGTATGGCACCAACAACTACTACACTGAGGATGGCTACGGCGGCGGCTCTTTTGGATCTCCTTCCTACGGAGGTGGGAGCTATACCAACTGTTCCGACTCTACCCAGCCCGGTGTCGCACCGATCACGAACTATCTGAGCTCGCTCAACAAACCCATCAATCCTGGCTGCGATCAGAATCACGTCTATCTTTTGAATAACTACAACCCGGGGTACTACGGTGATGGCAGGAGCGCGTACGCCGACATCGGCAATCCCGAGGAGACTGTCTTCACAATTCCCCCCTCCCCGCTGCGCGACATCGGCGATGAGTTGAACGAGAAGAACATCTCGTGGGCCTACTACGGCGACCCGCGGAGCGCCTATCTGGCTAATCCGGATGGAAACTATGTGACCCCCGACAACACGTACTGCAACATCTGCAACCCGCTCCAGTACTCGACCTCAATCATGACGAATCCGTCCAGCCGGGCTAATTTGCAGGACACCACCGTTCTCTATCAGGCAATCCGGAACGGCAAACTGCCAGCAATTTCCTACGTCAAACCCGACGGGTGGCTCGACGGACACCCTGCCTCCTCGGAGCTCAATCTGTTCGAGGGCTTTGTAAAGAAAATCGTGGACGGCGTGCAGGCCAACGAAGACTTGTGGGAGAGTACAGCCATCATCGTTACCTTCGACGAGGGTGGCGGCTACTACGACTCTGGCTACATTCAGCCACTCGACTACTTTGGTGACGGCACTCGGATACCCACGCTGTTGATTTCTCCGCATACCAAGCCCGGGCATATCTCGCACACCTACACCGACCACGCTTCGATCCTTAAATTCATTGAGGCCAACTGGAGACTGGCTCCGGTGACGGCTCGCAGCCGGGACAATTTCCCGAATCCCGTAGCCAGTAAGAGCAACCCGTACGTTCCATTGAATAGTCCAGCGATCGGGGACCTGATGGACCTGTTCACCTTTGGGGAGCACGAAGACTAGCAATTGTACCGTCCCTTGGGTAAACGCCAGCCTAATTGGTGTCAACCGCTAAAGCTTGTCGGCGGTTGACACCAATATTCTCGCGGCCTGCTGCCGCGACAACACGTCCTTCAACCGGAAGGCGACGAAGAAAGTGCCGTAATTTCCCGCACTTCTGGCGACTTATTCCCCCCAACGCTTCTAAGTCGAGCGGCCGATCTGCTCGCCCCGAATCCCGCACAGATCGGCCAGCATCCTTTATCCTAGTATCTCGACCTATGGCTACTCCGAAAACTGGTACGAACAGTGCCGCACTCATCGACAAAAACCAAAGTGAGACGCTCCCGCCGCGCCCTGCGTCGACCAACCGCTCCAACCCTGAGCGCGAACGCGTCTTCAGCGCCTTCCGCCAATGGGGATACCTCGAAGGCGACCTCGATCCACTCGGCTTCCTGCGTCCGCGGCCGCACCCCGATCTTCAGATTGAAAACGAGTATGCTCGCGAGGCTCGGGCGCTTTACTGCAGCACCATCGGGGTGGAAATCAACCACATCTCCGATCCGGAACGCCGCAACTGGATCTACCAACGCATGGAATCCGAAGCCGAAGAAGTGGACCAGCAGCGTGCGCTCGATTTGCTCATCCGTGCCGATCTTTTCGAGCAGGTTCTGCAACAGCGTTATCTGGGCAGCAAGCGTTTTTCGCTCGAAGGTGTTACCGCGTTGCTTCCGCTGGTGGATGAAATCCTGGACACAGCCGCGCGACGTGGTGCCATCGAACTCGTAATGGGGATGAGCCATCGTGGCCGGCTGAACGTGATGGCACACGTTGCCCGGCGCGCCCCAGAGGAAATCTTTGCCGGTTTTGAAGATGTCGACCCGCGCAGCGTTCTGGGGAGCGGTGACGTTAAGTACCACATGGGAGCGACCGGCGAATACATCACCCGCAGTCGCGCCAAGGTGCACATTCACCTCGTGTCGAACCCCAGTCATCTCGAGGCGGTCGATCCGGTTACGGTCGGACGCACTCGTGCCAAGCAAGATCGCACCGGCGAAGGCGGACGTGAAAAATATCTTCCCTTAATCGTTCACGGCGACGCGGCATTCGCCGGGCAAGGCATTCTCGCCGAGACCATGAACTATGCCGACCTCAAGGGCTACACCGTGGGCGGCACGATTCACGTCATCGTCAATAATCTTCTGGGATTCACTACGAGCTACTTCGAAGAGCATTCGACGCGCTTCGCAGCATGCATCGCTCGGCGCCAGTCCATTCCCATCTTCCACGTGAACGGCGAGGATGTGGACGCCGTGCTGCGTGTGGCTCGCCTGGCCACCGAATACCGCTACACCTTCGGCACTGACGTGGTGATCGACCTCATCGGGTATCGTCGCCATGGCCACAGCGAAGTGGACGATCCCACCATCACGCAGCCGCTGCTCTACGAAAAGATCAAAGCACATCTGCCCTTGTGGGAAATTTACGCTGATGACATCGGTGCAACCGACGCCCAAGCCCAAGCCGCTGCAATCAAAGCCGAGTTCGAGGCCGCCCAGAAAAAAGCCGGCTCTCTCCAGAAGAAACCGACCCTGCGCGACCTGCCCAAGTATTGGGACCAATATTATGGCGGCCGCTACAAGCCGGAATTTGAAGTGGAGACTGGAATTTCTCTCGAAGAGCTGGCGCAGCTCACTCCATCGCTGACGTCTTATCCGGAAGGTTTCCACATTCACCCTAAAGTGAAGAAATTGCTCGACCAACGCGCCGAGATGGGTACCGGCAAGCGTGCGGTCGACTACGGGATGGCGGAAGCTCTGGCCTTCGCCAGCCTGGTAAAGCAGGGCGTGCCAGTTCGTCTTTCCGGACAAGACTCGCGCCGCGGTACCTTCAACCAGCGCCACTCCGTGCTCACCGACATAGAAAACGAAGATGAACATGTTCCGCTGGAGAACATCGCGCCCGGTCAGGCGCGCTGTGAAGTCCACAACTCGACGCTATCAGAAGCCGGCGTGCTCGGCTTTGAATACGGATATAGCCGCGACTACCCCGAAGCCTTGGTGCTCTGGGAGGCGCAGTTCGGCGACTTCGCCAATGTCGCGCAAGCCATCATCGATCAGTTCATCTCCGCCGGAGAGGCCAAGTGGAACCTGCTCTCCGGCCTGGTTCTGCTTTTGCCCCACGGCTACGAAGGCCAGGGTCCGGAACATTCCAGCGCCCGCATCGAACGTTTTCTCCAACTCGCCGCGAAGGACAACATTCAGATCTGCCAGCCGTCAAACGCCGCCCAATATTTCCACCTGCTGCGGCGGCAAGCATTACGCCACTGGCGCAAGCCGCTGATCGTGTTCACGCCCAAGAGCATGTTGCGGCACCCGGATGCATCATCGCCGATCGAAGATTTCACTCATTCAAATTTCCTCAACGTGCTGCCCGACACCGAAGTCGGCGAAGCCGAGCGGATTCTGGTGGGCAGCGGCAAGATCGTTCACGAATTGCGGGCGCAAAGAAAAAAGAGAAAAGATTCATCCGCCGCCATCGTCGCCCTGGAACAGATGTATCCGTTTCCGGAGAAGCAACTGACAGAAGAGTTCGCCCGCCACCGCCCCGGGGCGGACATCGTCTGGGTCCAAGAGGAGCCCGCCAACATGGGAGCCCTCTTCAACATACTTCCGCGGCTGCGGCGCATCGCCGGCCAAGGCCACGTTCTGTCGGTGAAGCGCTCAGCAAGTGCGAGCCCCTCTACCGGCAGTGCCAAAGCCCACGAGGTCGAGCAGAAAACGCTCCTAACTCTAGCCTTTACGACGAAAGCTTAACTAAGAACCAGGGGATCGCCGCCACCTAGGGACAGCCGACAGCCGCCTCGGCTGTCCAGCGAGCGAAGCGAGGCCCCATGGGGCGCGGCCGCCCACCCGTCCGCGAAGCCTTCGATGGGGCAACCACAAAAACGCAACCAAGCGGTCCGAAAGACCCCCAGCGAGTTTGCTTTTGGGTGGCGAAGCGCTTTCAGCGCTGCGAATTATGCTTCCTTGTCAATATTAATGAGGGCGCTTTAGCCCCTGGGCGTTCCGTCACTGCACCTGCGCGAAGATGTTACCCTACCCTTCTTCGCCTCCATGCCCCGCCGCCCCCAACCTCTCCGCATCGCCATCGACACCGGTGGCACCTTCACCGACTGCGTCTGGGCCGAGCACAGCCACATTCGCGTGCTGAAAGTCTTCTCCACCCCCGCCGATCCCTCGCAGGCCATAGTTGAAGCCTTACAAAAAATCACCCACGAAGGCGCACTAGTCCTCTTGCACGGCACCACCGTAGGCACCAACACTCTGCTCGAGCGTAAAGGAGCCCGCACTGCTCTCGTCACCACCGCCGGTTTCGAAGACGCCATCGAGATTGGCCGCCAAAATCGCTCCAAGCTCTACGACTTCTTTTTCGATCGCCTTGAGCCGCTGGTCCTCAAAGATCTCCGTTTCGGCATCAACGAACGCACCGCCAGCGACGGCGAAATTCTCACGACGCCAGCCAAAGAAGATCTACGCTCGCTGTATTCTCAGGCCGCTGCCCAAAAACCGCAATCCATCGCCATTTCGCTGCTCTTCTCTTTCGCAAATCCGAAAAACGAACGAACAGTCGCCGAAGCCCTAGGCTTGCTCGAAGTTCCGCTCTCCATCTCCCACCAAATCCTCCCCGAATTTCGCGAGTACGAACGAACCTCAACGGTAGTAATCAACGCCTACCTGCAGCCAATAATGCAAAGTTACTTGGAAAGCCTGGAAACCCGCGCCCATAGAGACGTTGCACGCAACGTCTCTTCCTCACGGAACCCCGGACTGCGAAGCCCCCGCATCTTCGTCATGCAGTCGAGCGGAGGCATCACCGCCCTGGCCTCCGCAGCCCGCGAACCTGTCCGCACCGTGCTCTCCGGCCCCGCCGGAGGAGTAGTCGGCGCCGCCGCAACCGCCCGTCTCTCCGGCTTCGAGCGAATCATAGCCTTCGATATGGGAGGCACTTCCACCGACGTCTCCCTCGTCGACCGCGCCATTACCACAGCCAGTCAGGCCGAAGTCGCAGGGTTTCCGGTCGGCGTTCCCATGCTCGACATTCACACGGTCGGCGCCGGAGGAGGCTCTCTCGCCCGCTTCGACGCAGCCGGCGTGCTGCACGTCGGTCCCGAGTCGGCGGCAGCTGATCCTGGTCCGGTCTGCTACGGCCGGGGCCTGCAGCCCACGGTCACGGATGCCAACCTGCTTCTGGGACGCCTGCAGCCACACTGTTTCCTCGGCGGTGATTTCACGCTCGACCTGGAGCGCACGCGCCGCATCACCCGCGATTGGCTGAAAAAAAATCGATCCAACCTTACGCTGGAAAGGTTTGCCGCCGGAGTCATTCGCGTGGTCAACGCCACCATGGAGAAGGCCATCCGCGTCGTCTCCATTGAACGGGGACGCGATCCGCGAGACTTCGCCCTGGTCGCCTTCGGCGGCGCTGGAGGTCTCCACGCCTCCGCCTTGGCCGAATCCCTCAGCATCCCACACGTGATCGTACCCGCTATGCCCGGAGCTCTTTCTGCCCTCGGCATACTGGTCAGCGATGTGGTCAAGGACTATTCCCGGACCGTGCTGTGGCGCGTTTCAGGCGAAGCTGACGACCTGCGCAAGTTGCCTTCCGCGCGACTGGCCAAAGAATTCGCTTTGCTGCAGAAGCGCGCTGTCAAGGATTTTCACTCAGAAAGCTGGCAAGGAAGAGTGCAATATCGACGCAGTGTTGATCTTCGCTACCATGGCCAGGGATATGAACTTAACTTGCCGCTCACGAAGAATTTAATCCCCGCCTTTCAGCGCGAACATCAGCAACGCTATGGCTATGCCCATCCTAGTCGAGCGGTCGAACTGGTTACGCTGCGGCTCCGCGCCGTCGTGAAATCACAGCCGCTGAAGGCCAATCTGGCCCATGTGAACAAGATGGTCCATGTGGGGACGGCCGCCCACGGCCGTCCAGGCCGAGCAAACCTCGGCTCGCCTTTCACACCCAAAGCGCCGGTCCTCTTCGACGGCAAAAAACTCTGGACAGCAATCCGCTCTCGCGACACCCTGCAACCCGGCAAGAAATATTCGGGCCCAGCCATCGTCACCGAATACAGCGCGACCACAGTCATTCCACCCGGCAATGGTTTCCATGTAGACCCTGCGGCTAACCTGATTGTTACAATCCGGTGAAAACATTCAGTTCCCATCGCTCAGTTCTGGGTCGGCGGTACTTCTTGCAGCTACAATATCTTTGTGAAACCAAGCATATTTGTTGTCGAAGACGATCCGGACATTTCCCGGCTGGTGCGTCTTCATCTGGAAAATGAAGGCTTCCCGGTACGCGTCTACCTTAACAGTACGGCGGTAATCTCCGACGCTGAACGCCAACGCCCGGCGTTGTTCGTACTCGATATCATGGTCCCCGGCAGGGATGGTCTCGAACTCTGCCGCACCATTAGGCAGACTCTTGGCCTCGCCTCGGTCCCCGTCATCTTTCTCACGGCCAGGAGCAGCGAATCTGATCGCGTCCTGGGTCTGGAACTCGGCGCGGATGACTACATCGCCAAACCTTTCAGTCCGCGCGAACTAGTGGCCCGGGTCAAAGCGGTGCTGCGGCGTTTCGAGCGCCCACTTCTGCCCAGTCCTTTGCAGGTGGGTGAAATTGAGATCGACCCCTCAGCCATGACTCTCACCGTGCGCGGCCAAACCGTTCCCACCACCGCTACCGAATTCCGTCTGCTCGACTATTTCGCGCGCCATCTCGGTCGCG
>WNFD01003824.1_pt1 | contig 21219 bp, 12 predicted proteins | sample 5400491 | NCBI WGS metagenome assembly WNFD01 (sample SAMN13153343, study PRJNA577476) | soil metagenome | isolation source: 120 cm saprolite under Douglas fir tree site 2 hole 2 replicate 2 | place: USA:California | collected 2015-04-18
TGGCGTCATGGACCCGGCACCCGCCCCGTACATGATCCGGATCAACGGGCACCTCGGCGCCACCGTGCTGTCGGCGTTCCCGGCGCTGGCGCCGCAGCACCACGGCGCGCACACCGTGCTCACCGGCCTGCTGGACCAGGCGGCACTGTACGGCGTGCTGGCCGAGATCGAGGCGCTCGGCCTGGACCTGCTCGAGATCCAAAAGCTCACGCCGGACCGCAAATCACCGGAACCAGGTGACAGGCGCTCACAGTGACGGCCACGACAGCGCTGACCTCACCGGCACCACGATCAGAACGGCAGCCCAGAAAACCGGTACCAGGCGCTCACCGGCCATCGAGGGGAACACATGAAGCTCACCGACGCACAGACGATCGAGTTGTCCGCTGGGACGATCGACTACACCGACACCGGTGGTGACGGGCCCGTGCTGGTGTTGTTGCGCGGCTGATGATGGACGCCTAGCTGTGGGACGAAACGATCGCTGAGCTGTCCGCCGATCACCGGTGCGTGGCGCCGACGCTGCCGCTCGGCGCCAACCTGTCGCTGCCAGGCATCGCCCGGCTGGCCGCGGAGTTCCTCGACCGCCTCAACATGGATGAGGTCACCCTGGCCGGCAACGACACCGGCGGGGCGCTCGCCCAGCTGCTCATGGCCGAGGACGCCGCCCGGGTGGCCCGGTTGGTGCTCGTCTCCTGCAACGCGTTCGGCAACTTCCCGCCCAGGCTGACCGGCAAGACGCTGGTGCTGTCCGGCAAGCTGTCCCCGGCCATGTTCGGGCTGTTCGTGCAGCAGCTGCGGCTACGGCCGGCCCGGCGGCTGCCGATCGCCTTCGGCTGGCTGACCAAGCGGGGAGACGGGCCACCGTCCGGTGGCTGCGGCCGGTCATGACCCGGCCCGAGATCCGCCGCGACGCCGTGCGGACTGATGCCGCCTGAATACAGCCCGACCGGGGGACGATCGGGCTGGCTGCCGCCGTCGTCAAGCCCGACTCTCGCGGAACCCTCCCCCCACGTAGCCGCGACCCGGGCGAGCAGCCTGAGATCGACTGCAACTTCCTGGCCGGGGACAGGGACGCGCGCCGGATGCTTGAAGGGGTGAAGCTGGCCCGCAAGATCGGCGGCAATCCGGCGCTCGCTCAGTTCGAGCTCGAAATTATGCCCGGCGCCGCAGTCGAGGACGACCAGTTCGCAGACGTGATCGCGTCTAACCTGGCTTCCCACGGCCACCCAACCGCGACGGCGCCGATGGGCGGTCCCCAGGACCCGTGGGCGGTCGTGGACTCGCATGGCGCCCCCAAGGGGATCGACGCACTTCGTGCTGCCGACGCATCGATCATGCCGGTCGCTCCATCGGTGGCGACGAACCCCACGACGATCATGATTGCCGAGCGGATCGCGAAGGCCGTCTACGCAACGGACGGGACACTTGGCGGCGTCCCGATCGTCGAAATCGCGGCGCCCGGCGGCCGCGGCCGCTGGCTCGCACAATCACCGGAACCAGGTGACAGCCGCTCACCTTGATGGCCACTAGCTTGGGCGCACCCGATCAGCCAGTTAGCTGCGGGGACCCCGGGTCCCCGGCCGCGAACTGCCTCAAGGAGGACCAGCCGTGAGCATGATTGCCACCCCTGACCGCTTCACCTCGCTGCCGGATGAGCATGCGCTGGCGGCGACTGTCGTGGCGCTCGAGGAGCACGAGTTCAGCGTCGAGGTCGTCGACGACCTCGACGCCGCGCGGGCGGCGGTGCTGGCCCGCATCCCGGACGGCTCGTCGGTGATGACCAACACCTCGGTGACCTTGGCCGAGACCGGGATCGCGGAGGCGGTCGACGATGGCGGCGGCCGGTGGGAGTCGGCGCGCAATGCGATGTTCGCGCTGGACTTCGCGACCCAGGCGCAGGAAATGAAGGCGATCGGCGGCCAGCCCGACTACGCGCTGGGCAGCGTGCACGCGGTCACCGCCGACGGCACCCTGGTGATCGCGTCGGCGTCGGGCAGCCAGTTCGCCTCCTACGCCTGGGGTGCGGCCAATGTGATCTTCGTGGTCGGCGCGCAGAAGCTGGTGCCTACGCTGGCAGCGGCGCATGAGCGGATCTACCAGCACAGCCTTCCGCTGGAAGACGCCCGCGCGCAGGCCGCCTACGGGCAGCACAGCCAGGTCGGGAAGATCCTGGAGATCCACCAGGAGCTGCCCGGCCGCATCCACCTCGTCCTCATCCGCCAGCCAGTCGGGTTCTAACCGCCGGCCCAGCCGAATCGCCGCAGCACGAGGAGGCGGCCCATGACCCTCAATGCGATGCCGGACGATTACCAGCTGGCCCTGGCTCCGCTGGACGAGAAGGTCGATCACGTCCGCGGCTCGCCCGCCGGCCACCTGATCATCGAGTACGGCGATTACGAGTGCCCGTATTCGCGGCAGGCGTTCCACGCGATCGAGCACGCCGGACAGCAGCTCGGGGGGAACGTGCGGTTCGCGTTCCGGCATTTTCCCCTGACCGGCATCCACCCGCACGCCCTCGCCGCCGCGGCCGCGGCTGAGGCCGCCGCGCTGCAGGGATGGTTCTGGGACATGCACGAGCTATTGTTCCACCGCCAGAAGGCGCTCGAAGACGGCGACCTGCGCGGGTACGCCGCCCAGCTGGGGCTGGATGTGGCGGCCTTCGACCGCGACCGGGCCAGCACTGCGGTAGCCGACCGGATCCGCCGCGACGTCGACAGCGGCCTGGCCTCGGGCCAGGTCCTCGGCACGCCGACGCTGTTCATCGACGGCGTGGTGCACCGCGGGGGCTACGACCCGCCCACCCTGCTGGCCGCGCTGGGCCCATGAACGCGCCCTGCTCGCGTACGGCCAGCATCAGGCGGACCGGCGGGCAGTGCCTGTTCGCGCAGCCCGGGGGGTTCGGGAGCGATGTCGGAGTAGCAGGCGGCGTCGCCGATGGTGTCATCGCCGGGCCAGAACCCGAACGAGATGACCTCGTGGCTGTGGGCCTCCCGGGTGACCAGGTCGCCGTCGATCGGGATGCAGGCAAACCAAAACCTGGCAAGCCATCGTCGGCGTCCACCCCGACCGCATCGAAGTCACCGGGACAGCCGGCCTGACCGGTACTCCCATCCAAAGCCAAGACTGGGCCACTCTCGCCCAGATGGTCCACGAAGCAGGCGAACGATCATGACAGATGCCCCTCACAGCAGCCCGCTCAGCCACCCACCCCGGCGACCGTCGCGGACGTCATGCGGCCACCACTCACGGCGGCAGACCAGGACGACCACGCGGCCGCAGCCGCCTACCTTATGAAGCACGCGGGCGCGAGCGCCCTCATGGTCCTGCCCGTGTACACCGGCCAGCCGATAGGCATCATCACCGAGAAAGACATCGCCCACGCGGTAGCAGACGGCAAAGACCTCGAACAGACCCGGATCCATGACCTGATGACCGCCCGCCCGACCGTCATCAACCCGACGGCCAGCATCCCGGACGCAGCCACGCTCATGAGCCGCGGCCACTTCCGCCACTGCCAGTCTCCGGCGACACCGGCCTGATCGGCATGCTGGACATCACCGACGTCTGCCGTGCGCTTATCGACCCCGACCTCTCCCAGCGGCCCACCACCGGCAACGCCCGGTCGCTGTAGCCCCAGCGAGCACTGCCCGCGGTCAGATCAGCGTGCAGAACATGGCAATATGTACCCTGGCCAGTCGCCCGGCTGCGGCAAGCTGATGGGGCCAGATTCGGCGATCTGGCTCTGTTCGTCTACATGAAAAGGTCGCGCAGCAATTGCGGCGGCGGCGCAAGCGCGCGGCCTGAATCATGGAAGATTATGCATGGCTGTGCATAAATGCGCGTGTCGGCAACGTCCGCTCATCTGCAGATTCGGGCGTCGGCCGAGGCCAGGCTATGCGCTTAGCGGCACACAGGCCACCCAGTTCGACACTCAACACGACAGCCGGTGGCCACCTTGGCGACCGGCTGGATTGCGTGGAATCACTGAAACTACCGGTGCTCATACCAGTGATACGACAGGTTCAGTTCGCCGCTGTGGTCAAACTGGTGAGGACGATGTTGTGGACGTGGGGGCGGGGAAGGCCGTGGGGGCTGGTGTGGTGCTCGAAGGAGGCGACCACCCAGTGCTGGGGCTTGACCGGCGCGAACCGGGACAGGCCCGTGCCCTGCATGAACTCCAGCACCGCGTAGTTCGCCGACCACGCGTGTGACCAGATGGCCCGGAGGTTCTCCCAGAGCTGGTCGGCGCGCTCGGCGTCGTCGGCGAGGTGAGCGCACATGGCATCCCGGAACGCCCGGGCGTGTTCGGCGGTGAGCTCGTCGGGGGCTTCCCAGATGAGGTCGGCGAGCTCGCTCCCGGCGGCCATTTCCCGTAGCACCGCGTTGTCCACGTCGGCGCCCAGGGCCAGGCCGTGGCCGGGGCAGGCGAGGCCGGTCCAGGTCCCGGAGGTCTCGTCGGCCTGGCTGTAGTCCAGTACGTGGGCCAGGTTGTCCTGGACCCAGGTCAGTCGCAGCACGCCGGTCAGGCCCATGCCGGTGATGGCGAGGGCGGTCATCGCGGTCACCTCCCGATCCCAGGATGCATTGGGGCACTGTCAATCTGCGGCCTCCGGGTCGGCGTCGCGGTCCGCGGCCCGCTGGAGGATTTGCGGGGAGGGGCGGATCTCGGGTTTGGGCGGCTGCAAGATGGCATCCCTGGCCGACCGGGGCCAGGGCGGGAACGCCTGGCCTAGGTCCCCATAGTCGGGATCCTCGGACGGGACGGTCAGGCTCTGTCTTTCTGCGAGCTTGCCGGCGAAGGTGTGGTGGGTGGCGGCGAGATCTTTGATCCACTGACCTATTTCCGGGATCGGCTTCCCGACGGGCAGGGTGAGCTCGTCGCGCTGGGCCGGGGTGGCGGGCTGGGGTTCGGCCGAGCGCAGCGGCGGGTGGTGCTGTTCGGGGTGGCGGCGGCGGAGTTCGGCGTCGGCGGCCACGGCCAGGTGGCGCTGGGCGCGGGTGGCGGTGTCCCAGTCGGCCCGGTCGGCCATGATGGCGGCGAAGACGGTCTCGCGGTGCCGGTAGGCCTCGTGCAGGGCCTGGTAGCTGTCGCCGAGCTGTTGCTGCTGAGCGGCGTGGTCGTGCTGGCCGCGGCGGGCGGCGGCTTTGGCTTCGGCGCTGGCGCGGATGGCGGCCAGGCGGGCGTTCCAGGCGGCGGCGCGGACCTGACGGAGCTCGTCGCCGACGTACCGGGGTGCCCAGGCGGTTTCGATGGGGTAGGTGTCGCGCAGGTGCAGCAGCCGCCCGTCGGGCATGCGGCGGACGTCGGGCCCGTCGGCGGGACCGAGGGCGGCGAGCGCCTCGTGCCAGGCGGCCCGCAGGTCCGGGGCGGCCGCGGCGGGCTCGGGCCCGATGGGCTCGGCCGGGTGGTGGTAGCCGGAGAGTTCCCGCCAGGCGCCGATCGAGGCGGCCCGCCGCTGCCAGTCCAGCCGGTCCAGCGGATGCTCGGGGACCGGGCCCAGCGCATTGACTGCCCAGGGCAGGGCGTGCTCGGCGGCGTGCTCGCCGATCCGGTCCTTGCGCGCGTCCATCAGCGCGGCGATCTCGGTGACGTAGGCGTGGCGTCCGAGGTCGGGGACCTGCGCGGACCATGGCCCGGCCGGGAGCGGGACCAGGGCACCGATCCGGTAGCGGATCCGGGTGTCAAGGACGGCGGCCAGGTCGCGGGACCCGGCCAGGTCCCGTTCGCCGATCGCGTCGGCGAGGACCTGGGCGGGGTCCAGGCCGGCCAGTTCGGCGCCGCGCAGGGTGCGCCACAGCCATCGGGCCTGGTGGCTGGTCCCGCGGTGGTGTTCGGGGGGCAGGGCGGCGGCGAGCAGGTCGCGGTAGCGCTGATGGCGGGCGGGGGTGGTCTCGGCGGTCCAGATCGCGTGCAGCACGGCCAGGTGGTCGGCGTCGGCGAGAGCCTGCTGGCGCGTCTGGGTGGCCGAGTGCTGCTGGCCGTCGCGATCCAGCACGCTAGCCAGCACCCCTAGCGCCGCGCCGGGCGCAGCAGGCGGGGTGGCCGGGGTACGAACGCCGTCCCGTTCGGCCTGAATGTGGTCGTAGCGGGCCAGCTCGGGAGCAGGACGTGGGCCGGGCACCGGGTCGGCCCGCTTCGGGGAGATGGTGAACACGTAGGCGAGGTTGACGTCGGTGCCGCGGGTCAGGGTGACGTAGCCGTGCTGGCGGTCCTCGGTGCCAGTGATCACCGCCAGGCCGGTGTGCACGGTGCGGCCCTGGGCGACATGATCGGTGACCGCGTACCCCAGTTCGGCGTCGCTGAAATCTTGGTACAAGAAAGTGCGGTCGGTCCACCGCCGCGCCCCGGTATGCGGGTCGGCGTCCAGGGCGCGCCGCACGACCAGCCCCCTGCGGTGACGGCCTCGATGCGCAGCAGATCGCCGTTGGCCAGCGTCCGCCCGGGTTCTCCTGCCTTGAGCGTGTGGTCGTTGCGGGTGCAGGTGATCAGGTCGCCGGGGCTGGCCTGGGCGCCATCGGCGATGCGGACCGCGGGCCCGTCGGCCACGATGCCCAAGGCGATGAGGTCATCGCGGATGCGGCGGGACAGCTCGCGGCGCAGCGCATGCTCGGCCGCCATCAGCAAGGTGTCGGTGCCGTCGGCGGCCAGGGCGACGTAGGCGGCCGCGGCGGCGTCCATCATCTGCTCGGGGTCTCCGCCGTGGATGCGGCCGTGCTGGTCGTAGTCGGCCAGCACGGTGGTGTCGCCATCGCGCAGCCGCAGGCTGGCGTGCTGTTCCCAGGCGGCGCGGAACCGGACCGGTTCGGTGAGCCGGGCGTAGCCGAGGGCGTCGGCGAGCAGGGACATGCCGCCGCCGTTCTCGACGGCCTGCAGCTGGCTGGTGTCCCCGGCCAGGATCACCTTCCCGTCGCAGGCCTGGGCGTAGGCGATCAGGTCGGCCAGGTCCGGGCCGGGCATCGTGGAGGCCTCATCGACCAGCAGCAGCGGCCTTTGGCCGGTCTCGACCGGGCCGCGGGCGCCGCGCCGGCCCGGCAGGTGGCCCAGAAACTGGGCGCTGTTGTACGAGACCGGGACCCCGGCGGCCAGGGTGTTGCGGGCCGACTGCGCCGCGGTGATCCCAATTACCTGGCCCAGCCCGGCTGCGGCCCACGCTTTGCCGTCTTCGGTCAGCACGTGGGTCTTGCCGGACCCGGCCGGCGCGTTGATGACCGATACGCGCTTGCCGTCGGTCAGGACCGACATGGCCGCGGCGGCCTGATCCGCGCGCAGCCCGGTCCGCGTGCGCGGCGCGTGCGCGTCTGGCGGGTGGCCGGTCAGCGCGGCGTCGAGCTGCGCCGGATCCGCGCCGAGGGCGCGCGCGGCTTGCGCGCGGGTCAGACGCGGCGCGCCGCTCGCGCGGGCTTGCGCGAGCATGCGTTCTTCCATGACCAGCTGCGCGCGGGTGGCGAACCGCGTGCCGCCGTGGCGCTGATATACGCTGCGCCCATCGGCGCGAAGCAAGCTGCGCGGAACCTCGGCTGGCTCGGGTGCTTCCAGGCAGACCACTGGCTCGAACTCCGAGGCCAGCGCCCGGTCGGCCAGGTTCTCCAGCAGCGCAGCGGCCGCAGCGGGGTTCATTCCGGAGCGGGGCAGCACCCGGCCCAGGTACTTGATCACATGCGCCCGCGTCCAGGTGCTCTTTTCCTGCTGCGCGAGCGCGACCGCCTTCTGCGCCGCGCGAGACAGCTCGAGCTCGGTGAGGACCGTGCCCTTTGCGCCGTGCGCGGCGCGGTCGGTTGCGCCGTGCCAGACCAATGGCGCGACCGACGCCAGGCTCACGCCGAGCGTGCGCGCGAGCTTGTCGGCCCAGTCTGCGTGCAGCTGCGCGACATCCAGCGTGCCGTGCTTGGCGTTGCGCGTCTTGAAGTTGGACGCCTGCGCGAGGTGCGCGAGCTCGCGCTGAGACGGCGCGCGGCCGTAGCGCTCCTCGAACCGTGCCGCGCGGGCGCGCAAGTCGGCGGTGATGGACTCGCGGCGCGAGGAAAAGAGCCGCATCATCTCCCCGCTGATTCCTTTGATCTCGAACCCGTGTCCGTCATCGCGGGCGACCCACTCAAGGCCGAACCGGCGCGTGAGCGCTTCCTCCAGGTGCTGGGAGACGATCGCGGCGACCGCGCCGACGTGCTCGTTGTAACCGAACGAATCCGGCGCCCGCCATTTCCCGTCGGTGGCCGTCTTGGCGACGTGGGCGATCTGGGAGTGGACGTGCAGCTGCATGTCGCCGTCACGGGAGGTGTGCTGCAGCCAGTGCGCCACCGCCAGCTCCGCCTCGTGCCACTGGCCGGTCTCCCGGCCGTGCACCCGGGTGTTGTGCGATCCGGTGCGGGTGTAGCCCGCCTCCCGCTGGAAGTAGTCGAATCCGGCGTGCACGGCCTGCCAGATCATGTCGTCGACCTCTTCGACGAGGGCCGACCAGTACTTATCGCCGTCCTGATCTCCCGCCTGGCGGGCCAGGCGGGCGTTCTCGCCGAGGGAGGCGTGGAAGATCGAGATGGATTTGGAGAGTGACTGGGTTAGGTCGAAGAAGAGAGGGCTTTGCCGGGTTTGCCCGGTGGCTTCGATCCGCAGCTCGCGTCTGCGCTCGGCGGTGGCGTGCGGCTCGGCGGCCAGCAGCCGGGCGTACAGGTCGGCGGCTTTGCGGCCGCCGTCGGGGGGCTTGCCCAGCCGGGTGCCGTCGGGGGCTTTACGCTGGCCGAACAGCAGGTCGTAGGGTTGGCGCTCGACCGTCTGGCCGGGCTCGAAGCCGAGGGCCTTGGCGCCGGGGCCCCACCAGCGGCCGGGCGGCTCTCCTCTGGTTTCGCTGGCCTGGATGTAGTAGCTGGCCGCGTCCTTGGCTGGGCCGCGGTCGACCTGCTTCCAGATGTAGTCAAGGTCGTAGCCCTTGGTCAGCGTCGCGACGACCGCCACCGGCTAATCCCGCCTCGGCCGGAGCGGCAGAACTGCCCATACACATCGGATGATGCATGGGTGTGGAGCTCTTGAAGCTGACCATGTACCAAGGGTGGCAAAACGTGCGATCAAGATCAGAAACGAAAATCGCTACGAGGACAATGCAGGCTGTGGCGAACGGGTGATGGGAAACAATTACCAGTCCGATATCCCTCACGTAACGACTTGATTGCACCGCGGAAGTCCGCACCCGTTGCCTTGGCCGTTTCGTCGACAGGGGCCCGTAGAGTCGTCCTGCCTGGCATAGTGAGGACGCGATGAGGCTTGAGGACGTAACTCCGGGCGCGCAGATCACCGGGATCACTGGTGATGCGCCGGTGACTGTGGTGGCCGCGGCGTGGATCGGCGCTAACGCCCTGCGCCTCACCTACCGCACAGAGAACGCGAAGCTCGACGAGCGCATCCTGTACCGCGACCACGAGGCCCGCCTGGATGTCGTCAAGCGGGCCGCGTACGACCTGACCGCGGACGCCGGGGCGTTCAAGCTGGCCGCCGAGGCGCTGCGCATCCGTATGGCGGGCCGGTTCGACCCGATGCTCGCGGTGCACACTTCCGATCTGGAGCCGCTCCCCCACCAGATCCAGGCCGTCTACGGAGAGCTGCTGGACAGGACCCCGCTCCGGTTCCTGCTCGCCGATGATCCCGGCGCGGGCAAGACGATCATGGCCGGCCTCTACATCAAGGAACTCATGCTCCGCGGTGACCTGGAGCGGTGTCTGATCGTCGCGCCGGGCGGGCTGGTCGAGCAGTGGCAGGACGAGCTGAGGGAGAAGTTCGGCATGTCGTTCGAGCTGCTCACCCGGCAGCTGGCCGACGGCGAGCCAGACGGCGGTGTCTTCGCCCGCCATCACCTGCTCATCGCGCGGATGGACCAGCTTTCCCGCTCCGACGACCTGAAGGAGCAGCTGGAAAAGGCCGACTGGGATCTGGTGGTGGTCGACGAGGCGCACCGGATGTCGGCGCATTACTTCGGCAGCGAGCTGAAGAAGACCAAGCGGTACCAGCTTGGCGAGCTGCTGGGCCGCCACGCGCGGCACCTGCTGCTGATGACCGCGACCCCGCACGCGGGCCGCGAGGAGGATTTCCAGTTGTTCATGGCGCTGCTGGACACCGACAGGTTCGAGGGCCGGTACCGGGACGCGGTGCACATGGTGGACACCGACGGGCTGATGCGCCGCATGGTGAAGGAGGACCTCAAGACGTTCGAGGGCAGGCCGCTGTTCCCCGAGCGCCGCGCCTACACCGTCAGCTACGAGCTGTCCCCGGGCGAGAAGGACCTCTACGACGCGGTCACCCAGTACGTCCGGGAGGAAATGAACCGCGCCGACCGGCTCAGGGTCGAAGGCGACACCAAGCGCGGCTTCACCGTCGGTTTCGCGCTCACTGTCCTGCAGCGGCGGCTGGCCTCCAGCCCTGAGGCGATCCTCAAGTCGCTGGAACGACGCCGCAAGCGGCTGGAGAAGCGGCGCAGCGAGATGCGATACGGCGAGCCCGCGGCCCAGGACCACGACCTGGCCAGGCGGCTGGCCGAGATGCTCGGCCGGGACCTGACCGATGAGGATGAGATCGATGACGTGCCCAGCGGCGAGGCCGAGGAGATCGAGTCCGAAGTCGCCGACGCTGCCACCGCGGCGCGCACGATCGCCGAACTGGACAAGGAACTGGCCATCCTCGCCGACCTGATCGAGGTCGCGCGCCGGGTCCGGCACAGCGGCACCGACAAGAAGTGGACCGAGCTGCGCGACCTGCTCACCGACAACACGCTGGTCACCGGCGAGAAGATCATCATCTTCACCGAGCACCGGGACACCCTGGAGTACCTCGTCAGCCGGATCCGTGATCTCCTGGGCCGGGCCGACGCCGTGGTCACCATCCACGGCGGGGTCCGCCGTGAGGAACGCCGCACGATCATGGAGCTGTTCGCCCAGGACGTCGACACCCGGGTGCTGGTCGCCACCGACGCGGCCGGCGAGGGCCTGAACCTGCAGCGCGCCCACCTGATGGTCAACTACGACCTGCCGTGGAACCCGAACCGGATCGAGCAGCGGTTCGGCCGCATCCACCGGATCGGCCAGACCGAGGTCTGCCACCTGTGGAACCTGGTCGCCGGCGACACCCGCGAGGGCATGGTCTTCCTCCAGCTGCTGGTCAAGCTGGAGGAACAGCGCAAGGCCTACCAAGGCAAGGTCTTCGACGTGCTCGGCGAGGCGTTCGAGGGCCAGCCGCTGCGGGACCTGCTGATCGAGGCGATCCGCTATGGCAACCGCCCGGAGGTCCGCGCCAAGCTGCACGAGGTCATCGATAAGACCGTCGGCGAGGGCCTGGACAAGCTGATCGCCGAACGCGCCGCGTACGCCGACATCTTCGCCGCCGCGGACCTGGAGACATGGCGGGCCCGGATGGACGAGGCGCGAGCCCGCCGCCTGCAGCCGCACTACATCCGGGCGTTCTTCATGGCCGCATTCAAGCTGCTCGGCGGCCGCATCTCCGAACGTGAATCGGGCCGCTATGAGATCCGGCATGTCCCCGCCGACATCCGCGACCGGGACCGGCAGATCGGCCTCGGCGCCCCGGTGCTGACCAAGTACGAGCGGGTGACCTTTGACAAGGAACTGACCCGCCCCGCCGACCAGCCGAAGGCGGACATGCTCGCCCCCGGCCACCCGCTGCTGGACGCGGTGACCGACCTGATCATCGAGCGGTACGGCACGCTGCTCAAGCAGGGCACCATGCTCGCGGACCGGCACGACCCGGGCCAGATCCCGCGGCTGCTGGTCGCGGTCACCCACCAGATCACCGACGGGCACGACCCGGCCCGCACGATCGCCAAGCGGTTCGGCTTCGCCGAGATCTCCCCCGGCGCGGACGGCACCGCCCCCGCCCCGGACGGAGTGCGCGCCGCCGGCGAGGCGCGGTACCTGGACTACGAGCCCATGCCGGATCCCGAACGGGCCGTGGCGACACCCGTCCGGGACGCGCCATGGCTGTCCGCGGGGGTGGAGACCATCGCCCTGGACTGGGCCGTCACCGAGGGCATGCCCGCAGAACTCGCCCATACCCGCGAACTGGTCACCGCCCGGGTCAGCCAGGTCCGCCGCCTGGTCAAGCAGCGCCTCACCGGGGAGATCAACTACTGGGACATGCGCCACGCCGACCTGCTGGACCAGCAGTCCGCGGGCCACCCTCTGAAGATGAAACCCGAGACGGCATACGCCAGAGCCCGCGACCTGGAACGCCGCCTGGACAAGCGCCTCGCCGACCTGGACCTGGACGAGGACCTGATCGCCCGCCCGCCGGTTATCTCCGCCTCCGCGCTGATCATCCCCCAGGGCCTGCTCGACAAGCTGCTCGGCCGCACCCCGGACCCCGCACGGGCCGCCCGCGACACTGCGCTGGCCGAACGCCGCGCCGTCGACGCCGTCCTGGCCGCCGAACGCCGCCTCGGCCGCTTCCCCGAGGAAATGGCACATAACAATCCGGGCTACGACATCCGCTCTCGCACCGCCGAAGGCCACTGGATATTTATCGAGGTCAAGGGCCGCATCCTGGGAGCGGAGGACTTCTGGGTGACCAAGACCGAGGCCCTCACCGGCAAGAATGCGGGCGCCCTGTCCCGCCTGGCGCTGGTGTCGGTCCACCCGGACGGTCCCGAACGCGACGTGGTTCGCTATATCGTCGATTCGTTCCGTGACGTCGACTTCGGCGACTTCGCCGCCACCGGCATCACCGGTAACTGGGCGAAGGAATGGGAGCGGGGAGGGGACCCCATATGACAGCCAAGGACCTCTGGTACAAGCCAAAACTCATCGAAGTCGCGCTGCCCATCGAGGATATCGGCAAGGAGTCGGTTTACGAGAAGTCGGTCCGACAAGGCCACCCCTCGGCTCTGCATCTGTGGTGGACTCGGAAGCCACTTGCCGCTGCGCGAGCAGTACTATTCGCTCAGCTCGTCGACGACCCCTCGGCCCATCCTGAGCAGTTCCCCACCGAGACTGACCAAGAGGTCGAACGCAAGCGCTTGCACGGCATCATCTCCGAACTTGTTAAATGGGAGAGCATCCACAACAAGACGCTACTCAAGGAGGCGCACGAGGAGATCGTCAAGTCTTCCGGAGGCGACCCGCCACCCATCCTCGACCCCTTCGCAGGCGGCGGCTCCATTCCTCTTGAAGCCCAGCGCCTCGGCCTTCAGGCCCACGCCTCTGAACTAAACCCGGTTGCGGTACTGATAAACAAAGCCCTGATCGAGCTTCCACCAAGGTGGGCCGGGCGCCGTCCGGTCTTCCCTGGTGCCGCCGATGAAGCTCAATCCTGGCCAGCCACGATGGGCCTGGCTGAAGACGTACGTCGCTACGGCAAGTGGATGCGAGCCGAAGCGGAAAAGCGCATCGGCCACCTGTATCCGAAGGTGAAGATCTCGGGCATCGAGGCGACTGTCATCGCCTGGATCTGGGCTCGCACCGTCACCTGCCCCAACCCGGCTTGCGGCGGCACCATGCCATTGGCCAACAAGTTCTGGCTAAGCAAGAAGAATGGCAAGGAGCGTTACGTTGTGCCTAAGCCGGACGGCAGAAGGGTTCGCTTCGAGATTGGCGGACCAGTCGGCGTCCCCCGCGAAGGCACGGTCAGCCGGACCGGCGCGGTCTGCCTGCTGTGCGGCACCCCGGTCCCCCTCTCCTATATCCGCGCCGAAGGAACAGCAGGCCGCATGGGCAGTCAGCTAATGGCCATCGTCGCCGAAGGCAGACGCCAACGCTACTACCTACCGCCCACAGAGGAACACGAGAAGTCTGCCGACATTCCTCGCCCCGATGACGTACCCCAAGCCGACTTGCCAGAGCACGCTCTTGGCTTCCGTGTGCAGGGTTATGGCATGCGTACCTGGGCCGACCTCTTCACCAACCGTCAGCTCGTAGCTCTTGGTACCTTTAGTGATCTTGTTAACGAAGCCCGTGGACGCATGATCGCGGATGGCGCGGACCCGGAGTATGCAAACGCGGTTACAACCTATCTAGCCATGATCGTCAGCGTTGTAAGCGACGATCTCTCCAGCCTGTGTACTTGGCGAGAAAGTCACGGAACCGGGGCCAGTCGATCTACGTTCGCACGCCAAGCGCTTTCCATGACATGGGATTTTGTAGAGCAGAATTGCTTCGCACGTTCAGCTGGAGACCTGGGAACCTCGGCCGAGGCTGCTGCCCGCGCTATAGAACAACTGCCCTCAGCCGGAACCGCAACTGCAGAGCAGTCTGACGCGCGCAGGGCCGCTTCTGGGCAGCTTATCGCTACAGATCCACCTTATTATGACAACGTCGCCTATTCTGACCTTTCTGATTATTTCTACGTGTGGCTGCGGCGCTCACTGAGCGACATTTACCCGGAGCTAATGGGGACAGTGCTCACTCCGAAGGCTAATGAACTAGTGGCCGACCCGTTCCGGCATGGCGGCAAGGACCAGGCGCGCCATTTCTTCGAAGATGGATTCATTGATGTCTTTACCAGGTTCTGCACTGGGACACCGAATGGATATCCCATCGCCGTTTTTTATGCATTCAAACAGGCGGAGACTGACAGCGGTGGGGGCCAGGCTTCAACCGGATGGGAAACGCTCCTAGAGGGCATTCTTCAGGCTGGATGGTCGATCACCGGAACCTGGCCGATACGGACTGAGCGGCGAGGACGAATGCGGGACATCAATGCCAATGCCCTTGCATCGTCGATTGTGTTGGTCTGTCGGCCGCGCCCCGAGAGCGCAGATGTTACCGACCGACGGGGACTGATCGCGGCGTTGCGAGAAGAGATGCCTGCTGCGCTGCGGAAGCTGGAACAAGGCAAGATCGCGCCGGTCGATCTACGCCAAGCGGCGATCGGGCCAGGGATGGCTGTCTTCTCCCGTTATGCGCAGGTGAATGAGCCGGACGGGTCACCGATGCGGGTCCGCGCCGCGCTCTCGCTCATCAACCAGGTACTTGACGAGAAGCTATCGCAGCTCGAGGGAGACGTTTCCGCGGAAACGCGGTGGTGCGTGGAGTGGTTCAAGCAGTTCGGGTTCGACTCGGGGCCGTTCGGGACGGCGGAGACGTTGTCCAAGGGCATCGACACGAGCATCGCGTCTGAGTGGGAGATCTGCCTGCATCTGGCCAAAGCGCTGGAATTGCGGGGTGCATCTGACGCGGCCGCTCTTATGGCCGCTGCTCGGGATGTGCCGACGGTGGACCTAGATGACGTGAAGGAACTCGCCTTCCTTCTCTACTCGATCGCGGAGAAGAAGGGGTGGGCGGAGACGGCGCTGTTGTTCAACAATCTGGGGACGTCGTGGACAGACCTGGAGGACGCGTCCCGGAAGGCAGGGGCCCGGTCCGGGGCGGGGCAGGGAGCGTTCACGCTGGATTTCGGGAGCGATGACGATGGCGACGAGTAACCGGGACCGGATCGACCAGGGGCTGCAACTTCTCAGTGCGGGGTTGCGGCCTTTTGTCGACACGGTGATGTCGGCCTCGGTGCCTGCCGGGCGGGACTGGGTGGAACTGCTCGACGCTCGGAACAACCAGCGGCGGGGGGCGAACTTCAACAACTCGCGGGATGATCCGCGGTTCCTGCTCTCGGTGATCACCGATGAGTGGCGGCTGTTCAAGGACAAACTGTCGCGGGCGGAGCAGTCGTTCGCCAGCGAGCTACGGGACACCGGGAACAGGTGGGGGCACGGGACGGCATTCAGCGCCGACGACACCTACCGGGCGCTGGACACGATGGAGCGGCTGCTGACGGCGGTCGGCGCGACCGGGGAAGCCGACGAGGCGCGGAAGCTGCGCCGGGACGCGCAGCAGGCGGCGTTCGCGTCGGAGACCCGGCGGGCGGTGCAGGCGGTGACCGGGGTCGAGGGGCATGGGCTCAAGCCGTGGCGTGAGGTGATCATGCCGCACCGGGATGTGCGGGAGGGGAACCTGCGCGGCGCGGAGTTCGCGGCGGACCTGTATTACGTGTCGCTGGGTGACGGGTCGGCGGAGTATGTGGATCCGGTGGAGTTCTTCCGGCGTACCTACCTGACCGAGGGACTTCGGGACCTGCTGACCTGGACGACGCGGCGGATCGGCGGGGACCGGAACGCGCCGCCGGTGGTGAACCTGCAGACGAACTTCGGCGGCGGCAAGACGCACTCGATGCTGGCGCTGTGGCACCTGCTGTCCGGTACCCCGCTGACGTCGTACCCGGATGAGCTGCAGAAGCTGCTGGCCGGTTACCGGGTTCCTGCCGCGTGCCGGGTCGCGCTCGTCGGGAACCACATCGCGGCGGGGAAGGGCTCCACCAAGCCAGATGGCACGAACGTGCAGACGCTGTGGGGTGAGCTGGCCTGGCAGCTGGGTCATACTGCGGGTGGTCCTGACGAGGCACGGCGCGCGTTCGAGATGGTCCGTGACGCTGATGCGACCCGGTCCAACCCGGGGTCGGCGCTCGGCGAGCTCATCCGCGCTTATGCACCATGCCTGATCTTGATCGATGAGTGGGTGGCGTATGCCCGGCAGCTGTACGGGCGGGATGACCTGGCCGGCGGCACGTTCGACACCCAGTTCACGTTCGCGCAGACGCTGACCGAGGCGGTCAAGGCGGTGCCGGGCGCGATGCTGGTGGTGTCGATCCCGGCGTCCTCGGCGGCCCCGTCGGCAGAGGAAGTCGAGCGGGGCGCCACCGATATCGAGGTCGGCGGCATGAACGGGCGGGAGGCGCTGGCCCGGCTGCAGCAGGTCATCCGGCGGATCGCCGACCAGTGGCGGCCCGCCTCCGCGGTCGAGTCGTTCGCGATCGTGCGGCAGCGGCTGTTCGAGGAGGCCGGGGCGTCGGCGCAGGCGGACATCGCCGCGGTCGCGCGGGTGTTCACCGACTTCTACGCGCGCAACCGCGCCGAGTTCCCCGCCGGGGTCGCCGAGCCGTCGTATGAGGAGCGGATCCGGGCCGCGTACCCGGTGCACCCCGAGCTGTTCGACCGGCTGTACCAGGACTGGTCCACGCTGGACAAGTTCCAGCGGACGCGTGGCGTGCTGCGGCTGATGTCAGCGGTCATCCACACGCTGTGGCTGCGGGACGACCCGGCCCCGCTGATCCTGCCGGGCGGCGTGCCGCTGGACGCTGACGAGGTGCTATCGGAGATCACCCAGTACCTGGAGGACAACTTCAAGCCGGTGATTGACACTGACATCGACGGTGCGTCCGCGACCCCGGCGCTGATCGACGCGAGCCGGCCTACTTATGGGCAGCGGCGGATCACGCGGCGGATCGCGCGGTCGGTTTTCCTCGGCTCGGCTCCGACGCTGAAGGCGGCGCACAAGGGTATCGAGCAGCCCCGGGTGTGGCTGGGCATGGCGACGCCCGGCGACGCGGTCGGCAACTTCGGGTCTGCGCTGCACCTGCTGTCGGATCAGGCCACGTACCTGTACAACGAGGGCGCCCGGTACTGGTACGACGTCCAGGCTTCGGTCAACCGGATGGCCGAGGACCAGGCCGACCGGCTGAAGGACCGTCCAGAGGAGACGTGGGAGGAGATCCTGCGCCGGCTGCGCACGCGGGAGACTCCTGTTCGCGGCATGTTCGCGCGGGTGCAGGCTGGCCCGGAGAACAGCGGAGAGATCGCCGATGACCCAGCGGTGCGGCTAGTCGTCCTGCATCCGCGGTACCCGCACACCCGCGGGGACAACGCCTCACCGGGATACGTGTTCGCGATGAGTGCGTTGACCGGACGCGGCACTGCGCAGCGGATGAACCGGAACATGATCGTGTTCCTCGCCGTCGACGCCCGCCGGTACCTCGAGCTGGACGAGGCCGTGCGCAAATACCTGGCGTGGAAGGACATCGGGGACCGGGTCCCCGAGCTCGATCTGTCGACGCAGCAGATAAGCCAGGCGGCCAAGCGCCTGAAGGACGCCGACGAGACCGTGGATCTGCGTATCTCGGCCGCCTATCACTGGCTGCTGGTCCCGGTGCAGCCAATGGTCGACCGCCCGGTATCCCTGGATGAGATCAAGACCGACACGGCCAAGGACCGGCTGGCCGAGCGCGCCAGCGACAAGCTGCGGGCCGCTGACATGCTGCGCGTCGTCCAGGGGCCACAGAACATCCGCCTGGATCTGGACCGGTTCCTGTCCACCGTCTGGTCTGGCGGTCACATCGCGGTAGGCAAGCTCTGGGAGTATTACTGCCAGTACGTCTACCTGCCCCGGCTGGCCGAGCGCTCGGTGCTCGATCGGGGAATCCTTGCGGTCTTCGATCAGATGGTCTGGGACCAGGGCGGCTTCGCGGTCGCGTCTGGCTACGACGAAGCTAGCGGCAGGTACGAGGGCCTGGCCATCCCGCAGGAGAACGTCCCTCCGCAGATTACCGATTCGACGCCGCTGGTTCGGCCTGACCGCGCGATCGCCCAGCGGGAGCAGGAGCGAGCCGAGCAAGAAGCCGCCCGCGCTGCGGCTGCGGCAGCGGCGGGTGCCGCAGGCACCGGAGTCGACACGGGTACGGACAATGACGCGGCCGGAGCAGGCACCGTCCCGGAGGGAGGATCGTTCCCTGGACCGGCAGCGTCTCCTGGTGGCTCTCCCTACGGCGGGTCCGCGCCGGCGGGCGGCGCTGGCACTATTCCCGCCGCGCATACGCACACGCGGTTTTACGGCACCGTCCGCCTCCACCCGGAGCGCTTCGGCCGCGACCTCAACCGCCTCTACCAGGAAGTCATCCAGCACCTCGCCGCCCCTGAGGGCGTGGACCTGGAAATCATCGTCGAGATCAGCGCTTCGAAAAAGGACGGATACTCCGACGACAAGGCTCGTATCGTCACCGAGAACGCCCGCACGCTGAAGTTCGACCAGTACGGCTTCGAGGATCACTGAGCCTTCGGGAACGGGGATGACTGGTCAGACGCAGTACGGCTCCGGAGAAGGCTCCATGCCACCCGAAGAGCGCTTGGTCTACGAACCGAATCCGAAGCATAAGGAGCCCTGGCAACGTGGTGCCAGAGGTTCACTGTGCCCCAGGGACGCCGACGGCCCGGCGCTGCTTACCGCAAGCCAGGTAGACCCCAAGCACCCGGGCAAGAGATACGCCACCGACGGTCATCGCGCATACTGTGGGCAGGAGCATCATCCTGACGATGGCATGGGTATCCGGTCCAATGGAGGGAGGTCCCGCCCGCTATCCGCACCGGTTTGGCGACGGAGCACCAGGTCAGCAAGCGGGACATAAAGGAGTACTGGTGAGCGTAACCGACTTCGGCAATTGGGAGATGCAGGCAGGCGACCCTGCCATCTTCGCCTTCAGGCTTGCATTCCTCCCGAACCCTCACGGAGCCGAGGACCGTGCCGACGATGAAGTACGCACGTCATGGGGCAGCTTCACCATCTGGACACGTGGCGAGAATCTCTGTGCGCATGTAGAGCAGGGCGAGGTCGTGGACTCCGCTCACTGGTACATGCTTCCGCTGATGGAGTGGCTTGCCGACAACTGGGATCCCCTGCTGCACGAGGAACGTCTTCCGTTGCGGAACGCGGGAGTATCCGCTGCCGAATCTCTCAGCCAGACACGAATGCCGCCAGTCTCACTCAAGCAAGTGGACGACTTCGCGTGGCTGGACACGTGGTCCGACTGGTGGACACGCCACTCGGTACGATCTGCCCGCGAGGGCGGCCTGTTCCCTGACCTCTACCTTCGCCGCTACCGCAACACCCTGGAAGTCTCAACTGGAGCCGAGCCGCTTCCCGGCATACCAGCCGAATTTATCTTCCTAGCTCCTAATAGGACTTACCACACAGAACTGGAAAGTGCCGCCGAGGCTATGTACCAGGTCCTGGCCGCCGCCGCGCAGGAACTCCACAGGAGACTTCCTCAGTCCGAACGCGTACAGGCACTCGCTGAAAAGATCGCGAGCCTGCCCTCCCCGGCTCGCGACGCAAGCCGCATGGCCTGGCTATCAGGTTTGGGCGATAAGTACGCGCATGTTGCGCACGTGGTAAACGGTGCCCTGTCGTCTGTGGATGCACGGATACGCAAAAGCATTACCAACACGCGCCCACCTAGCTCCCTGGTAGTGGTTGGAAGTGCATACGCGAGGCTCCTCTATGGAGGTGTCAGTCCAACAACCGAACTGCCGGACGTCCTGCTTCTGACTAAGCGCATCGTTGAAAACTATGTTGATGACGCCACGCCGTGGCTGGCCGCTCTGGATTTGCCGCTCGATGTCGCCGAGATCAGCCAGCTGTCGCCAGGAGAGCAAGGCAGCAGGCTCGGCGAGAAGGCATGCGAGCTGCTCGGCGGAGATGGCGCCGACTGGGTCGATGTTGAATCTGTCGTGGACCGTCTGGACATCGCAGTCTCAGAGATCGAGCTCTCGGATGCCGAGGTACGCGCTGTATCAGTCTTCGGTCCCACACAGCGCCCCCATGTATTCCGCAACGCAAGGACCCGGTGGGGTCAGAGTTCAGCGGTGAAGCGCTTCACCCTGGCTCACGAGCTGTGCCACCTGCTCCTCGACCGCGAGTATGGTGACGAGCTCGCTATAGCGACCGGGCCATGGGCACCGCTTGCCATCGAACAGCGCGCCAACGCATTCGCCGCCGCGTTCCTGATGCCCACATGGCTACTCCGCGATGCGCTTACCCACGGGACCGCACGTGCCGACGACCCGGACACGATCAGGTCCGTGAGCGCGCAATTGCGCGTCAGCGCCTCGTCGCTGGTCGACCGGCTCTACAATCTTGGCGAGATCACACTTGAAGAGCGCATCCAGTTGCGTCCAGTGCGACCGCCGGAACACGGGTGATGGGCTGGAGGGACGGGGAGGAAACTTGCCAGTCGAGAAGACTGAGCGTGAGATCTCCACCTTAATTAGTGAGATCGCTCGTGTTGAGATCAAGCTGCCGGAGATCCAGCGTGTCAATGGCCAAGTTGCGGTCCCCGGTGGTGGCCAGTTAAAAGTCCCCACCCCTCGGGTTGATCAGGTCTTGTTCAGGGTGGTTCCTCCTTTGGCCCGGGCTTCGCGCATGCGGTAGGAATCGCCGGCTGTGACCACGACATTCGCGTGGTGCAGCAGCCGGTCCAGCAGGCTGACGGCGGTGGTGTGCTCGGGCAGGAACCGGCCCCACTGGTCGAAGGGCCAGTGGCTGGCGATGCCCAGGGCGCGGCGTTCGTAGGCGGCCGCGACCACGCGGAACAGCAGTTGCGCGCCGGTGTCGTCCAGCGGCGCGAACCCC
>WNFD01007271.1_pt1 | contig 21217 bp, 23 predicted proteins | sample 5400491 | NCBI WGS metagenome assembly WNFD01 (sample SAMN13153343, study PRJNA577476) | soil metagenome | isolation source: 120 cm saprolite under Douglas fir tree site 2 hole 2 replicate 2 | place: USA:California | collected 2015-04-18
CAAAGCCTGCAATGCGCGCGACTTTTTCGTTCAGACGCGAGTTATATTTCATCGTGCACGAGCCCAGCGGATAAAGGCCGAGGTCGATCGAATAATTCCAGGTGGACATCCGCGTGAAGTGACGGATCACGTCCACTTCGGTGACTTCCGGCATGCCGGCGAGGTCATCTTCGCGCTGAAGTTGCGTCGGAATGATTTCGTCGAGCGCGGTTTCCGGAACATCGAGCGGCGGCAACATGAAGCCCGCGCGACCCGGATGCGAACGCTCAAAGATCAGCTGCTCGTTATGGCTGAGGTGCGTAGTTACCTTAGTTATGTTGGATTCCATTACAAGCCTTTACCACGAAGACACGAAGGCACAAAGAGAACTTCCCCTAGTTTGCTTTGTGTCTTGGTGACTTTGTGGTTGATATTTCTTTCAGCCCCGCGACCAGCGCATCGATCTGCTCGCGCGTGTTTGTTTCCGTCACGCAAACCAGAAAATCGTTTGGCCGGTTCGCATCAAAACGTGCCAGTGCGATCCCGCCGTCGATTCCCTTGTCGCGCGCCAGCCTGTCGAGCAGCGGCGAGGCCGCAACCGGCGCGCGCACAACAAACTCATTGAAGAAGGGCGCAGAGAAGGGGAGCGAGAACCCGGGCACGCTGGGAATCCTGCGCGCGGCGTAATGAGCCTTTTGCGCGCACTGGCGCGCGGCTTCCTGTACGCCGCGACGTCCCATCGTCTCCAGATAGATCGTCGACGCCAGCGCGATCAATCCTTCATTGGTGCAGATGTTCGAGGTGGCTTTCTCGCGGCGGATGTGTTGCTCGCGCGTAGCCAATGTAAGCACAAAACCGCGCCGGCCTTTCTTGTCATAAGCCTCGCCAACCAAACGGCCGGGAATTTGGCGCGCGTACTTGTCGCGCGTGGCAAACAATCCCACGTAGGGGCCGCCGAATGAAAGCGGCACGCCGAACGATTGTCCCTCAGCAACGACGATGTCCGCGCCGCACGCTCCCGGTGAACGCAAAAGGCCGAACGACATAGCTTCAGTGACTGCAACTATCAGCAATGCGCCGTTGGCATGCGCTATTTCACTTAGAGCCTGCAGGTCTTCGATGCTGCCAAAAAAGTTTGGCGACTGCACGACTATCGCTGCCGTTTGATCGTCGATCGCACTCAGGCTTTCGGGCAACGTCGTGCCCGTCTCTGTGCAATAGAGCGATTGCTGCAACTCGATTCCTGCGTGCTGCACGTAGGTATGCGCGACTTCGAGATACTGCGGATGGATCGCCGCCGAAGCGATTACCTTCGAACGCCTGGTGACGCGTTCGGCCATCAATACCGCTTCCGCCATCGCCGTCGAACCGTCGTACATCGAGGCGTTAGCCAGGTCCATGCCCGTCAACTGACACACGAGAGTTTGAAACTCGAAGATCGCTTGTAATGTGCCCTGGGAAATTTCCGGCTGATAAGGCGTGTACGCCGTGAAAAACTCTGAGCGCGAAATCAGATGGTCGACCACGGTGGGGATGTAGTGTGAATAAGCCCCGCCGCCCAGAAAGCTAACGCGGTTCGCCGCCTGATTACGCGCCGCGGTCTGCTCGAATTTTCGCAGCAGATCGATCTCTGAGAGGGCCGCGGGTACGTTCAAATGATCCTGGAGGCGCAAGGCCTCGGGAATCGAATCGAAGAGTTGTTCAATTGAAGCGGCGCCAATCTGTTGCAGCATCTCGGCGCGTTCGTCGGGCGAGTTGGGAATGTAGCGCAATGCTATTCAGTCTCTGCTTTCGTGAAGTCTTCGTACTCGGCGGGCGTTAGCAGGCTGTCAACTTCGCCGGGGCTGCTCATTTTGATCTTGATCATCCAACCCTCGCCATAAGGGTCCTTGTTCACTTTCTCAGGTTCGTCATTCAGCGAGCCGTTGACCTCCGAAACGCTGCCGGAAACCGGCGTGAAGATTTCCGAGACGGCTTTGACGGATTCCACGGAGCCGAACGATTCGTGCGCGGCAAATTCTTCGCCGCTCTTCGGCAATTCGACGTAAACCACGTCGCCGAGCTGATCCTGCGCATGATCCGTAATACCGATTACCGCGGTATCACCTTCGACGCGTACCCATTCGTGGTCTTTGCTGTAGTGCAGATTTTCCGGAACGTTAGCCATGATGCTCCTCGAAACTTAGAAGTCGCAGATTTAGAGTTGAGAAACTACTACTGCTTCGCCCGCTTGTAAAACGGTAGCGGTACAATTTGCGCAGCTACCAAACGTCCGCGCACGTCAATCTCGATCGCCTGACCTGCGTTGGCAAACTCGACGGGAACATAAGCCATGCCGATGTTCTGCTTCAAGAACGGCGCCGGGCTTCCCGACGTGACGTGTCCTACGGGTGCTCCGCCAATCAGGACGTCCTGGCCGTCGCGAGCGATCCCGCGATCGGTAACGTCGAATCCGACGAGCCTGCGTTTGATGCCCTCGTCCTTTTGTCTCTGCAAAAGTTCGCGGCCGATGAAATCGCCCTTATTCAGTTTGCAGATCCAGCCGAGGTTGGCCTCGAGCAGCGTCGTGGTTTCGTCAATCTCATGCCCGTACAAACACATTCCTGCTTCCAACCTGAGCGTGTTGCGCGCGGCCAGGCCGCACGGCAGTATGCCATCGTCGCTGCCTAAGTTTCCGGCGTCCAAAATCTTGTTCCAGAGTTGTTCGGCTTTGTCCGCCGCCGCGTAGACTTCAAAGCCGTCTTCGCCCGTGTAGCCGGTGCGCGACACAGTCGCGGACACGCCGTCAACGGACGCGTAGCGAAAGTGATAATACCTGATTTCAGAAAGCGGTACGGCGGTCAGCTTCTGCAAAATTGAAATAGCATCGGGACCTTGCACCGCAATCTGGCAGTAATCAGCGCTGGCATTTCGCAGCTCAACGTTTTCATCGCCGTGATGCGAAATAATCCAATCCCAGTCTTTCTCGGTTGTTCCGGCATTCACGACCAGCAGGAGATGATCTTCAGCAAAGCGATAGACGAGCAAGTCGTCGATCACTGTCCCTTCGGGCGTAGTCAGCGCTGAGTACTGCGCTTGCCCATCAACGAGTTTTGACGCGTCGTTGGAAACCAAACGGTTGACGAACGGGATCGAATCAGGCCCGCGCACATCAATCTCGCCCATGTGCGAGACGTCGAAAAGACCGGCATTAGTGCGCGTGCGGAGATGTTCAGTCATCGTCCCCGCGGGATACTGCACGGGCATGTCCCAGCCGCCAAACTCAACCATGCGCCCGCCGAGTTTGCGATGCGTCTCGTTGAGAGACGTCTTTTTAAGTTCCAGAGCAGGTGCAGTCACGCGCTTGTCTTCAGCCGGATAATGCCAGCCTTCGAATGATCAATTTGATTACTAACAGGTGAAGGCGAAAACTAACATGCCGCCTATTGAGCGTCAAGCGAGCGTCATTCCTGACCGTTGGTTTTTCACCCGCATACCGGCGCGTTCCAAACACAAAAAGACTGCGCCGGTTTCCAGCTCGGGAAAGAAACCGGCGCAGCCTTGGCCGCTGCGAGACAATGCAGCAGGTTCTAGAGTATCTGTTTGAAGCCGGTCGGCTCGATATGTTGGAACAAAGGCGTTCCCGGCGGCAGTTTGTTCTGCTCAGCGAACATAACGTCGAAGGCCCAGTTACAACGAAGGCGGCCTCGAAAGATGCGGATGGATTCGAATTACCTCGGACAGGACGTAATACACTCGCGATGCCGTTCGTTAATTGCTCGTTCGCACGCGGCTCGGTCGGGACCCGTCCTCACCTTGCAAGCCTCTGCTTCCTGCTTATGTAGAGCATTGCACCCCTGCACGCAAGTCTGATGCAGCCGTGCGCTATTCGGACCTCGAGCGTTGTTTGACGGTGGCCCAGGCGTTGGCCGGGTGGCATTCCCGGAATCTCGGTTCCCTGCGTTCCCAGAACTTCCCCGAGATGGCCCTCCATTCTTTGGCCCTTTGCCTTGTGGCATGCCGACTGCGGTAGCAAGAAGCAAACTCATACCGAGCAAAGCAGTCCCAGCTATTCTTCCAGCACGAATGTTCATAATCCTACTTCCCTGATTCTATCGGTTTACAACTTGACGATCTGAATTCGTGTCAGGTTCCAGCAACAGCTTCTGGGCATTATCGAGATGTGTTTGCGCTGATCTCCAGCTTGGTTGCACCCTCTCGTCTCTGTCAGCATCATTAAGCACACTGCTATTCCTTATGGTCGTCTTCCACCAATTTCCAGCCGCGGTGTAATCGCGCAACGCCGCGGCAACCTCCTGTCTAAAGGCCTCGTCGCTCGGGTTATGACGGACAAATGTGGGAAGCGTGTCATTCAAATCAGCTTTTAGACGAGTGAGCATGTCATCATATTCTTCATAGCTCATACTACTTTCCGTTGCGCCCTGAAAGCGTTTAATCCCTGCAAGAACCCGTTTTGCTGCCTCCTCACTCTGACGGTTAGTCTGCGCGAGGTCTTGCACCGGCGCTTCCGACTGCGGCGGCGGCGGCGGTTGGGCAACGCCGGTCTCGTTTGGCGCTGCTTGTGTCGCGGCTTGTGTTGTCTGCGGATTTTGCCTGAAATAAAACAACAGCAGAACCAATAAAATGGCTACCGCTACAGCGAGGGTCAACACGAAGCTGACCTTAAATTGGCCAAGCTCACCAGAGTGCTTTTCAGACACGATCAATTTCCTTTCCCAAGAACGCATGAAGGGGGTCTAAGAGCCAACCCTTAGGGCCTCGCTCTAATATTCACAGACTCCCAGTACCGGGGCCGGCAACAAATTAAATGCATTCTCAGTTGCTGACGAGTCATACTGCATGGTCGCATTTCCAGCACCGTTGAAATTGAAGAAGGGTGCGCCGAACTGAGTTAAGGCCGGGCTGTGTGCGGGCCAATCCACATTGGCAACGAAAGTCGCGCCATAAAAAGCGCCGCCACCACCACCATCGCGGTTGATTGCACCCACACCAAGCACGAGGACAAGCCCGCTGAAATTTGTGTCACCGTGTGTGGTTAACTCTCCCGTAACGATCAATAACCCTGAACTGCTACCTGAACCCATCGTGTAATCGCCTTTAACGAAGGTGAATCCTGACGGATTGCCGCTGCCGCCGTTCGGGAGATAGGTGGCCGTGCCAGCGTCAGCGCCCAGTATCGCGGCTGCCTGCATTTGATCGAGAAAGGTGCGGGTCGCCGCCGGCGACTGCAGATATGCCGGAAGGCTGACAATCCCGGCTGCCGGCGACGAAGTTGTATTCGACGCAGCATTAGTCGTAGCTAGTGTATTGTCTATTAAGTTAGTCGTGCCAAATGCCGGCAGGGGCGCCGGACAAGGAGCAACAGTGCAGGCATGATCGGTTCCGCTAAAGATGTGGTTGGCACTGTTGCCGCTATCAAAGCTCATTGCGGGAGCGCCGGCCGGAGTTCCCACCAAAGTCATCATCGCAGGAACAAGCGGATCAAAGGCATCTCTCGCGACAATCATACTCATCTGTTTCTTGGCGCCATGTGGTCCGTAGCCCGTCGTTTTAACCAGCAACCGACTTGGTTGTTGTCCAACAGGTAATGTGGCAGGGTCGGGGTCACCAAACGGAACAGTAACCTCAACATCATACTGGATCGTAGGACTGGTGCCCACGGTTACGCGCGTGCCCGCGGTCTGAGTGTCGGAATAAGGAAGCCAGCGTGACAGTCGCGCAACGGCTGACGGATCACCGTTCGCTCCATTGGGGCAATCGTTCGAAGATCCGGCAATGACGGCGTTGCGGAAATTAATGGTGGTCATACCTGAAGGTAAGGCGGAACCCGTATGCGCGGCATTTCCACGCAACGCATTCAGCGCCGCCTGAAGCCCTGCTTCGGCGCCATAGTAAGCCTGGGTTTCAGCAGTGGCATCGATCGCGTTGGCCGCCGACATCGACGTTATCTGAATCAGCGCGCCACCTGCGACCAAAAGCAGCGTGGCGATCAGGAGCGTAGTGATCAAGGCTGCTCCGCGCTCGTTTTTCCGCATCTTCGGATCATGTGTTGACTGGGCTTTGTTCATAACTCTCCCTCGTAGGTTAATCGTTTTAGTAAGTTTGTAGATTTGCGTTGCGCAGCGTGACAGTTGAAACCAGTTGGGTTGCTGAAGGAGGTTGGTAACCGGGTGAGCCCGATGAGCCAACCGCGGGAAGGGTAACGTTAAGGATCAGTACAATGTACTTGGCCAGATCCGGCGTCACTTCAGCCTGGGCCGTGCCTGCAGAGTTGCGGACGTTGGTGATATCGCAGTTAGCCACACCTGTTTTGCAGTCACCTATCGTATAAGTAACTCTCTTGTCGTAATAACGGATTTTCAATCCATCAATGCGGTTGGCAATCAGACCAGTTGTCTGACTGGGCTGCAGATCCATCCGCACAATAAAGCTGCCGTTAGCATCATTGACAAGCACATACTTCAGGTCTTCGAGACTCGCGCTCGTTGCTCCGGACAAATCCAGATCTGAGCGGACTCGTATCTGGGTTAGACCAGAATCTCCAGCCACGATGCCATTTGTACTGAGGCCGTAACCTGCGTTGGCGATCTCGCGGGACATTGTGTTAAGCGCCCGCTGCGCGTCGGCAATAGCTGCCGACCTCTGATTTTCACGGCCGCGAATTGCGAACGATGAAGCCAGCAAGGTAGACGCGATCGTTATAATCACCAGCGTAATCGACATGCCGATAACGAGTTCCAATAGCGAAAAGCCGGATTGGCTGGACGACTTCGTATGTGATTTGTTCATCGATTGGGTTCCCGTTGCGTGTGTTTGGCCGGTCAAATATGCTTAGTGCGTTCCTTTGGTCATTGCGGAACGCGCAGTTCGGAGTATGACCGGAAAGCCGGCCCAACCGGGGCTGGTCGGATCCACTCGAATCGTGATCGTCTTCAAGGTTGGGTTTCCACTAGTATCGTTATTTGAGCCGGTCACAGTCCTCGTGACTCGATAGGTGCGACCGTTGCTTACCGTGTCCGGTGTAAGCACCGTCGCGGCTGATACATTGAGGATGGAATCAGTGAACGGCACGCTACGAAGTTGTTCTACCTGTTGTTGGGCTATGCTAATAGCTACTGCACGGTCGTTGCCGCCGGAATTATTGCTAATCGAATAGACGAACAGAGATACCACGCCCAGTCCGGCCACCATCATTATCACCATGGCAATAGACGTCTCGATCAGTGTAAATCCCCGTTCAGGGGTGGCTGCGCGGCGCCTCTTTGATTCAATTGTTTTCATCAGTCATCTCTCCTACGGCAGCCATAGTTAGTGCATGCTCTTAATCCCGGATGTGGTAGAGACTGTCGTTTGCGGTGTCTGAGTGGTAGCGGGCCCGGTAACTGTGGTATCGGTTGAAACATCACCGACCGGCCCCACTGACACGGTGCTCGACCCTACGCCTGTCCTCGAATCGGTTAGGGTCAGCAAGACTGTGGTTCCCGTGCGCCCGCGCCAATCATAGGTAATGGTTAAGGGTGTAGTGGAAGGGTCGATGATGTTGGTCGAAGGCGGCAAAGTGTACCGAAGACTCGTTCCCTCTGGCAGCGTGATCGTGCGCGCGGTAGCGACGCCGGAACCGCTGAAATCGATATTCACCGTGTAACTCGTCGCGCTGTCTACATTTATGTTGGCGCCTCCGTGGCGGCGCACAGAGTCTACTCGAGCTTTTTCCAGATAGGTGGAAAGAGTGCGCGTCGCGCCTGCAAGCTTGAAACCCTTATTGGCGTTTAGAAAGCTTATCAGAGCAAATGAAGTAACAATGCCGATTAACGCGACCAAGATTAGCAATTCCGCCACGCTGAAGCCAGCAGCAACATTGAGTTTCGATTTTTTCCCGGGGGAATTCATTAGCTTTTTGTGCATGCTCCTCGCACCTGCTTGCTGAACTCGATAACTTACTGAACTCGATAACCTCTCTCAGCGATCGTCAATCTCGCTTGGAAACGCGAACGCGCACCCAGGAGCAGCAAGACCAATGCCACCCCTTCATGCTTGGAGAAACGCACGAATTGCGGTACCTCGCTCAGACTCCTGGGGGTCAGGTCGTAACCGTGCGTAACATACGACGGAACCTGACGTCACAGTGTGGGCTCTGGGCTTCGGGAAAACGTCTAAAAAGTTAAGGTTATGGGGGGGTTCGTGTGCTATATTGAATTAGCTCGGACCGGGCGCGATTCGCTTGAGTATTTAGCCGCCAATTGGTTCAGTTCTTCCAGCGTCCCACTTTGCCCGGACAATCACAGGTCAAGTACTTATCCTCGACACGATAACGGCGCGTCTGCCGTTAATGGAACTGAGACTTCAACTATGGCCAGACTTGATGACCTCCTCAGACAAATGAAGCAGCAGGGAGCTTCGGACCTGCACATGGCCGCCGGCTCCGCTCCCTACATGCGCATTAACGGCGAGATGGTGAAGCTGAACTATCGCAGCGTTTCGGCGGAGACCACCCAGAGCCTGATCTTTGAGATCCTTAACGAGACTCAGCGCGAGCACTTCGAAGAAAACTGGGACATTGATCTTAGCTACGCGCTCCAGGGTGTGGGTCGTTTTCGCGCAAACATATTCATGCAACGCAACGGCATCGGCGCGTCCTTTCGATTGATTCCCGAAGGCATCAAGACGATCAAAGAGCTCGACCTGCCAGAGCAGCTCGTGGATCTGATTGATGTGTCCGAAGGTTTGATCCTGCTGACGGGACCGACCGGCGCGGGCAAGACCACGACGCTGGCTTCCCTGATTCATTCGATCAACGTCGAGCAGCAGAAGCACATCATCACCATCGAAGATCCAATTGAGTTCGTGCACGAGAACCATCGCTGCCTGATCAATCAGCGCGAAGTCGCCGGGCACACGAAGTCTTTCAGTGGCGCTCTGCGCGCGGCCCTGCGTGAGGATCCGGACATCATTCTGGTTGGCGAGATGCGCGACCTGGAAACTATTTCGCTGGCGATCACCGCAGCGGAAACGGGACATCTGGTCTTTGCCACGCTGCACACAAACAGCGCGGTGAAAACCGTTGACCGCATCATTGACGTGTTTCCCGAAAACCAGCAGGCGCAGATTCGCGTGATGCTGGCCGAAAGTTTGCGAGGCGTAGCAGCGCAGGCCCTGCTGACGCGCGCGGATCGCAGCGGACGAGTTCCGGTGTTCGAGATTCTGGTCAACGTGCCCGCGGTCGCTAACCTGATCCGCGAGGGTAAGACCCATCAGATTTCTTCAATGATGCAAACCGGACGCGCGCACGGGATGTCGACGTTCGAAACATCCATCCAGGATCTGATTCAAAAAGGTTTGATTTCGAAAGAGGACGGCAACGGCTTCATCCGCAGACGCAGCGCCGGGAAGCATCTAACCAGCCCCAGCAATCAGGGAATTCGTCTGGCAAACACTCCGGCTGTGAGTTAGCTGGTCTGTCAGCTCTCTCGCGAGAATTGGATTACCGCGCGCTGCCACGCGGCGCGAAATGGATAGCAGTAGACGAGCACGACCCCGGCGACCCCCCCGGCGCGGAGCATGTCGATCCATTCTCCGGTGCGGATCGTAATGATGAATCCCATCAAGGCGATCGCGCCGCCGATCGATGCGCATTGAATCGTCGTGTCCTGCAGGGTCTTGAGGAGTGCTGATTGGCCTTTGACGGCGACGATATCTCGCAGGCGCATTGCCGCAAACTTTATTCGTCGCAGCACGAACACGCCCAGCGCACAAACCAAAATCGTAATCCACAGTCCCATCACGATCGCCGGATCGCCGGGGCGGCGAACAGATTTTGCGGCGAAGAAAGCAATTGCCAGCAACGCGACTGTCAACAATAGAAAGCCGACAACCACCAGCATTGCGGTGCGATGTCGGCGAGCCAGCTCGTTCGGATCGGCGGAGTTTCTAGTCATCACGGGGCTGTTTGCCCGAGTGGGAGAGTATCAAGGCTTAGGTGTCGGCGTCTGATTTGGGCGCGTTCCCGGCATCGCGTTAGGCGAAGTAGTCGGCTGAGGTTGGGTGACGGGCGTGCGCTGTGGCGTCCGTTGAATTACCGGCTGGACGCCTTCCGGAAGCGTGCCATTGTTGGCAAGCGCTTTATCGATCAAGTCATTTCCGTCACCGTGTTTGGTGATTAGAATACCGTCGCGGCTGGTCGTGACGTCAGCGCTGCCCGTGAGCTGCTGCATCATATTCTGCATGAACGTGGGCTTCTCGCACGGAGGCATGGTCTTTCTGATCGGATCCGGTTCGGGAATCGCAGCGCCGATGATGTTCAATTGATCTTTTGCTTTCTCGATGAAATCGCTGTTTGGATAATCGCGAACCAGTTCCTGAAAAAGCTTTGCCGCCTCGTCCGGCTCTTCTTCCTGCTGGTACGTCCAGCCCAGCCGGAACAAAACCTCATCCATCAAGCAGAAGTTCGGATACTTGTCGACAATTTCCTGTAACCGGGATTGCTCGCCCTTCAGTCCGCCCTTGATGCCCTTGCTGGTGTCGTACTTTTGGCCATAGAACCTGGCGATATACAGGCTGTGCATCGCGAGATTGTCCTGCACTTCACGCAAACGCAGTTCAGCATCAGGCCGCAAGGCCGTTTTCGTACACTGCTGCATCATTACTTTCAGACGTTGCTCGGCTTTGCGCGCGTGCGTGATGTCGCGATCTGAGAGCCCCATCTGGCGCATCTCGGTTTCTGCGACTTTCATCATTGCGTCGCAAGTCAGCGCATCCGTCGGAAAGTATGTGAGCCAGTCCTGATACGCTTGTCCCGCCTGGATCAGCGAGCTGGTCGTGCCTTCCAAATAAAATGAATCCGCGATTGCCAACTTGGCCATCGGCAGGAAAGGTGAATCCGGATAGGTGGTGATGATCGTGGTGAAAAGCAGGCGGCCGGTCTCATGATTACCCTTACGTACTTCCTTTGTAGCCTCCGTGAAGAGTTCGCGGTCGCGACCCGGCGCCGACCCGGTCAATAGTTCACTGTACTTCTCGCCGCTTGGGTTTTGGATGATAGTTGGAAGCTGTCTCGGAACCTGCCTTGCGCGCGCCGGCGGTCGCTTGCAGGCCTGCCTCGACTCGCGTGTTCAATTCCGCGACCGATTCCTCGAGCGTATCCAGCTTGGAACTGTCGTACTTTTCCGATTTGTCCTCTTTGGAATGTAAATCGTTGACTTCGCTCAACACCGAACCGACTTCCTTGTCCAAACCGCGCAGGCGCTCGCGCGGATCGTCGGGATTCTTCTTCTTATCACCGGTATCCTTCGCGTTTATCGCCGCGATGGCGCTGTCCAGAGAGCGGCGCATCGCTTCCAGCTTGGAACGCATTACGTCCAACCGCTGCATATTGGATTGGCCGCTTTGAATTGAAGTCTTGCTGCCCTGCGCGAACGTCGTGGCCGCGAAGGACACAGCCAGAAGGCCGATAGCCAGCGCTAAAACCGGCCGGTTCGGCGCGCCGTGAGAATCTGTCTTTGACACAAAAAGAAAAGACATCGAAAACCTCCCGAAGCAATTCCTGAGATTGAGATTCTAGACTGAAAGCCCTCAATCTGCTAACAGATCAAATTCGAAATTCGCAATTCGAAATCCGCAATCGCTCAGACCCACAAGACCGTGGCTTCGCGCAATTTGCGCAACGCAACCGCCGGGTCCGGCGCGCCGAAGATTGCCGAGCCGGAAACGATTATCTCTGCCCCGGCGCTCGCCACTTCGGCGATATTCTCGGCGTCGATGCCGCCGTCGATCTCGATTCGCGCTTTCAAGCCGCGCTCGTCGATCATCTTTCGCAGGCGACGAACTTTGTCGAGCGATTCCGGGATAAACGCCTGACCACCAAAACCCGGATTGACGGACATCAACAAAACATAATCGGCAAACTTTAGAGCTTCGTCCAAAGCCGACAGCGGCGTCGCCGGATTGATGGCAACTCCCGCTTGCGCGCCCGCCTCCCGGATTGCCGAAAGCGTGCGGTGCGCGTGCGGGTCGGCTTCGATGTGAATAGAAACCATTTGCGCCCCGGCTTTGACGAATTGTTCGGCGTAACGCCCTGGCTCGACAATCATCAGATGCGCGTCAATGGGCAGTTGGGTTGCACGCGAAATTGCTTTGACCACCGGCAAACCGACAGTAATATTCGGCACGAACCGGCCGTCCATCACGTCCACGTGCAGCAGGGACGCACCCGCGCCCTCCACGATTTCAATCTGCTGACCGAGCCTTGTGAAGTCCGCCGAAAGAATTGACGGCGCGATTTCGATCATAGACGTGTGATGAGGTTGCATTTGTTCGTCTTCGGATCGCCATCAAACTACGGCGTCGGCGCGACCGCAGGCGGCCGGCGATTTGTATTCAAGTTCGTTCGATTTGCGTTCAGGTTGCGCGCCGGAGTCTCACCTGGATTCGCATTCGTATTCGTCGCGGTCGCGCGGTTTGCGTTAGCGTTTCGGTTTTGATTAGCGGCCCGATTCGCGTTGCGATTGCCGTTCGCGTTGGAATTGGCGTTGCTGTTTGCATTAGCCGGCTTTTTTTTCGGCTTGTTATCGTTTGAGTTCGTGGATGAGTTAGACGCGTTAGTGTTTTCGGGTTTCTTCTCGGTCGCCGTGTTCGTGTTCGACGGCGTGATCGTGGAAGTCTCGCCTTCTTTCGTGGGACGGCTGATGTCCACGGCCACGGTCTGTCCGACTTTGACCTCTTGACCGGCCCCGGGAATCTGAATCAGCACCGTGTTTGGCTGCGCGTCGCTGGCGGGCCGAGTTGCGCGCACGCGGAAATTCAAACGCGCCGCGCTGATTTCATTCTCAGCCGTTATCCGGTCCTTGCCTACGATGTTGGGCACCGTCGTCTTCGAGCTGGACAAGGAAAGGACAACTGCGCCAACCAGTCCGATCGAAAACGCCACGGCGATCCCGATGACGATCAGAATTCGTTTTAGCGTCAACAGCGCTCGGTTTACAAAAGGCACGATAGTTTCGGTTTCTTTCCCCTGGCGCTGCGTCGGATAAGAGCGCGAATCAACGGCGAAGTCTAGCATTCGCGCGCAAACAGCCGCAACCGAAGCGCGATTCACGGTCCCTGATCATTTGGATCACGACCCGATTCACGCCCGCCGCTCAAACGCCGCGACAAAGAAGCCGTCAGTGCCGCCACGATGTGGCCAGGTGCGAATTGCGCCGGTCTCGGTTTGCAACTCGGCTGGCACATCGAGCAACGCGCGGCGAAAATCTTCATGCTCTCTCAGAAAATTCTCGACGACTTGCTCGTTCTCTTCCGGTTCGACCGAGCACGTTGAGTAAACCAAACGCCCGCCCGCGCGCACTGCCGCAGAAGCACTTACCAGAATCTGTGTCTGCTTGGTTGAAAGTTCGTCAATGTCATCAGCTGTGATGCGCCAACGGATTTCGGGATTGCGACGCAAAGTGCCGGTTCCCGAGCACGGCGCGTCAACCAGCACGCGATCGAACGAAGCGTCGGCGAAAGGCAATCGACGCGTGGCATCGCAAGCGACTGTCGCGATGTTGTACGCGCCCTGCTGCCAAGCGAGTTCGCACAGCGTGCGCAAACGATGCGCGCGCAAATCGGCGGCGATAATCAGCGCTTGCGGCGCCAGTGCCGCGAGGTGCGTGGTCTTGCTTCCCGGGGCGGCGCAAACATCCAGCACGCGATCACCCGGTTGGACGCCGAGCACATGAGCAACCAACTGCGAAGCCTCATCCTGAAGATAAATCCGGCCATCGCGCGAGAGTTCGCGCAGGTGCGCAGGTGTGGGTATCTGTTGCTCGCCGGAACCTACCTGCTCGCTACCTCGCAATGTCGGCGTTCTGTACCTGGCGATGCGCCACGCGTCCGGAGCGATTTTCGATGGCGGCACTTGCGCGCCAGCGCGTTCCAGTTCCTTGATAATTTCCTGCGCCGCGTCCGGGTTCGCGTGAGCCTTGGCCGTGAGGCGGAAGGCAATCGGCGCCGGCTCGTTATTCGCGTGTGCGAACCTGGCCGTCTCCTCAAATCCGAAGGCGTTTGCCCAACGCCTGATCAACCATCTCGGATGGGAAGTCTCAATGGCAAGTTTTTCGTCAGCGTCGATTGTGACCGCGGTGGGATCGTAATCCGGCTCGCGCGTCGCCTGGCGCAGCACCGCGTTCGCAAAGCTCGCCGCGGATCGCAAACCGGCGGCGCGCACCAGGTTGACTGATTCATTGACGGCTGCCGAAGGCGGAACGCGCGAAAGGAAGCGGAGTTGATAGAGACCAAGGCGCAGCGCCAGTTTCACCGGCAGATCAATCTTGTCGATGCGGCGCTTTGCGCAGTGCTCGATCAAGCGATCGAGCCACAACTGTCGCCGCAGGACTCCGAGCACCACCTCGTGACAGAGGGCGCGATCATCCTCGCGCATTTCGGGATCGAGACCCGCCAGTAGCACTGAAGCATACGCGCCTTCCAGTTCAACTCGCCGCAGTATTTGAAACGCAGCGCGACGTGCAGGCGAAGTTGTCATTCGGGTTCAGCGGCCAGGCAGGTGAGCGTCCGATTGCGTCATCGGGCACGCCTGGAAGGCGCACAATTGCCATTGCCCATTCCGCTCTGCGAAGACTTTGATAATTTTGTACTGGCCGGAAAGCTCACGACCGTGGTAAAGCCAGGTGGCCGAATCGCGGGCTGTCAGCACCGCAGTCCTGCCGAAAACTCTGACACTGACCTGTCCGCGACTAATATGCTCGACCTTGAGTTGGCCTGAGGTGACGTCAGAAATGAATTGAGCCTTGTCGTCGCCTTCCAGCGGATACGCGAAGACGAAATCGTCGGCAATGATCCGATCGAGTGTTTCGGCGTCCCGACGCACGAGTGCCTTGACCCACTCATCGCCCAATTGTCTCAGATGCCGCTCGACTTCGATTAGCTGATGCTCGGCGGTTGACTCTTCCATTTCGAAACTCCTTCGGAAGGGGAACACAAAGCTTCTACGCCAGATTGAAGGCGGGAGTCAACGCTCCGGCGATTACGCGACCCTGGCCACAAAGATTGGCGGCGCATTGTTACCGAATCGCGGAAAGCAACTCTCAATCAGAGTTTGCTAGAGACACGGGAAACAATTTGATTGTCCTTTTTCACACCTTGAGGTGATGATGACGATTTCCTTGTCTCCGCTGTTTTGTCTGCGCAGCCCCAGGGCCCCTGTGGTGAATGACTACGTAAGAAGACTCACCGCAGAGACGCAGAAGACGCAGAGGGGGCGCAGAGAAATCTCGAACTATGACCTCACCAATCAAGCCCGTCAGCTGTCGGTGATCGTACTCCTATCCGCCTAAACCCCTTTGTTAATCGTGACAATATGAAACCCGGCACGGGTTTGCCCCGTTTTAGGTGGCAGCCTTTAAGAGAGGCGCGGGGGAGAAATCTGAAACCTTTTGTGGTGGTGGCTCACTAACTCACCGAGAAGATGATGAAACGGCTGGCGGAAATAAGCCTTAAGGGCCAGCCCGGTGCGTTCGCGGGATCTCTGATGAATAGTTCAGCAGACCTAGTAGCGCGAGCATGCCAGGGCGACCAGGAAGCGTTTCGCTTGATCTTTGAAAGATACTCGCGGCCCCTGATCAGTTTTATCTATGACCAGGTCAGCAATCGCGAGCTGGCTGAGGAGCTGACGCAAGAGACTTTCGTGCGAGCGTACCGGGGCCTGCACACGCTGCGTACAGAGACAAAGCTTTCGACCTGGCTGTTTGGCATTGCCAAGAACGTGGCGCGCGAATCGCTGCGGGCCCGCGTGCGCGACGACCGCCACGTCGATCTCGAAGACAAGTTAGTTCTGAATTTGAGCGATCGCGGGCCGGTGCCGGTCAAGCAGCTTCTCAACAAAGAGTTGAACGAGGTGATTCAGAATTCGCTGGCGTTGCTTGATGAAGACAAGCGTTTGGTTTTTACGCTCAAGGTTTTTCAGCAATGCAGTTACGAGGAGATCGCGGAGATCACCGGCTTCTCGATTCCGAAATTGAAGACGGACCTGCATCGGGCGCGAACGGAGATGCGCAGACGAGTTGGTTCATATGTGAGGGTTGAGTCATGAAGTGTGATGACTGTTTCAATCTGCTGGAAGAATACATTGACGGCGAAGCCACCGAACGGGACGCTGAGCAAGTCGGCGCGCACCTGATTACCTGCGCCGCTTGCGCGCACGAATTTGAAGCGCTGACGGCGGAACGCGAAATCTATGCGCGTTACGATCGCGAGCTTACGGTCTCGCCGGCGATGTGGAACGCGATCGCCGCGCGCACCGCAGAGAGTCCTTCGATTGATTCAGGTGCACGATTCAGTTTGGGTGGCTGGCTGGCCGGTTTATTCGCCACGCCGCGTTACGCGTTCGGCGGGGCCGCGGCAGTTGTGATCTTCGCGGTCCTGATTGGCGTTGTGTTTCTGCGCACGAGAACACCAGACCAGCCGCAGCAACCAGAAACAGTTGCCGGACTCAACAACACTCAAGGGGAATCACCGACGCCTGACGTCGTGGCAATCAATCATCCACCGAAGCTGGGCGAGCGGCCGCCGTTGGGACCCGGCGGACTCTTGGTGAGCGAAGTCTCGGGAGCAAAACATTTGCCGAAACCACACCCGTCGCATGAATCGGACGTGCTCTTTACCGATGCGGCTTACACTGACATTGAAGATAAGGACACGGCCGATCATGTTGCGCAAGCGGAGAATCTGCTCCGCTCGGTCAGAAACCTGCAGGTTTCGGATGATGACGCAGAAGTCGATGTTTCTTACGAGAAGGCAACGTCGCGACGCTTGCTGGACGACAACGTCGTGCTCCGCCGCGATGCGGAGATGGCCGGGAAATATCCGGCCAAGAAACTGCTTGGCGAGCTGGAACCATTTCTGATCGATATCGCCAATTTACCAGAGAAAACGACGCCCACTGACCTGCGCGCGATCAATGATCGCATGCAGAAAACCGAAATCGTTGCGGCGCTGCGAAGTTATTGAGCAGCCACTCGACGATCGACACCCCAAAGACGAGGAACTTATGTTGCAGACACAGACCATGAAAAACGAAGTGACTTACCGGAGCGCCTCCGCGCGCCAAATTCTTTCGCTCGCGATCGCCGCCGTGTTGATTGTCATCGCGGGCGGGGTCGTGAACCCGGCAGCGGCGCAAAAACTCAAGAGCGACAAGATGAACAAGTTTGCGCCGCAGGGAAGCAAGAACGACGCCGCCAATGCCAAGTTCCAGGGCGGGCGCGATCTCATTTCCGACGAGCAGTACGCCAAGGCAATTGAGAAGTTCAACGAATACATTTCCACTTACTCGAAGGAAGAGAACATCGATGCGGCCATGTACTGGATGGCGTATTCCCAGGTCAAGCTAAAGGAATTCGATCAGGCCAAGGACACAATCGAACGCCTGCTGAAGACTTACGAGAAGACGAAGTGGAAAGGCGACGCGGAAATGTTGCTGGCGCAAGTTCCCAATGGAGTGAGAGTAAAGGTCGATCCGATAACGGTCACGGTGGACCCGGTGGAAGTTCAGGTGCGGACTCAGGAGGCGCAGGAAAGAATTAGGGATGCCCAGGAAAGAATGAGGGACGCGCAAGAAAGGGTCAAAGAAAGAACCCAGGCAATCCAGGAAAGAGAGCAGGAAAGAGTCCAGGAAGCTCTGGAGCGGATGAGAGACCGCATGGGTGTTGGCATCGGAGTAGGTATTGGCGGACCGAACGGCAGCTCACAAAACGACGACGATCCGTGCGAATTCAAGATCGTAGTGCTTCAGGCGCTGTTCGAAAGTGATCCCCAGCGCGGCATCGCGGCGGCGACGGATTGGCTCAAGCCGGGATCGACCCAAACGCAGCGATGCAAGAGCGCGGCGCTGACGCTGCTCGCGCGTCACGGCGGCAAGGCAGCCATCCCGACAATCCTCGGTGTCGCCCGGAACGAATCGGATCCGAAGTTGCGAGCCAAGGCCATCTCCGTGCTGGGCGCGACCAACGACGACAGTGTGATTGACGCGTTGCGTGACTTCGCGATCAACTCGCAGGACAACGATATTGTCGAGGCCGCGCTCTACGCTCTCAGTCAGCACCAGAGCGCTCGGGCCACCACGGCTCTCGCCGAAATCGCGATGAGCAACAAGCCGGTATCGTTGCGCCGGATGGCCATCTCCAACATCGCGAACCGCCCAGGTGATCCTCCCGTCGACGAGCTGTTCAAGATCTATGACGCCGATCAGAACCTTGAGATTCGCAAGGCCGTCATTTCCGGTTTTGGTCGTCGTCGCAGCGAGCGCGCCGGCGCCAAGCTGCTTGAGATTGCGCGTGGCTCCGAGAACATCGAGTTGCGCAAGGCGGCCATCAGTGGCATCTCGCGGCGCAATGCGGCCGGGACGATCGATACCCTCCTCGGTCTTTATGACTCAGAGAAGAACGAAGAGTTGAAGGATCAGATCGTCTACTCGCTCGGCTCGTCGAACGACCCGCGCGTCGTCGACAAACTGATCGAGATCGCCAGGAATCCACAAACACCGATCGAGCGACGCCGGCACGCGATTGTCTGGCTCAGTCGCAGCAAGGATCCCAAAGTGCAGAAGTTCCTGGAAGACTTGTTGAAGCAGTAACCCGTCCGTTCCGTTTAGAAGCGGGCTGCGGCCCGCTTCAGTTGGGCGTTGGCCCGACTTTAAACAAGTGCACGAATTTTTGACTAAGCGACTTGTAGGCCATCAATCCGGACAGAAGCGGAGCACTCTAGTGAACAAGATCAAGAAAATCATCTCTGCAGTGGCCATCGTCCTGGCGATCGCCGGCGCCGTTGCGGCGCAGACCAAAAGCTTTACGCCGGTCGAGGGCGCAAATCTCAAATCAAAACTTGAAAACGGTGTCACGCAGGGCCGCGCCAACGTGCAGGGCGGCCGCTTCTGGGTCGGCTATCAATTCGAAGCGCGTCCCGGAGTGGCGATTGATTTCGAAGTCGTCGACCCGAGCGGTGGCGTTTATTTTTCGATGGACGGGACATCGATGACCTTCGATTCGCGCTACGAAACCCGCGAGTTGGGTGTGTTTCTGCTCTTTGACACGCAGCGCGATTTGTTCAGCCGCGCCGAAGTCTACAACCTGCGTCGCACGCACGAGTTCAGCAGCTATCCGGTTTACTGGGCTGGTCGCGCCAGCAACGAGGAGAGTCTCAACTATCTCAAGTCGTTAATCGACTCTCCGTCGCCTGAAATAAATCGGCTCGCGGATCGCGCGACGTTCGCGATTGCTTTGCACGACGATGCGCGGGTGGAATCGATTCTCACCGAACTGATCCGGCGCCCGGTGGCCGAACCCATTCGTTCGCGCGCCATTTATTGGTTGGGTTACACGCCCGAGAGCCCCGCGAAAAATGCTTTTCTCGCGGAAATTGTTCGCAATGCTCAAGAGTGGGGCGACGCGCGGCAACAGGCGATGTCGGCGCTGGGCATGAGCCGCGCGGCGGCGACTTTGCCGCTACTCGAAAATCTTTACGAGACGATGACCTCCCGCGATCTGAAGCGGCGCGCGCTTGGCGGAGTCGCGCGCAACGACAATCGTGACGGCGCGGCGACTTTTTTGATCCGCATTGCCGAGAATGAAAAGGAAGTCGAGCTGCGCAAGAGCGCGATTTCCAGTCTCGGACGCGTGGCCGGAGAGAAGAGTCTGGGCGCTTTGACAAACACTTTGGATTCAGATCCGGAAACCGAAATTCAAAAGCAGGCGGTCATAGCGATCAGTCGTCGACCTAAGGACGAAGCCATTCCGATTCTGATTCGCACTGCGCGCAGCCACCCGAAGATGCAGGTGCGCAAGGTTGCGATCCAGATGCTCGGGCAAACCGGTGATGAACGAGCGGTGGCGTTTTTTCGAGAACTACTGGGAAAGTAGGAGGCAAGGAAGACATGAGCAGCGCAATGAACTGGAGAGCTGAGGAGCAGCCAACCTCAGACGGCGTTTCCGCCGTGATTCATTGGCAGGAAGCATCTCTCGATAATCGCATCGAAACGCTGCGAGAGACTGCGTTGAAACTTCTGGAGAAACTGGAATCTCTCCAGAGCGCCAGACCTGGCCCTGGCGAGGGCAGCGTCAAGCTTTGTGACGAAGTCCAACGTTTTGAAACCGATCTTATCCGCTCGGCTCTGGATCGGGCCGGCGGAAATCAAGTGCGCGCAGCGCGGCTTCTGGGGGTCAAGCCCACCACGCTGAACGCGAAAATCAAACGCTACAAAATTTCTTTCATTAGTCGCGAAGTGAAAGTCGAGCAGGACGTCCGCAGCCACGAGATGGCCGCGTGAGGCTAACATTTTCGTCGTTTGAGACTTCTAAGTTGCGGCACAACTTGAGAAAGACTTCGTTAGATATCAGGGAATCAATTGAGAGCCGGTCCGATCGAGACAAACTTTACAACTCTTAACAATCGTTGCCGTGCCGCTGGTGTAAGCTGCTGAGGAATCGATGAAGAAAATGCCTCTTCTTCTGTTAGTGATTGTGTTGAGCACGCTCACCTGCCTTGCTCAACCCGCGCCCACGACGACTGCCAGTCCTGCTGAATCGAAAGCTGCGGCCCGGCCGGCGAAATCGGGAATCGTTCTACCTCCGGAAAAGGCCCAGCCAGTTCGCTTGCCGGTCTTTGAGAAACCTCCGGTGATCGACGGGAAGCTTGACGACGACGTCTGGAAACAGGCAGTCGTGCTAAAAGATTTCTATCAGGTTCAACCCGGCGACAACATCGCGCCGTCCAAACCAACTGAGGTGATGCTCGGCCACGATGCGAAGTTTCTCTACATCGCGTTTCATTGTTACGACGAACCCGACAAAGTGCGAGCCAACATTGCCAAGCGAGATAACATTTTTGATGACGATTACGTTGGCATCCTGTTCGACACTTTTAACGATCAGCGCAAGGCCTACGAATTCGATTTCAATCCGCTCGGCGTTCAGGCCGACGGCACCTGGACTGATAATAACGAAGATTTCAATCCGGATTTTGTGTTTGAATCGAAGGGCATGGTGACGACTGACGGCTGGACCCTCGAGGTGGCGATTCCATTCAAATCACTGCGTTACGTCGCCGGCAAAGACAAGCTCTGGGGGGCGCACTTCTTCCGGCGCATCAAACGATTCAACAACGAACTCGACATGTGGATGCCGCTCAATCGCGACATCTCGAGTTGGTTGGCGCAGGAAGGACATCTCACGGGTCTGGAAGGGATTTCGACCGA
>WNFD01001868.1_pt1 | contig 21210 bp, 16 predicted proteins | sample 5400491 | NCBI WGS metagenome assembly WNFD01 (sample SAMN13153343, study PRJNA577476) | soil metagenome | isolation source: 120 cm saprolite under Douglas fir tree site 2 hole 2 replicate 2 | place: USA:California | collected 2015-04-18
ACCAATCTCCGGGTCAAAACCAGACAGGATTAAAGTTCTAAAATCGTCCTCTAATCCCCCTGTGATCTCTTCCAACCATGGGGCGAGGATCAAAATGCCTTTTTCGCCACGCCGAACGAAGCGGCCAAGCGAGTTCCACGTGCGGACTCCGGCCACGTTAGTCGCAGACGGTTTCTGTCGGGCAATCAGCACGACGTTGCCGAAGCTGTAGGTATGGAATTTCGCCATGGCTCCGAGGTATTGGGACAATACTTTCACTGTGGCCAGCCTCCAGTGACGCAACGAGGTAATCGGTCGCTTCTTTGGTTCGGTTGTTGATTTCTTCTAACTTCATGATTTTTCCCTTTCTGCCGTTTTCGGCTTGTTTTGTTCTTCACAGGAGCGGCAGCAGGACAAAACAAGCCGGAACGGTTGAAAGGGACGAACGGTGCCCGGAGGGAGGGTGGCAGGGCGTGAGTGAAAGCGCGGTTCGTGCCAAACGGGGTTGGGGTTGGTTTGGCGCGAGACCGGCGCGGTGCGAAATGCCCGTCCGAGCCGCGGCCGAGCGGCGTCCGCCTAGAAGAGGGCGCAGTGGGATGAAGACGGCAGAGCCATCAAAAGTATGTGATTGATTCAATGGGTGAGAAGCTTTATTTCCCAGAAAGGAAAGTGCTTAACATAAGAAGATTTTCCTTTACAACTAGCTTCTCATCGATCCCTTCTCGCTCCTGCCTGGATCGTACCCTTGGCCCTTCTAGTCCCAAACCTGCGCGCATTCGAAAATTAGACGAATCCCTTTTTGGCGCTTTACCGAACACTCGAGTATGAAAATACTTGACTAATAATAATCTATAATCTATAACGTGTTGATTGCAGTCACCGACCCTCCAAGAGGACGGCCCATGAGCTCTGTAGCGTATACGCGCAAGCCTGCCCATGAAGGCAAGCTGAATTCGTTACTGATCAAGAGCACAGTCGTAGCCGCCTTAGGCGGCCTTTTATTTGGATTCGACACCGCCGTCATCGCCGGCGCCACGAAGGCACTGACCGATCTCTTCCATCTGTCTCCGGCTTCTTTGGGACTGACTGTCGCCATAGCCTTGTGGGGCACGATTCTCGGCGCGCTGTTCGCGGGTATCCCTGGCGACAAGTATGGCCGCCGAGACAGCCTCCGTGGCCTCGCAGTTCTCTTCTTCGCTTCGGCGGTGGGTTGCGCCCTGGCGTGGAACTGGCTCTCACTAGTGATTTTCCGCTTCGCTGCCGGCCTGGCAATCGGAGGTTCATCTGTTCTCGGCCCAATGTATATTGCCGAAATTGCTCCGGCAAAGTGGCGCGGGAGACTGGTGGGTTTTTTTCAGTTTAATGTGGTCTTCGGTATCCTGCTCGCTTACTTCTCCAACTACCTGATCGGTACTATGTCCCTCGGAGCATCGGAGTGGCGCTGGAAGCTCGGTGTCTCCGCTGCACCGGCCGCATTTTTCTTCCTGATGTTGTTCCAAATACCTCGGAGTCCTCGTTGGCTCGCAAAGAAGGGAAGAATTGATGAAGCTCGCATGGTTCTCAATGAAATTGGCGAAGACAACGCCGAGGAAGAACTAAGCCACATCGTCGAGTCGATTGATGCCGAACATGCCGGCGCGAAACAGCCGCTCTTTTCACAGAAGTACCGCTTCCCCGTCTTCCTGGCCGTCATGGTGGGAATGTTCAATCAGCTGGCCGGCATCAATTCCATTTTGTACTACTTGAACGACATCTTTGCGCGCGCCGGCTTCAACAAGGTGTCGGGCGACCTGCAGGCAGTCGTGATTGGGGCCACAAATCTCCTCTTCACAACGTTAGCGATGTTGGTCATCGACAAGGTTGGACGCAAGAAGATGTTACTGATCGGTTCGGTCGGAACCGCTGTGTGCTTGGCGGTCGTTTCGGTGATATTCAATACCGCCGAGCATGAAAACCTGCTGATCTGGCCGCTGATCGGATACATCGCATTCTTTGCGTTTTCACAAGGCGCTGTGATTTGGGTGTATATCAGTGAAATCTTTCCTAATGCGGTCAGGGCGAAGGGGCAAAGTCTGGGCAGTTTCACGCATTGGGTGATGACCGCGGTCTTGTCATGGATTTTCCCACTTCTGAGTGCTCACTCTGCAGCGGTGCCATTCGCCTTCTTTGCGGTGATGATGGTCCTCCAGTTCTTTGTCGTTCTCTTCGTTTTTCCGGAGACCAAAGGTGTCACCCTCGAGGAGATGCAGCACAAACTTGGTATCAAGTAATCGTCGATTGCATCGACTGATATTTTGGGCCGTATTGAATCGGGATCACTGAGGGTCATTTATGCTCACGCCAAAAAATAGCAGTGCTATCTTAGTATCGCTTCTTGTCGCACTCATTCTCTTCGGCTGGTACAAAACCTCATCGTCATCTTCGATTGCCTTCGCCGCAGCGATTGTAGCGGCATCTGGAGGGAAGCACTCTGCATCCGAGACTGACTCGGCAAGCCCTCCCAGTTCCCTTCAGATCGGCGGACAGCAGGTTGTCCGGCTCGAACGCAAACCGACTTCCGGTGCAACTAAACCTGAGTTTCTTTCCGCTACGATTCTCCCTGGCCGTGGTATGAACCTATTCCAAATCACCGCGTACCAGCCGGGGAAGGGTACCATCGACGTTTTTGCATCTCCCTCTTTGCAGGAGGCTGCGCAAATATTGGACGCTGAAAGCAAGGATGAACACGGGGTGAAAGGTTTCACGTTTGGAGGCGCCTTCATCGCTCCTTACGCGAATCGGATCCGGGGAAAGCTTTCCGCAGATCGCAAGACCATCGCCACAGAGTGGAAGGGGAAGGTGCTGACACTTCCAGCCGTGTGGAAAGGGAAGGCGAACCGTGACGCAGAGCTTCACGCAATTCATGGTCTTATCTTGGACCGGAAAGCCGATACACTGGACGTTAAGAGGACAGCTGACGGGCAAACGGTCACTGGCACAATCCACGGAGGAGACTTCGGCGGTTACTGGCCATCGAAAACAGACCTGACGATCAGCGTCGCGCTCACGGGACCAGCAGTGGAGGCCATCATTACTGCAAGGAATGTCGGCAATGAAGCCGAGCCAATGGGGATCGGCTGGCATCCTTATTTCAACATTCCGAGTGGCGACCGCAAGCAGGCACGTTTGCATATCCCCGCGTCTCAGCTGGCGGAAGTGAACAACTACGATGATGTGTTCCCGACCGGCAAATTGGTCGACGTCAAGGGATCAAAATATGATTTCACTCCGCCGGCTGGAAATCCGCTTGGTAACACATTTCTCGATGACAACTTTTCCCACCTGACCCTCGCTGGTAGAGACCTTGTAGTTGACTTGATTGATCCGGCATCGGCCTATGGGATGCGCATTCGCGGCCTCTCCCCTGAACTCAAGACGGTGCAGGTCTATGCTCCGCCAGACAAGGCCTTCGCGGCAATCGAGGAACAATTCAATTTTGCCGATCCATTCAGCAGCGTTTGGAAGGGTATGGATACGGGCATGGTCACGCTACGACCCGGGCAGTCTGTCACCTGGAAGGTCCGCCTGGAATTGTTCACACCGGGGACGTAGTCCGATCCCGGGACAGAAAGCGATTGGCCGGGCGCAGGTTCCTCGCCGAAATAGGTCTGCTTGAAAACGGATCCCAGTTACGACTCAAAGGTAATGGCTAACACTTCACGTTATCAGTTCACTCGGAATGACCCGTATGACTGTCAGTCGCCCGTTGACCTAGTCCTCCCCCGACTAATGTCGAGCCGTGCCTATATGGCGTCCATTCGTGCATTCGCAGTTCCCGAGAAAGCTATCGCCGTATGGTTCCTTGGGCAGAACGGCTTCATTCTCAAAGCCAGCTCTGGCACGCTGATTGGCATCGACCTTTATCTCACAGATAGCTGCGCACAGCGTTTTGCACATTTGCCCTTCCGTCTGAACCGGCAACTGCCGGTATTTGTGGAGCCGGAGGATCTCGATATTGACCTTTTCCTCACCACCCATTCGCATGACGACCACGCTGATCCGGAGACGATTTCGCGCTTCGGTCGTAAGCAACATGCCAAGTTCATCGGTCCTTGGAAATCGGTTGAACGATACAAGGCCTGCGGGGTCTCGGAATCTGCCTGCGAATTAATGCACCCAGGTCAAACGATAGCTCTGGATGGGATCAAACTCCTCGGCACATTCGCTCTTCCCACCGATGCGACGGATCTCAATCACACCGGGGTATTGGTGCACTTCGCAAACGGCATCAGCTTTTACAATTCAGGTGATACATCTTATTGCGGGCTGCTGAATACCCTGCTCCCGCACGGCGTCGACATCTGTTCCATCTGCATCAACGGCGGATTCAACAATCTCAATGCGATGCAAGCAGCCCGTATTGTTCAGGCAATCGCGCCAAGGATAGTCATACCGTGTCACTACGACATGATGATCAACAATACAGGTGATCCGGACATGTTCCGCACGTCGCTCAAGGTTATCGGGTGCGAGGTCGAGGTAAAGATCATGGATTACTACAAGCCCTGGATTTTTCAGAAGTAGGATGCTCAAGCGAGTTGCGGAAGAGGCCGTTCCACACGCCCAAGTCACTCGGGAACGGTGATCGATTTGCATGCGGAGGTGCAAGACTGCGATCTCTTCACCAGGCTATCGCAAGCAGCTTGATCGCTCTTGCCCTGGCATTTCCACGCGTAGCGGAAGCCCAAGCAATCTCAATGCAAGCCCCAACACCGGTGCAAAGCGAGAGCCCCAACAGTTCAGGAGGGAGCGCCACAGGGGGCACGTTTTCGGCGGTGTACGACTCGCAGCGTCGGCCTATTACAGCTGGCGGCTTCGTAGACTCGGGCCCGACTGTGTTCCAAGATGTGACGGAGCGAGCCGGGTTGGGAGCTTGGCGTCACGTCATGGGAACTCCGGAGAAAAAATACATTCTTGAAGCTGACGGATCCGGAGTAGGGCTGATCGACTACGACAACGACGGCTGGCTCGATATATACCTGGTCAATGGATCGACATATAAAGCTCTGGACGGCAAAGAAGAACCCCCACACGCTGCGTTGTTCCACAACAATCATGACGGAACATTTACCGACGTGGCAGCGAAAGCCGGCGTAAGCAATGACCGCTGGGGTTTCGGGGTAGCTGTCGGAGACTATGACAACGACGGATGGCCCGACCTGTACGTGGCTAACTATGGCAAGAACCGCCTCTACCATAACAATCATGATGGCACGTTCACGGATGTCGCCGAGAAAGCTCGAGTAACTCTTGGAAACTGGTCGACCGGCCCTACCTTCGGCGATTACAACGGCGACGGTAAGCTTGACCTTTTTGTTTCAGGCTACGTGCATTACGATCTGGCCGACCCACCGACTCCCGGCACGAAAGCCGTTTCATTCTCCTATTGCCAGTTTCGCGGCATCACAGTTCAGTGTGGCCCCCGGGGCTTGCGGGGTGAACCGGACCATTTGTTCCGTAACAACGGAGATGGAACGTTCACCGATGTCAGTGTAACGGCAGGGGTCGCGGATGATCCTGCCCGCTACGGCTTCACCTCGGTTTTTGTTGACATAAATGATGACGGAAAGCTGGATCTCATCGTTGCCAACGACTCTACGCCGAACTATTTGTATATCAATAGGGGAGACGGTACGTTCGAAGACGCCAGTTACACATCGGGTTATGCCTTGAACCAGGACGCCCGTGAAATTGCCTCCATGGGAATCGCCATCGGGGACTACCGTAACAATGGACGATTGAATCTTTTCCATACGGATTTCTCCGATGACTACAAGGTCCTATATCGCAACGACGGAAACGCGATCTTCACTGATGTGAGTTATCAGGCCGGGGTGGCATGGGTCGGCATCCCATTCGTTGGATGGGGTGACGGTTTCCTCGACTACGACAATGATGGATGGCTCGACCTGATGATGGTCAATGGTCATGTTTATCCGGAGGTGGACAAGTACGACTGGGGCACCACGTACGCGCAACGCACTATCCTGTTTCACAATCTTGGCGGAATGAAGTTCGAGTATGTGGCTCCAAAAAAAGGCACCGGTCTGGCTGTCGTTATTCCAGCACGGGGTGCGGCCTTCGGGGACCTGTTCAATGATGGGAAAATCGACGTTGTGATCAACTCGATTGACGGCCCACCAACACTTCTCCGGAATGTGAGCGACGATCGCCACCACTGGGTGGGGCTGAAACTGATCGGCGGACCCAAAGTCCCGAGGGATGCCATCGGCGCTACCGTCTATTTGACTCATGATGGAATCCGCCAGCGTGGAGACGTGCTCAGTAGCGGCAGCTACATCTCAGCCAATGATCAGCGCTTGCATTTCGGCCTGGGAGACTCAACAACTGTTGAGACCGTGGAAATTCGATGGCCGGATGGTACGAAAGAAACTATCAAACTACCGGGGGTTGACCGCATTTTTTCTGTCGAACAGGGCAAAGGGGCAGTTGCGGAGATCGGCGGCAACATTCGCGTCGATAAAACCGCGAAAGGAGCCCGGCCTGAGCCAGACACACATCGCAAGTAGATCAGCATCCTCCTAAAGAAAAACATTTCTGGGTTCTTTGCGGATTTCCGTCTTCGTAGAGTCGACGCAAATCGATTCACGTTTGTGGTTCCAAATCTGTTCACACATCAATTGAGGAACGGAATTCATGAGTCTTGTCGCATTCAGTAAGAAAGGTGCTGATGCGGGCCTCGCACCTTAATTTATTTTGATTTTTCGGAAGAATTAGTGGCCACTGTCCCTCCATATAGGCTGGGTGAATGCCCCGTTGCCTGCGACATCCCAGACTTCCAGTCGCGCCCAGGCCCACCCCGGGGTTCTCGATTCCCAGTCGTAAAGACGGTCTTCAAAGTGATCCGACATAGACAAGTCAACCTGTTCGCGGTGCGTGTGTATCCCATCCCCCCATACGATCTCTGCTAACCGAAGGGGAAAGGTATTGGAGACTCGAGCGGTCGCATGTACTCGATCGGTCCCAATTGGCTGAAGCGAGAAGTCCTCGAACAGCACCTCTCCGGTGCTGATGAACCCGTCGCCTCTCTTGACCGACTGCAAAATCTCATCGTAGTGGTCGAAGTCCGGAAGTTTCGGCAGGCGAAGATAATTGAGATTCAACAGGCCATACAATTCGTCCGTTGCGCTTAGCTGGAACACATCGATCTCACCCAGCATGTGCTTGTGAAATCCAAGGTTGTTAATGTCGTCCAGCGTTTTGAATGCCCGCTCCCCGAGCTGTGGCAGCGAAAGGTCGGAAGGCATGGACTTCCATCCAATCCCCAGGTAGCGACCATGGCGAAAATAGTCGGTGTTGAGAATTTTGTCCGGATATCCCGTCGAGCCTTTCGTGCGGGGGTGTGTCTGGTACACCCAGGCGCCTTCAGACTTGACCATGTCCCAGACTTCGTCCGGAGTATGGACGCGGTACACATCCCCATAGCCGGGCTCGGCGCTCTTGAAAGGCTGCCCAGGTTTTCGATCCTGCATCCAGTAGACAGGCTTCGGAAACGCGATCCCCCAGTGCCCGCCGAGATAGACATTTGCCTCCTCGGACGGAATCAGCAGGAACTTCGGATCAGATTGCGCCCTGCAGGCCTTGTAATACTCCTTAAGCTCATTTAGCCGTACGTCGGTCAGATCCCCTGGATGGCCGTCAAGATGGAAATCCATAATCATGGCGGAATCGATACCCACGGTTTCCATGATGGCCTTGAAAGGAGGCACCCATGCGGAGCCTTTCTCCATCTCCTGGACCGTATATGCGGGATGCCAGTGCGGCGCAAAGGTCACAAAACCGTTCACGTGAGGAAAATGATCCTGATGAGTGTAAGTCAATGCCTGCTGCAGTGCGGTCTCCTCCGCATCCGCGGATGGAAGAAGAAAGAGGGTCATCTCCTGGACAGTTCCCGGAGGGGCATTCATCCACGGGTCGATTCGAGTGTTGTCATCGGGATATTGTTGGACCCCCAAGCCAACCTGCCCACGCCAAGCGGAATACCAGGCGTATCCTTGGTTTGTCGTATAGTCACGTGCAAAGAAAAACCGGTGAGGTGGCGGGAATACGGCAAGGCTTCCGGAACCCATCTTTACGGCCAGAGCACGGTACCGGATCTGGAGAGTGCGGCGTTCCGGTCCGTAGGGTGAAGTTTGCTGTGTGAGCTTTCCGTTAGGGTCATAGAACAGAAGAGAAGACTCCATGTTTCCACCAGGACGGATATCCCGCGGCGAGGACATCGTCAGGCCGGCGTCGTAGTAATAAGCGGTATCTGGCTCATCTGTGCTTAAGAGCGCAGTCTGCTCAATCAGAGTGCTTCCCGGATAGAATGTGTATCGCACATCGCCATGGAAGATTCCCAAGTGCATCCCATTGAACTTCACTTCGACTCGGTTGCCAACGGTCCGGGCGATTGCTCTGGTTGGGTGGAACTCCTCCACATATTGCCGCGTTCCACCGGCGGCAGCGGGCGGGAAGTCGAAAAACGCATCCCAACCTCCGCGCCGCTTGCCTGTTGCACACCGGTACAGGGGAATTGCATCTGTCACGATGGCTTTGCCATCGACCGCGATCATTGATATGAGAGGTTGGGCTGAGTCAAGCGAGAACCTGGCACTCCACCGATGAGAGTCCTTGTCGCTCCACTGGACAGATAGAGCACGAGCTTCCGTGGTGACTGTTATCGGGCCGCCACGCACGCCGGAAACATCACTAATAATGATAGGGTGGTCAGCGTTCGCGATGCTGGCACACGCTGCGATCAACAGGCTACAGGCGGTCTTCCTCACAATGCTCCTTCATGTGTGACGCATCTTGAAATAGCATAGATTATAGATTATTTTAAATCGGTGATTTCTACGCCTCAGGTCCGAGTACACTCTCGCGCAGAGAAGTCGTATGTCGGCTTCTACCCTCCTAGATTTGGAAAGTCGTTCCTTGTGATCGCAGCTCTGGAGCCCTCTCATGCAACGCAGAGAATTTCTTAAGTCCGCGGCCGCCCTCGGCATTAGTGCAACGGCGCCTGTCCTTGCGCAATCGCGGCCTAATGCATCGCCTACTCCAAGCGCTATTCAGAGGCCGCAATCGCCGGACATGATCTACCGCCAGCTCGGCACGGACCGGCGAAATCGTTTCCGCGATCGGTCTCGGCGGCGGTCACATCGGCGGCCAGAAGGAAGCTGCCGAGGGCATCCGTCTCACCCGCGCTGCCATCGACCGTGGCATCACTTTCATGGACAACTGCTGGGATTACAGCGACGGCCTGGCCGAGGTTCGCATGGGCCAGGCACTCCGCGACGGTAACAGGCAGAAGGTCTTGCTCATGACCAAGATGGACGGCCGCACCGCGGACGCGTATAACAAGCAACTCGAACAGTCGCTGGGCCGTCTGCAAACAGACATGATCGACCTTGTGCAGTTCCATGAGGTCATCCGCATGGAAGATCCCGACCGCATCTTCAGCATCGGCGGCGCAATTGAAGCCGCGGTTGCCGCTCGCAAAGCGGGCAAGATCCGCTACATTGGCTTCACCGGCCACAAGGACCCCGCAGTCCATCTCCGGATGCTCGAAGTTGCGGAGAAGCATAGCTTTCATTTCGACAGCGTGCAGATGCCGATCAATGCCATGGACGCACACTTCCGATCATTCACACGCGAGGTCATGCCCGTTGCCGTCAAGCAAGGCATTGGCGTGCTTGCCATGAAAACCATGGGAGGCAGCGGAGGCTCTACCGGAGGCATCATTCTCCAGAGCAAGACTGTTCAGCCGGCCGAGGCCCTGAAGTATGCACTTACCCAGCCAGTGTCTGTAGCCATCATCGGCATCGATTCGACAAGGATCCTCGATCAGACCATCGAGGTAACGCGCAACTTCAAACCCATGGCCGAGGCAGAAATCAAGGATTTGCTGGACCGTACGCGCACGGCGGCCAGTGATGGCAAGTATGAAGTGTTTAAGACCACCGACCGCTTCGATGCCACAGCGCACAATCCCGCGTGGCTCGGGTAAGAACGTAACGCCACTCGCGCTCTGTAAGCGCAACACTGAATGCCACTTGTTCTACCACGAGAGATCGGTTAGAGCGCTGAGAAATTACCACTCTGCAACGCTTCCATCCTTGTGGCGCCAAACGGGGTTTCGCCAACGGTGGCCGACTGCAGCACGCTCACGTACGTACTCTTCATTGATTTCAATGCCCAGCCCCGGACCCCTGGGTATATTCACATAGCCATCGGAGTACGAGAACACTCTTCGGTCGCTCAAGTAGTCAAGTAAGTCATTTTCCTGGTTGTAGTGAATGCCCAGGCTCTGTTCTTGAATGAAGGCGTTGTAACAGGCCGCGTCCAACTGCAGACAAGCGGCGAGTGCGATTGGGCCGAGCGGGCAGTGCAAGGCGAGTGCCACATCATAAGCCTCAGCCATCGTCGCAATCTTGCGCACTTCAGTTATGCCGCCGGCATGCGAGGCATCGGGCTGAATGATATCTACAAAACCATCTTGAAGAATGCGCTTGAAGTCCCATCGTGAGTAAAGACGTTCGCCAAGGGCCACCGGAGTAGCGGATAGACCGGCAATCTCTTTGAGCGCCTCGTAGTTCTCACTGAGCACAGGTTCTTCGATAAACATCGGCTTGAGGGGCTCGAGTTCCTTCACCAGTATCTTGGCCATGGGTTTGTGCACTCTCCCATGGAAATCGATTCCGATTCCACGGTCAGGGCCAATTGCGTCGCGGACGGCCGCCACATTCGCGAGAGCCGTGTCCACCTTGTCGTGGGTGTCGATGTATTGCAATTCCTGCGTGCCATTCATTTTGACCGCGGTAAAGCCCACCGCAACGGCTTTCTTTGCTGCTTCCGCGGTGTCCGAAGGTCTGTCGCCCCCAATCCATGAGTAGATGCGAATCTTGTCGCGTACCCGTCCTCCGAGCAAATCACAGATCGGAAGAGAAAGCGCTTTACCCTTGATGTCCCAGAGTGCCTGATCGATCCCTGCAATGGCGCTCATTTGAATGCCGCCGCCGCGGTAGAAACCGCCGCGATACATCACTGTCCATAGGTCTTCAGTGTTGCAGGGGTCCTTGCCGATGAGATAGTCGGACAGCTCTTCCACCATGGCGGCGACGGTCTGCGCACGACCTTCCAGCACCGGTTCACCCCATCCCGAAATTCCATCATCTGTTTCTATTTTCAGAAACAGCCAGCGAGGTGGAACCAAAAAAGTAGAGAGTCGTGTGATCTTCATTCGCAAAATCCTTATTGAGTCGTTGTTCTTATGGTTTCCAGCCGTGCGGAACGCCATGCAGCAATAAACTCTGCGCCGCGGAGCGCGACATCTTGGGGTGTCATCCCCGGTTTGTAGAGCGTAGATCCGACACCAAAACCGGTGGCGCCCACATCCAAAAAAGTACGCAGGTTTTCTGGATGAATACCGCCCACGGGAATCAGGCCGATCTCGCGGGGCAGAACAGAGCGCCACGCTTTCAGTGCCGTGGGCCCAAGGTGATCGGCAGGGAAGAATTTCAGAAGAGTGGCTCCAGCCCCGAACGCCGCGAATGCTTCCGTTGGAGTTGCTACTCCGGGAATGACATGGAGACTTGCAGACATAGCCGCCGCAATTATCGCGCCATCGCTGTGGGGCATTACGATCAGCTGGCCGCCAGCCGCACGTACGTTTTCAACTTGCGCGGCCTGATAGACAGTGCCTGCCCCAACCACACAATCCATTGGAAGCGCTTGTCGAAGCTTCTTTATGCTTTCAAACGGATCGGGGGAGTTGAGGGGAACTTCGAGTACGCGGAAGCCAGCGGAGTAAAGTTGTTCGCCAACGCCGACCACTTCGTTGGGTCTGATTCCTCGTAGAATTGCGATCAACCCGCAGTGACTCAGTGCTTCACTCAACATAGTCCAGGTCTTTCCGCTGGCGTCATTGGCGAGACTGTTGTTTGTGCAACCAGACTTGCCTGCACAGCAATTTGCCATAGGCCACGAATCGTCGCATCTGCAATGACGATCACTCTTTTGTAGGAATTAAATTCCAATGCACGTTGGTATCGCATGCAGAGATGTGGTTGTCCGATGAGAAGGATTGGAAGCGGTTCCAGAGAGGAAGCGTCTCCTTCGTCATGGAATGCCCGAAGCGTATTGATCTCGTGCCCGATGAGTAGACCGGAAAGATAGTCACCCTGTTCTTCGGCACTGAGTCCGTCGGTGAGTGCAAACGTACGCACACTGAAGATATTGGACAATACTCCCATCTGTCCGATGGCACCTTGGGCAATTCGCAGACCCCGGTCAAATGCTTCGGCATGAAACGAAGAGGTAGGCTTCATCGTGCAGCCGAGGATCGTGTGTTCGCAGAGTGCGGCGTATACCTCGCCGGTCATGAATGTCTCGAAATCTTCGACGGCTGTCCCGCTGACGCGAGCCCACTTCGTGTGCGTGCCAGGCAAGCCGATCAAAACTTTCCTTAAATCCACCGAAGGCCCACAGGCGATGAGCGCACCGAGAATTTGGGTCTCCTCGCCGCGCATTACGTTGACTAGCTTTCCGCGTCGGACGAGGCCCGGTACGATATGAATCCGTTTTCCAGTCGAAGTCTTGAGTTGGGTCAAGTGGTTCCCAACCTCAAACATATCAACCGGTACATTGAGATAATGCGCCTCGCGCCACCCTTGCGCGCTACCGATCATTCCCGAGGCAAGTATTGGTAAGGACGGCGTTGCTCCCAGCCAGGAACCGCAAGCCTGTTCGAACGCCTTCTCAAAAGCTGCACCAAGACCAGCCCCGAAGCCCGATCGCTTGATCTGCATGATGCCAGCCGACAGCGAGTTTTCCGCAAGAATCGCCGCAGATGGCCCCAGAAGATATGCTCGGAGGGATGAAGTTCCCCAGTCAAGCGCTATGAGTCGCGGATCATTTGTTTGGACACTCATTCTTATCTGTTGTGGCGAAAGGTCAGAAGGTCGAAAGCCAGCCACCGTCAACATAGATGACTTGACCCGTGACGAAGTCCGAAGCCGGAGACGCGAGGAACACGACAGGCCATGATATGTCGTCAGGAGTGGCCCAGCGTCCCAAAGGGCAGCGCTTTTTGACCCAAAGATTGAACTCTTCATCGGCGATCAGATCTTTGGTCAGATCGGTTTCAACGTATCCGGGAGCGATCGCGTTTACGTGAATGCCGGAAGATGCCCAGTCAATGGCCAAGGCTTTTGTGAGTTGACCAACTGCCCCCTTGGAAGCCGCATAGGCCGACGTTCCGCGTCGGGCAGCGGCTGTCATGAGCGAAGCGATATTGACAATCTTTCCTTGCCGCCCAACCTTGATCAACTCGCGCGCAAAGGAGCGGCTCAGTTCGAAAACTGCGGTGACGTTAAGGCTAAATGTCTGGTTCCAGGCCTCAAGACTCAGCTCAGTGGCTTCGCCTCTCCTGGTGATACCAGCCGAATTGATCAGTATGTCGGGCCGACCAAGCGTCCCAGTTTCAGTGAGAAACCAATCGGCGATCTCATTTGTCTTCTGCAGATCGAAAACAGCAGTCCTCACGTCAATCTGCTCACGGCGTAGGTCCTTCGCCGCTTTTGCAAGTGCCTGCGCGTCGCGCGCGACCAAGATGAGATTTGCCCCGCTATCGGCGAGCGCCTTCGCCACACCCAGGCCGATACCCCGGCTGGCTCCAGTCACCATTGCGGTCTTGCCCGCGAGAGAAAAGGGATTCACTCACATGCTCCATTGGGCACCATGAGGACCTTGCAAACGTCCTGACCTCGCCGGAACAGGTCGAAGGCTGCTTGCACTTCAGGCAATGGAAATAAGTGAGTTACGATATCGCGGATCGGAAGTGTGGCAGCTAGGTCGATCGCCACCTCGAAATCGCGACGCGTATAAACACGCGATCCGAGGATAGAGATTTCCTTGAAGTTGACGGCCTGCATATCAACCTCAACCGGTTTCTTGAACACTCCGAGATTGACGATCGTACCCCGCGAGCGCACGAGCGATGTCATGTCTTTCGCCGTGCCCGGGACGCCCGCGCATTCAAATACCAGGTCCACACCATCGCCCGAAGTCGTCGTTTCAACAATCTGTTTGAGTTTTGTACCCGCGGGGACAGCGTCCAGGCCGAGTCGGGTTGCCAGTGCCAGGCGCGACGGAAGCACGTCACTGACAAAGATCGAAGGGATATTCCGCGCGCGCGCAACCAGTGCAGTCAATAGCCCGATCGGCCCGGCGCCCATCACGACCGCGGTAGAGGCGGTTTCGGTAGGCGCGAGAGAGACGCCGTGGACTGCTACGGCCAAGGGTTCCACAACCGCTCCAACCAAAGGCGACATATCGTTGGGAAGGCGAAGCAGGCTGTTTACCGGCAATCGAACGTACTCCGCCATGGCGCCGTCGACATCGAAACCGTATAGGCGCAACTCGCGGCAGACATGTGCTGCGCCGGTGCGGCACACATGGCATCGTCCGCAAGAGATAAGGGGATACGCAGTGACGAGATCGCCTTCCTTCAGATTTGTCCTCGCACTATGTATTCGCTCAATTCTTCCACAGAACTCGTGTCCCAAAGTAAGCGGAGCCTTAGCGCGTGGATGTACGCCGGCTACTATGCCGAGGTCGGAGCCGCAGAACCCGCAAGCCTCGACCTTCAGCAGAGCCTCTTCATCACCGACTTCAAGCTTGGGTATTTGGATCGATTCAATTCGACCTGGGCCAAGATACCTAGCGGCTAACATTCGAATGTCCCCCCTGAGCGCGTTATTGTGCTGTAAAGCCGCCATCCATCATCAGAACCGATCCCGTAAAAAAGCTGGCGCGATCGCTCGCCATGTAGGCGTAGAACGAAGCTACTTCGTCCACTTCCGCAATGCGACCGATGGGATGGTTCGACCTCAGCATCTTCCAGTACGCCTCCGGGTTGCCGGACGCCTCCGCAGACCGGTGGACGATCGGGGTATCGACAGTTCCGCAGGCGATTGTGTTGACACGAATGTGGTATTTGGCATATTCGACTGCCATCTGGCGCGTCATTTCGTGCAGTGCACCTTTTGACGGTCCGTATGCACCTTGTGTGGGGATGCCAACTTCGCCGGAGATGGAACCACTAATTAGGATCAGGCCGCCGTTCTGGCGAATCATCAATGGAATGATGTGGCGGCTCGCCCAATACACAGCTTTCACATTGGAATTGAAAACCGCGTCCCATTCTTCGGGAGTATGTTCATGAATGGCCTTAACGATACTGACAGCGGCATTGGACACGAGTACGTCGACCTTCCCAAAACATCGGGTGGACGTCTCAGTGAAGTCGATGGCAGTTTGCTCCTCCGCCACATCACCCTGAACGATCTGCAACTTTTCCCCAAATCGGGATTTACATTCAGCGAGCTCGGAGGGAATGTCAGATCGTCGAAACACGGCGACCACACCTTTCGCTCCGCACTCAAGAAACCGACGGGTTACACCCAGTCCTATTCCAGAGGATGCACCGGTAACGACTGCAACTTTTCCAGAAAGAGAGATTTCCACGATGCCCACCTAACAATCTGTAGAGTTTGCGAACGAATCGGGGAGGGAGAGAAAAAAGGGGCTGTTTAAGAGATTTCCCATTCCCGAGACAATAGATTATAAATGATCTAGTAAAAATAGGTCAAATCGCCTACCTAAAGAGGGGGGATTCATGCAGCGAAGAGATTTCTTAAGAGGTTCCGTAATGGCTGGCACGGCTTTTGCCTTTTCTCATAGGCGACTGTGGGCGCAATCGTCCGATGCACACGTTGAGATCCTGGTCAATGAGCCCGTAGGAGTTATCTCACCCAATATTTACGGTCACTTCACAGAACACATAGGGGGAGTTATTTACGATGGCGTGTGGGTGGGGCCCGATTCCAGAATCCCTAACAAATACGGTATCCGCAGCGCCCTCCTGGATCGCCTGAAAGAGATTGGAACGCCGATTATTCGTTGGCCGGGCGGTTGCTTCGCAGACAGTTATGACTGGAAAGATGGAATAGGGCCGGCTGCCAACCGGCCTAAGCGCACGAATTTCTGGGAGGTCGATCCGGATGCTGCCAGGTTGCACCACAAGGGACCGCAGGTCTTTGAACCCAACTCTTTCGGTACGAATGAGTTCATTCAGTTCTGCCGTTTGACCGGCGCGGAGCCTTACCTTGCCGCGAACCTCCGCAGCCTTTCCGCATCAGAGTTTGACCATTGGGTCGAGTATTGCAATTCTCCCGCCGGCAGCACGACCTTGGCTGAGATGCGCGGCGCTGCCGGTTTCCCCGACCCTTTCCGCGTGCGGTACTGGGGGGTTGGCAACGAAAGCTGGGGCTGTGGCGGTAACTTTGCGCCCGAAGAGTATGCCTCGGAGTTCCGTAGATTTACAACATGGGTTCCCAGTTTTGACTTAGATCTGCAATTCATCGGCGCCGGTCCGAACGGCAACGACATCGATTGGACTCATCGTTTCTTCGAGCAACTTTATGTCGGGCATCGCTACAACAATTCCAGTTTCGCCGGTTGGTCCGTGCATCACTATTCATGGAACCTCAGCCGGGGCAAAACACAAGACTGGATAAAGGGTAAGGGAGACGCTCTGACCTTTGATTCTGTGGACTGGTACGAACTCCTGCGAGAGAGCAGTCGCATCGAGCAGATCCTCAACGATCACTGGGCCGCTATGGGACAGTACGACACGGCGCATCGTGTGAAACTGGTCGTCGACGAATATGGTCCTTGGTACAGGCAAGGATCAGAAGTGGATCTCACTCATATCTTCGGCCAGCAGATTACGATGCGGGATGCCCTGGCCACAGCTTTGACGCTTGACACATTCAATCGCAACGCGGACAAAGTGATGATGGCAACCTGCGCGCAATTGGTTAACAATCTCAATGCACTGTTCCTTGCTCATGAGGACCGGTTTATTAGTACGCCGAACTTCCATGTCTTTGCGATGTATGCCGCCCATCAGGGGGCTCAGGCACTGCGGGCGGAGATTTCCACCCCGGACATCCGTTATTCGAGGGATGGCGAGCCAGCGAGCTTTTGGGGCCTAAAGGGATCAGCCTCACGGAAGGGAAACACGGTCACTCTTACCGCAGTGAACCCTGACGTAGCCAAGGCAAAGGATGTCCAGATCACATTGTATGGAGGCAAAGTAAAGAATGCCTCGGGGGTTGCCCTGGCAGCAAATGATATCCATGCACATAACACATTCGACCAACCAGATACGGTGCGTACCGCAAAACTGGATTTGTCGACGGGAGCCGATTTTGTAACCGCGACTTTTCCGCCGGGCTCGGTGGTTAAGGTGGAACTTACACTCCAGTAGGTCAGTTTTGGTCGAAATTGATTTTGAATTTTACCCGACTCGCGGGCGAAAAGCCTTTGAACCTTTCGTCCGCGCGGAGGGAGGCCCGCATAGCCGTTTTGGTTCAGTTCAGCAACGCTAAGGGCAAGGGGCAAGAGATTTTTTCTGGGGCAATGCGGACTCGCTTCGTGTTGTACGAACTAGCGGCCCGTCGGCGATTCATTCATTTCCTCCTCGCTGATGCGAAGGTTATATTGTTGATTCCAATATTGCACGGTGTGCTTGATGTAGGCTTCACGTGCGATGTGCTTGTCACGGCTTCGGAGGCCTTCCATGATCCCGAGGTGTTGCTGCACGGCGGCTATTTGTTCGCTGACTGCCTTCGGATTGCCCGGCCAACGTCCAACGATTGAAAACACAAATAGGCGAAAAGTAATGGTCTCCAATGTGTCACTCAGAAACTTGTTGCCGGCTAATTCCCAAATCTTTCGATGAAACGCGACATCACAATCATGGAATTTTTTCACATCCAGCTCCGTGATGCCAGCGGCTGCCATGGTCGTGACCAAAGTTGTAAGTTCTTTTTCCGCCTCGGGAGTCAAGTTCTCAGCGGCCTTTCCGATCGCTATTGCCTCGAGAGGGATGCGTACCTCCTGAATGAGTCGGTACTCTTCAGCACCCAGCTGTGCCACATATGTCCCGCGTTTAAGGACTTTCCGAACTAGACCCTGATGTTCCAGTTCGTGCAAAGCTTCACGCAATGTCGGCTGACCGATACCCAGCCGCGCAGCCCATTTCTGCTCGACGATGCGGTCTCCTCCGCGGAGTTCTCCAGAGATCACGGCCTCGCGAATGGCTTGAGCTGCCGCTTCTGGGGCAGTTGGGATTGAGAGGCGGGAACTGTTATCAACCTTACTAAAACGATTCTCCATGTTCGAGTGCCGTATTCTACTCCATTCTCTACTCTATAATCTCCTATTGTTCGAAAAAAACTTGAATTCCATCAAATTCTAACTGAAACTTCCTGTTTATTGTGGCTCCGGCTCCACGATTCGCACCTCTGGTTTTGCGTTGCTGTTTGCCTTGAGCATATCGACTAGGGCAAATTCCTTCTTCGATCCTTCGCGGTCTCCCAGCCTGGCCAGCACAATGCCAAGCTGGTAGTGGGCTTTGACGGACGATGAGTCCAGCTGGAGCGCCCGATCCAGAGCTTGTTTGGCCTCCCAATAGTTCCCCGCCTGTACGAGTGTGGTGCCAAGCGCGACGAAGGTGGGGGCATGGTCAGGGTAATTCTTGGCGAGTGTCCGAAGAATCCCCAGGGCCCCGTCCGGATTCCCCTTTCGCTCTTCCAACAATGCGAGATAGTAGTGGGCGCCGACTTGGTCTTGCCTGTACCTAAGGCTTAGCCGTAAGTGACGTTCCGCTTCGACAAGATCCTGGTTCAGGAATTCGACCGCACCCACCGAGTAATTCAAAACTGGATCCTCCGGATGGTGACTCAAGGATCGGGTTAGGAGGGGAATTGCATCTTTGTATCGTTGCTTGCCTACTAGGGCCGACGCCAGCATGTAGCTATAAGACTCGTTGTCGGGCTGGAGTTTCACGGCGGCGGAGAGGTTTTCGATCGCGTCGGTATAGAGGTCCTGTTTTAGACATACCCTTCCCATGGCCGCCAAGATCTCGGGGGCCCGTGGTGAGATCCGCTTTGCGTTCATCAGAAAAGCGAGAGCCTGCTCAAGATTGGCTTGCTTCTCTGCGATACGGCCGAGCTGTAACCAGCACGCGGCGCAATCCGGCTTCACGCTGAGGGCACGCTCGTAGTTCTCCACAGCCTCAGGGAACTGGCCTTTCTGAAAGTAGCTCGAACCGAGGCGCGAATAAACTTCCAGGGACGCGCCGCCAGGTTTGCTCTGTTCGAGAACTGCAATGGCGTCCGAAAGAAGTTGGTGCTGCTCCAACAAGTCCGCAAGTTGAATTGCCACTAGAGCCCTGGGATGTGGCAACTTCCGCCAGTCGGCGAGAAATGTGCGGGCCTGGCCAACATCGCCACGGCCCAGACTGTTGGAGACCAACATCAAGAGCCCGTCATCAGAACGGCGGAGAGCTGTGGCAATAGGTCTTGTCAACTCCTCCGAAGCAGTATAGTGACCGGCCTCATTCTCAAGTCGCGCTAGCGCGAATTGAGCGTCAAAGTTGGTGGGATGAAGCTTGAGGACCTGACGAAAAGCGGCACAAGCCAACGCCGATCTTCCCTGAAGGACATACACGTTCCCCAGATTGAGCCGGACTCCGGTCAAATCAGGGTTCAATCGAAGGGCACGCTCTAGAAACTCGGCGCTCTCATCATATTTTTTCTGCTGAAGCCGGATCGCGCCCAAGATTGCATAGGCCATCGGACGCGTAGATTCCGTTGCGAGGGCCGCGCGGGCTTGTTCCTCAGCCTCCGGCAGTTTGCCCTTTTCGAATAGTTGCGCTGCCTCCTGAATCTGTGCAGGCCAGGCTTGGACCGATACGAGTGCAGCAAAGAGTGCTATGCGAATGGTGACCCGACCGCATAACGGGAACCGATCATTACTGGGGCGGTGGGGCATGGGGAAAACCGAAGTCAACCTTCACTACCCAAACAAATTGCCGTTGCTCTTGGGCACAATTATAGATTATAAATCAATGGAAGATCGCAAATCCCCGCAGTTGCGCCCTTGAAATCCGAACACGAATGCGTCTTGCCCGCCGCCCAAAAACGTCATTGTTGTTTGTTAGCTCATTCCTGCTGCTAATTGTGTCTTCGCCGAGGTCAACCGCTCAGAGACAAGACGATCTGTCTCGAACGAAGCCGTCAACTCCGGTTATTGATGCGCCCGGTTGGCAGAGTTCATTGCCCGGGCAAATCGACGACGAAACTCTGAATTCGCTGGAGTATTCCATTCGCTTAGGGAGGTTCGAAGAAGTCGAAGCGGCCTTGCGCACCTACCTTCGCGGAAATCCCATTTCCGCGCGAGCTCACTATGACTTGGGGTACGTTTTGTTTCGAGTCCACAAGATCGACGAATCGATTCGTGAATTATCAAAGTCCCTTGAGCTCAATATCCGCAACGCAGATGCACACAAGATTCTAGGACTCAACCTGATGATCATCGGCAAGGAAAAGCTCGCCGAAGTGGAACTCCTGCAAGCGGTAGGTCTAGCGCCCGATTCCGCAGAAAGTCATTACTATCTCGGCCGGCACTACATGACGGGCCACGTATTCCTGTCCGCGAAAGGCGAGTTCGAGACCGCGATCAGCTTGGACCGGTTCTACATGAAGGCGTATGACAACCTCGGCCTGACCTTGGAAGCCCTCGGAGACAACCAGGGAGCTCTCAAGAACTACAGCAAGGCAGTCGAACTTGAAGAGCAACAGGGACTCAAGTCGGAGTGGCCCTATCTAGATCTGGCCAGATTTTACAGTGGGCAGCATGATGCGGAACGCGCCTTTTTGTATCTGCAGAAAGCGATTGAAGAGAATCCGAGGGCCGATCAGGCCCGTTTCGAACTGGCCAAGATTTTTCGCGACCGAGCGGAGTTGCAACAAGCTGTAGATGCGCTGCGTAAAGCGATCGCCATCAATCCTTATGGCGAAGAGTATTACTACGTCCTGGCCCAGGTATATCGCAAGCAGGGCAAGATGGATGAGAGCCGCAACGCCCTGAAGAAATTCCTTGAACTTCGCAACAGTACAACGAGCGATCAGATCGGCAGCGCAGCTTCTGGCCCCGTGAGGTCGCAGGGGGAGGATCATCCGTGAATCCAGTGTTTGCGAAGTCACGTTTGCTTGGAGGAGACGGGATTTCGCGGCGCCGTTTTTTCGCTTCTGCTGCGAAGCTGCTTGCGCTGGGGAA
>WNFD01002095.1_pt1 | contig 21210 bp, 24 predicted proteins | sample 5400491 | NCBI WGS metagenome assembly WNFD01 (sample SAMN13153343, study PRJNA577476) | soil metagenome | isolation source: 120 cm saprolite under Douglas fir tree site 2 hole 2 replicate 2 | place: USA:California | collected 2015-04-18
GGTCTCTACTTGCTCAATGCTCACTTTGTTACGCCGCATCTTCGATGGGATGAAACACTTGTACTGAGTGTGAGTAGCTTTCATGGACGCGGCTTCTTCTCACAAGACATCAGCTTAGGAGATACCTATGCGCGACTAGCTGCTTTAGAGGCTGTTGTAGGACTGTTCATCGAGATTAGCTTCATTGCAACATTTACAAAACGTTTCTTGGGAAGTTGATACGAAGTAGTCGGCATCTACTCACGAGAATCGCGATGAAGTACCAGTTCGTTGCCGCGCATCGGCAGCAGTGCCCCATCAAAACGATGTGCTGCTTGCTACAGGTAGCGGTCAGTGTGTATTATACTTGGCTGCGGCGGGCACCCAGCTGCCGCAGCCAGCAGAACACGGGGTTGGGGGAGCGCAATATGCATCATCGCTGCTGAGCAGGAAACTGGGATCTTCGCACTACCGAAGAATCTCGATGAGAATTGCAGGCGTTGTGATTCTGCCACTTATTGTAATTGGGGTTGCTTCCGGCGCTTATGGCAAGAAAGGTGGCCAGGAGCAGTTCCCTGCTACATTAGCGCCTTGAGCTTTGGTCAGAGACTCTGTTTATCCCTGCAACGCGTCATTGAGCTTGCTCACGGCGTCCTTCTGCATCGTTGGCAAAACATGGCTGTAAATGTCCATGGTCATGCTGATCTGGTTGTGCCCCAGAAGCTCCTGCACGACTTTCGGATGCACTCCCATGCTCAGCAAGATGGTCGCCGCGCTGTGCCTGAGGTCGTGGAAGCGGATTTCGGGCAGCCCGGCTCTCTTTAATAAGGTTTTAAAGCGATCGACGACCTTGGATGGATTGAGCGGGGTTCCCACCGCGGTACAAAAGACGAGGCCGCGTTCTTGCCAGGTCTCACCGGCTTGTAGCTTCGCCTCTACCTGGCGAAGGCGATGCTGCTTGAGAAGTTCGACCACCATTGGAGCGAGCGCGATGCTCCGGCGGCTCTTCTCCGTTTTTGGCTCCGCCTCGATGTACCTGTTGCCCGGCCTGCGCGTGAAGATGCGCCGAACGTGCAGCGTATTGTGCGAGAAGTCAATATCCTGCCACTTGAGAGCCAGGATCTCCCCTCGCCGCATCCCGGTCGTGAGAGCCAGGACAAAGAGCGCCTCCAGATTATGCCCCTTGGCAGCGGCTAGCAATTGTTGGGATTGTTCCATTGAAAGTGGCTGAATCTCAAAGTGTGCCCTGCGAGGGGGTGAAACGGCGTCGCAAACGTTGCGCGCAAGGATACCCAGGCGGACAGCATCGTCTAATGCCTTGTGCAGCACTGCGTGCAGTCCATTCACTGTCGTGGGGGACAGGCCTTCGTTCAGCTTTTTTGTGTAGAACGCCTGCACCTGTTGCGCTGTCAGTTTTTGTAACTGGTGCCGTCCCAGAACCGGGATGATATGCAGCCGGACCTGCTCCTCATATCGCTCGTAGGAGCGGACGCGGATACTCGACTTGTGATCTTCCAGCCATTGCGTGAGGAACTGCTTCATGGTCTGCTGTGGCCCGGTTGCCAGCATCCCTTGCTGCTGCTGGTGCAGCGCCGTCTTGAGCTGTTCTTGCACCTCCTTTCTGGTTTTGCCATAAAACGTTTTCCGCTTTCCATCTTCCACTGAGATACTTGCGGCCCACCGGCCGTCGCTGCGCAGGTAAATAGAACCTTCGCCATGTCCGCGTCTGGCCATAGAATCTTCCTTTCACTTGGTCTCTCATGACAGACTTACTATTCGCATCCTGTAGTACTATTCTTTCTTATAGTCGTGGAAATAGCAATGGGTGAGCACCTGTCCTACTCCACGAGCGACGAATTTCCCAGTAGCTTGTCGATGATGTTCTGATGATCGGTAAAGTCGAGCATAGATGAGTGGTCGCCACTGGAGCTGATCAATAAGCGCTGGGTTTAAATATGCTGTTATGAATCAGCGAGAATACCGGTGTAATCGCTCTTGATGGGTATCAAGAGTGCCAGCATAGTAGTTTGTCTAGCGGGCTGCCAGGAAGAAGCGCTGCTCGTCTTGAGAGAGTTGCGCAGATTGTTCGCGCTCCTCTACCCATTTTTGGAGAGACGTTGTGGAAACCCGCACAGCCCTTCCCAGGTGAATGACGGGAAGCCCCTCCCTATTGATGAGGTTGTAGACCATGGCGCGGCTCAAGCCAAGCTCTGTTGCCACTTGAGGGATGGTGAGCAACAATGGCTGGGATGCCAGTTCATTTCGCTGCTCCATGATGGATATCCTTTCCTTTTCCTTTGCCTGGCAGCGAACCGACGCTTCAAGCCAAACAGTCAAATACCTGCCTGGAATAACTCTACTCTAGATTACCCCCGCATGGTGTGATGTTGTGGCCTGTTTCCCCCCGTCACTTTGACCGAGTTTTTCTGGTCACATGCGCAGCAGAAGCGCCATCATCTGTCACCGCTGATGCGGTTGATGTCACGCGAAAACACGGTCAATGTCTCCCTGGAATTCGGCTAAGAAACGACGATTTTTTCCGCCATGTTCAGGTACATTTGTTCAAGGTTGCGCAATCATCCTGTCGTGAAGCAGGTTTTGTCACGACGGTTGCTCACTGCGAGAAGAGAAGCGGGACCCCTGGCTTCTGTGTGCGTGAAGGCGCCGCCAGTATTTTGCTGTTCAGGAGGAGAGAGAAATGGTCTTGCCTATGCGAACCGGGGTGCAGGCGCTCGCGGATACGTCCGTCAGCGAGCTACTCGAGCAGTGGATCGGTGAACAACTGGGGCGGCGTGATGCTGCCAGGTGCCAGCGGCCGCGCATCGGCGTCCTGGCTGTCGGTGGCACCTTGCGCGATGGCGGGTGGCCGGTCTATGGCAGCGATGCGCCAACTGTGCATGCCATTCTGGAGGCGGGTGGCCTCCCCTGCCTCATCCCTGCGCTCCCCTTGCTGGAGGGCTACGACCCCTTACAGATCCTCAGCGATGATCACACCTTCGCGCTGCTCTTTGACGTGTTCTGGCCGGTAGTGTGCACCCTCGATGGACTCATCTTGAGCGGAGGAGGCGATGTCTCCGCCTGCCTGTATGGGCAGCAGCCCCATCCACAGGCGGAGACCCCCGATCTCTGGCGCGATGTGTGGGAGCGCTACCTGGCGCTACTATCCTGGCTGCTGTGCCTGCCGACACTGGGTATTTGCCGGGGTATGCAGCTCATGAACGTGGCGCTGGGCGGGACGATCTACCAGGATCTGCCTGCCCAGTGGCCCAAGGATCGCACGAAGCTGGTGCGCCATCGCGCCAGAGGGCGGGTCTCCTCCTCGAACTGGATCACGCATCCGGTGCAACTGGTGCGACCGGACAGCAGGCTGGCGCTCGCGGTGAAAGGGAGAGGCGAACTGGGCCGGCCCGTGCTCGATGCCGTGCTCTCTATGCACCACCAGGCGGTCGAGATGCTGGCCCCAGGTCTGGAGGTGTCCGCCGCGGCCCCTGATGGAGTGATCGAGGCATTCGAAGACGTGTCCCCCTTCCGCTGGTGGGTGGCGATGCAGTTTCACCCGGAGTGGAGTACGCATCTGTCCTGGGTGATGGGCCTGTTCACCACCTTTGTCGATGCCAGCCGCGCCTACAGCTTGGTTCCCCGCGAGGAGATGGAGCCGTTACGCACAGAGATGCGAGACTGGCTGCGCCAGCGCGACCGCTCCTTGCCTCCATGTGGAGCGACATCGCTGTTGGGTATCGACACACCGCACACTCCTGTCACCAGACACCCTTCGAACCTGCTTCCCTCTCTCAGGGAGGCGGTGTAGTCGTCTCATCTCGATGCACCTAACGAAAAGAATCCATGAAGCATCATAGCTGCTTAGCAGGAAGGAGCCACTTGATATGAAGCATACCTCTTCCATCCAGCACGCCCTGGATCTCGTGATCGGGAGACGACTATTTACCACTTGCTGGTTGAGCGCGAGTCTGGGCATCTCGGTCGTCCAGATGCGCTTGCTCGCCCAGTCCTGGCTGGTTCTCCCTCACGCACTCGCGCCCGCGTGCCTGATGAGCGCCTGGATACTCGGCTCGCTTTTCGGGATGCGCGTGCCGGGCGCTCCGCGCGTGTGGGGGAGCAGTTCTCTTGGCTGCATCCTATTCTGGTTGGTCGGTCCCTCGCTGGTGCCGTGGCACCTGTCTCTAGGTATGGTGTCGCCTGCTCTGGTGAGCATGGCCGCGCTGGCAACTCTTGCTGTGTTGCTTGGGGCAAGCAGCACTGCCTGGCTCGCGCAGCAGCGCTCCTGGCCTGGGGTGGGGGAGCATCTCGCGCTCGCGCGGAGCCTGGTAGGGCTCACCATCGGACTCGTGGTCGCCTGGATGCTTCCCGCCGTTGCCGGTCTCATCGCGCTCACCTGCTGCCTACCCTTGTTGGCGCTCGACTCCTTCCTCTCCGGTTGCGCTCCCCTGCCCAAGTCGGGGAGTGTGGCTGCGTCCTGGATTGGCAGATACTGGACTGCGGACCGCTGGCAACTGCAACTGGACCAGCGCACGCGGCCCTGGCGCTGGTGGTGGTCCTTCTTGCGCGAACGCTCCCAGGACTCCCAGGGGTATCTGCCGCTCAGCCTGATCGCCAGTGGCGTTGCAGTGATCCTGGGAGGCGTCTGGGGAGCGGTTCCGACGCCTTTCGCGGCCAGCCTCGGCGCGACGCATACCCTGGACAAGCTGGCCTGGCTGCTTGGAGGGCAGCTCGTGATCCTGGTACTGGCTATGGGCTTGCTGTGTGCCGCCCGCAATGTCATCGGATTCCCCGGTCGACTGGTGCCGGTCTCGGTGCGGTCTCGTGTACGCACCCTGGCGCTGCTCATGCCGGTGGCGATGGCCGGGGGCTTGGTCGCCCTTGGCCTGCCGTTCCTCCAGGCCCCCTGGTGGCTGGCGGTGAGCCTGGCGGGATACACGCTGGCCGCCGCGGTGTGGGGCATCCTCCTGCCACGACTCAGGCCAGCGTTCAGTGTGGTGATAGCGGCACGACGCCACCTCTCGTTCGGACAAAACCCGAGGCTGCTGGATTCTCTGCAACTCGCGCATGGGAGTGCGCGCGAGGCGTCTGTCAACCGCCTGTTCGCGACGGTCGAAGGCGTGCTCATAGCACTCTTCACCCCCCTCATCGGGTGGCTGATCGATGAGAGCCGGAGCGTCGATACCGTCCTGGTCATCGTCGGCCTGGTGTTTGCGCTGGGTCTGGTGTGCTCTTTGCTCGCGCTCGGCGCGGGCTTTCAGCAAGCCGCTCGGACGCAGAGAACCACCACGCGTCTCGCCGTGGCTCTGGAAGCGCAGTAATGCTCATTTCAGAAGGAGAAGGACATGTTGGGGAAATCAACAAACTCACCTGCGGCAACAGTGAACCTCATCCCGGCCCAGGGACACGGCCGTCGCTTTTTTCATCGCAAGAGGCGTATGTTAGCGGCGCTGGAAGCGGTGATCGACAGGGGCATCACGACGGGGAACTTTGTGCAAGGCGCGTGTGTTGCCGCCCTGGAAGAGCGGATTGAGGTGCACTGGAACGTGGCGGCTGCCATCGCGGTGAACTCCGGAAGCTCCGCCCTGCGCCTGGCATTTGAAGCGTTACGCCTGGAAGCCGGACGTGAGGTCATTGTCCCTGCCCTGACCTTTATTTCGACCGCCTACGCCGCGAGTGACGCTGGTCTCGTCCCGGTCTTTGTCGATGTGGACCCACAGACGCTCACCATCGATCCCAGGGCAGCGCAAGCCGCCGTGACGAAAAAGACCGCTGCCGTGGTTCCCGTGCATTTATATGGGCAGATGGCGGACATGCTTCCCTTGCTAGATCTGGCCGACTCCCATGGCCTGTACGTCGTCGAGGACGCCGCGCAGGCGCACGGTGCGACCTACGCCTGCTCCTCTTCCTCTAGCGGCTCTGCCTACTACGCAGGGAGTATGGGGGATCTGGGCTGTTTCTCCTTGAACGGGGTCAAGAATATGGGAGGGCTGGGTGATGGCGGGATGGTAACCGTCTCGGCGCGGCTGTTGGCGCGAGATCGCGCGGTGGCGGACCGACTGCGCGGCCTGCGTGACCTTGGTCGCTACTCGAATGCGCGCTACCTGCACGACGACTGGGGACTGCGTGCGCGCATGGATGAATTCATGGCGGCGGAATGCCTGCTGGAACTGGCTGAACTGGACGCCTGGAACGCGCGCCGTCGCTCGATCGCGGCCCGCTATAGCGCGGCGCTGGCCCACTCGGTCGTGCAAGCTCCCGTCACCACCCCTGGCCGAGAACACGTGTTCTTCACCTATGCCGCGCGATCTCCCTCCGTAGGGGTGCGCGAGCAGTTCGAACGGTGCTTGAGATCGGCAGGCATTGAGGTGGCTGAAGCCTACACCCTGGTCTCGGATCAGCGACCGTATCGGACCGGGAGGCTGTCTTGCCGGGTGGAGGCGCTGGAGGTGACAAGAGCGGTAGTGGGGCTGATTACACACATCCCGCTCTATCCAGAACTGGAAGAAGAGGAGATTGAGCGCGTCGTGACCGTCTTGCAGGGATTCACGGCGAATGAATGCCGGCCGGTGGGTGTTGCACCACTCGGGTGCCGGTCATTGTAGGCTTTTCTTTTCGAGTCGGGCCCATACTCGCTGCACCGATTTTCATGCTGTTGTATGCACAGGACTCTCGCCAACGTAGGGGAATCGCCGGCACCACCTGGCAGGACGCAGTTCGCTTCTCAAAGAGCGTCTCGCCCTGACAGGCTAGTAGAGCAATAAGGAGAGATATCGCCATGGCCGGGTTTCACATTGAGGAAAGAGATGTGCCGCGCATCCTGATTACCGAGCGTCTTGCGGAAGTGGGGGTGGATTTGTTGCGCCGCGAGCTGCCAGAGGCGCTGATCGACCAGCGCTTCGGGTTAGCGCCCGCGCAGTTGCGTGCACTGATTGGCGGCTATACCGCGCTGATTATCCGTAGTGAAACGCGCATCACCGGCGACCTGCTCGCAGCCGCGCGTGATCTGAAGGTCGTTGGTCGCGCCGGATCGGGTGTAGACAACATCGACCTGGAAGCGGCTTTGCGGCGCGGGGTGCTGGTCGTCTACGCACCGATGGGCAATGTGCTGGCGGCGGCTGAACATACGATGGCCCTGCTCCTCGCGCTGGCGCGACATATGCCGAGTGCCACGAATAGTCTCAGGGCGGGCAGGTGGGAGAAAAGCCGCCTGGTGGGCGTCGAGCTGTCGGGCAAGGTGCTCGGCATCCTGGGCCTGGGCAAAATCGGCAGGGAGGTAGCCAGGCTCGCGCAGGCGTTCTCGATGCGTGTGGTGGCATTTGATCCGTATCGTTCCACAGAACAGGCACAGCGGGCCGGAGTGAGGCTGCTCGGCAAAGAAGAGGTCTTGATGCAGGCCGATTTCATCACGCTCCATGCTGCGATCACTGATGGCCGCGCCGGAACACACCCCCTCGTTGGCGCGCGAGAACTGAGCCTGCTCAAACGGGGTGCCTTCCTGGTGAACTGCGCGCGAGGCAGCCTGATCGACGAGACGGCTCTGCTCGCGGTACTCAACCAGGGTCACCTGGCAGGGGTGGCGCTCGACGTCTTCAGCCAGGAACCCATCGGGGAGAGTGCGGTGTTGCGGCAACTCCTCGCACACGAACGCTGTCCCGCCCTTGTTCCCGCTGATCGGGGCTGTGTAGCCCGAGCAAGACGGTGCTGTAGCAACAATTGCATGGAATGAAAGGATGAGAATACCCATGAGTGCAAACGATCTCACACAACACGCTTTTTCGTCCACTGCGCTGTCGTCGACGCGCGACCCATCGCCGCTCTCTATGGATGCTGACACGTTTTATCACCTGGGCCTGCTGGCGGTGGAACTGGCAACCGAATATCTGGAAGGCATTCCGGGTAAACCCGTCTTCCGCTCGATGACGCCCTCCGAACGCCAGATGCTGCTCCACCAGCCGCTCCCGAAGTACGGGCGGTCGCCCGAGGCGCTCTTCGACTTCTTCGAGCAGCACATCCTGCCGCATGCCATGGGCAACCAGCACCCGCGTTTCGCCGCCTGGGTCAACCCGGCAGGCGCGCCCATCGGGATGCTGGCCGAGTTCCTGGAGGCGGTGATGAATCCGAGCGCCGCCGGTGGGGATCACGCCGCGATCTACCTGGAGCACTGTGTAGTGCGCTGGCTGATGGAACTGATCGACTTCCCGGTCGAGGGCAGCGCGGGACTCCTGGTAGGCGGTGGTTCGGTGGCCTCGCTCTATTGCCTGGCGGTGGCTCGTCATTGGGCTGCGGCGAAGAACAGCTGGAATGTGCGGGAAGAGGGGTTGCAAGGCCAGCATCCGCCACTGGTCCTCTACGTTTCAGAAGAAGGGCATAGCTGCCTGCGCAAGGCCTCGCACCTGCTGGGACTGGGTGAGCCGCGCCGCGTTTCGGTCGATGCGAGCTTCAAGATGAACCTCTCTGCTTTGCGCAAAGCGGTGGAAAGAGATCGCGCAGAAGGATTGCTTCCCTTCTGTGTCGTGGCCAGCGCCGGGACAGTCAACACGGGAGCTGTGGACCCCCTCGACGACCTGGCCGACTTCTGCCGCGAGCAGGGCCTCTGGTTGCACGTCGATGGGGCCTATGGCGCGTTCGGCATTCTCGACCAGCAGGTCTCGCCGCTCTTCTCTGGCCTCGAACGCGCCGACTCGGTAGCGCTGGACCCCCACAAGTGGCTGGCGACCCCGATTGAGTGCAGTTGCGCCGTTGTGCGCCAGGGGGAGTTGTTGCGCGAGACCTTCAGCCTGGTGCCTCCTTACCTGCGTACGGAGCCGGAAAAGGGCTTTGGCGGCCTGCCCTGGTTTGCGGAATATGGCTTTCAGCAGACACGGCGCTTCAATGCGCTCAAGCTACTGTGGGTGATCCAGCAGGCGGGGCGCACCGGACTGGTGGCGCACGTGGCCCGGCATAATACCCTGGCGCGGTACATGGCCTCTCTCATCGATGCAGCCCCGGATTTGGAGCGCATGGCCCCGGTGGAACTCTCTATCGTCTGTTTTCGCTACGTGCCCGATCATCTGCGAGGCGAGGAGGAGCGACTGGACGCCTTGAATAAACGCATGATGGAGGAGGTGCAGGCTCGTGGGAAGGCCTTTGTGAACGGAACACTTTTGCGGGACCGCTTCGTTCTGCGCTCGTGCGCGCTGCACTACGCGCTGACCGAGGCCGATGTGGAGGCCATCGTCCAAGAGGTGCAGCAGGTCGGCGAACGCTGTCTGGCACAATCAAGCTAAACGGAAACCCTCAGAGGGCTGTTCGGTCAGAGGTTGGTTGGGTCGGTCATGTGCTCGCGACTCCCCGGCAGGTCGCTTCCGCCGGCGTGAAGCCGCGTGCTATACTGCTGGAAGCAGGCGTTTTCTCGAACTGAGGAGGAGTCAGATGAGCGATGACCGTGGCGGGCGCTTTCCTCTGGGCAGTCGGGTGCGGCTGGAGGCGATGTCCCGCGACCCAATAGGCGTCAAGTTAAGCCGACCTCGCCGAAAGCAAGCAAGAGACGAGAGGTGGAAGGTCGGTCGGAGCGCCCGGCGATGGAGCGCCCAGCGGCCTGGACAATCGCCTCACACATCAGACGCAGGGCCCGCGTCAACGACAAGCGTCCAGAGAAGCCGTGCGCCAGCACGACCGCTTGATCGCGCACGATCTCGGAGACCGTGATCCAACTGCGATGGGGATCCTCCCAACACGTGAGTAGCAGCACCCAATGTTGCACCAGCAGCCCCAGCAATTTGGCATAGACCTCACAGAGCATGCGCGCCTCGTTCTTTGTGTACCACTCGTCGACCAGGCCTTGCATTTTCCACAGTTTCCACAGGAGTTCGATAGGCCCTCGGCAGCGCAGCAAGACGAAAGCTTCGGTCACGGTCAAGAGGGCGGACGGGACATTGGTAATCACGATCGTCCAGCATGCCCAGTCGCGTTGGCGCTGACTGACGGTGGTCCCATGCTTGCGCGCATACTCATCCTGCTTCGTGTGTCGGCGTTTGATCTGCGCCTCGCCCGGCCGCGCCACCACGCGACAGTTGACCTGCTTGGCGGCTCCCAGGTGCACCTCAACGCTTGCTCCTCTGCGCCACCGGCTTGCAGGACGCTCAGGATATCCGCTCGCTTGCCCTCCAGCCACATCACGACCCCATCCTTCAGCGGCATCAGATAAGAGATCCCCGCTTGACTCATCTGCACTAAACGCACCAGCGCAAAGTAGCCCATATCCGCGATCCAGAGGGCGCCTTTGGCTAAAGGGAGGCTCTGCACGAGGCTCCTACTCTCATGGCTCCGTCCATCTTGCAGCATCGGCCCCCGCAGCGTCCCCTGCACCAGATCCAGCCGCGGCGAACCGCCGCAAGAGCGGCACGGCGACCGCTTTCGCGCTGAGCATACAGCCAATGGCGCGCAACAACACCTCGTAGAACCACTCCGCCGTCCCATACGTCCAATGCTCTTCGATCCCCTGCTTGCTGATCCGCACGCCCAGCGTTCCCGCAAACCGGGCTAAGGCACTTGACTCTGCTTGCGGATGATGCAGCCAACCCAGCACCAACACCAGCACCAACGTCGTCCCATGCAGCTTGCGCTCCCGCTGGATCACCCCCATGCTGCGGGCCAATTCCCGCGCATCCGTTTCAAACACCTTGCGCAACACCTTGGCCATTCGTGGTAGAGTGATCATGAGTACCCTCCCTGTGAGATGATGTGAGACAGAGTTCGTTGCTCTATCTTCTCACAGATGGGCTGCGGTGTCACTTCCCTTCCTGCCTGCTTTCCTCTCTCGTTTCCCTTTCCTTAACTTGACGCCTATTGGGTCGAGTCTTTGGTACCCCTGTGCCCGCATCAGTTCCTCGACCTGCTGCCTGTTCCACATAAAGAACGGGGTGCCATCCTTGAGCGGCGTCGGTGTGCAGTAGCCCTGGCAGAGAGCCTGCGCGGTTGGATTCCCATCCTCGCCCCGCAATTTCAGCTCCTTGAGCTTCTTGCCCATCGCGACGGACGACAACCCGAACTGCTTCCCGAGATTCGTCTGGTTCGCCCAGACGTCAATAAATTTTTGATGCCCTTTCTTTCCCATCCAGGCAACTCCCGCTAGAACTTGTACAAACAATTGCAATCGCAAGAGAACACGCTACAAGAGCAAACACGCCCCTTCGCTTGCCAGGATGCCGCGCTTTTGAGCTCATGTCGCCGTGGCACTGCCGCGAGGGTAGTCACGCTGCTAAGATAGCATACCAGATGAACCTCACCGCTGCATCACGAGAATTCACGATCTACTCACGAGAATCGTGGGGAAAGGGATACAAGGAGCGCCCGATCAGAGCCGGGTGCGTCATAAGATCGATGGGCGCTTACACCGAAACGAAGGACAGGCTGACCCACCGGTCTACCAGGAGACAATACTTTTGGACATACTATGACTCCAAAGGCACGGAATCCGATGCTTTTGGCGCCATCGCATCGAGCGTGAAATGGGGCTTTTGCGGACAAACTATGGGAAAGTCACAAGTTGAGTAATGAAGACATCCTGGCCGCGGCACGCGTCATCATCTTTGGCGGTCTGGAGACCACGGCGGCCATGTTGACCAACACGGTCTGGGCCTTGCTCAGTCATCCATCCCAGTACGAGACTGTGCTTTCTCATCCGCACCTGCTTACCCAGGCCATCGAGGAAGCGCTGCGCTGGGAGCCACCCGTGCAGAGCTGCACGCGCTTTGTCACTCGCCCCGTGGTCGTAAGAGGAGTAGAACTTGCTCCGGGCGAGATGGTGCAGTGCATGGTGGGACTGCGCATCCTGTTCGAGCGCTTACCCGGATTGCGCCTGGACGCGGGTCGGCCCAGTAGTCCACGCGGGCATGAATTTCGCTCGCCTCCGATGCTGCACGTGCAATGGAATACGTAAGAGGGAAAACTGATACACCTGGAACAGTCGCCGTCTCGATACGTTCTGGGCGTCTATTCCGCTTCGCATCTGCTGGCGAGGCTTTTGACACCAACCGCGGAAATTTCTAACGGGAGAAGGTTGTTTTTCTCCCGTCCAGAACCATCTAAAGGCGTTTCTCAGTTCCCTACCGCAAACGAGCGGCGACGATGAAACAGGCCGCATTTCCACTTTTACCCGGTCTCTTTCAGAATAGAGGAGGGAGACTAATCACACTGTAAAGGAGGAAAACCGCACATGCTCTCCCGCGAAATCGACGCCGACTCCTACAAACACACCCGGCTGGACTACCACGCGACGGTGCGCGACCTGCCCACCAACGAGCGCCCGCGCGAGCGCCTGCAGCACTTCGGCCCCCAGGCGCTCTCGATGGCCGAGCTGCTCGCGATCATCCTGCGCACCGGCACCCGAGGCGATAACGCCATGGAGTTGGCCAACAAACTCCTCTCGAAGTACGGCGGGCTCCCAGGACTGGTGCGTGCCGATTTCCGCGAGCTGTGCGCCGAGCACGGCATGGGGGAGGCCAAGTCGGCGCAGGTCAAGGCGGCCCTGGAGATCGGACGCAGGCTCGCCTCCGTGCAGGTGGACACCAGGTACAGGATCAGCACGCCGGCGGAGGCGGCCAACCTGGTGATGCTGGACCTGGCCTACCTGGACACCGAGCAGATGCGCATCCTGCTCCTGGACGCCAAGAGCCAGCTGGTCGAGAAGGCGAGCCTCTACCAGGGCACCGCCAACAGCGCGGTCCTGCGCGCCGCCGAGGTTTTCCGCCCAGCCATTATCCGCAACTGCCCCGGCCTCATCCTCTGCCACAACCACCCCAGCGGCGACCCGACGCCCTCCCCGGACGATATCGAGACGACCAGACAGCTCGTGGAGGCCGGCCGCATCCTCGATATCGAGTTGGTCGATCACATCATCATTGGTCATCAGCGCTTCGTGAGCCTGAAAGAGCATTTGCGGTGGGAGTAGGCTGGAGTTGCGACTGCACGAAGGACTGGCACTTGACCCGCAGTGGACACTCAGGACAGAGTGGGCGCCTGGCGGGGCATGTTCACGTCAACAAGCGGTTCGGCTTGCCCGTACACGATGGCCAGCACCGCGCTCGCGGTATACGGACCGATCCCCCGCATGCGCTCCAACTCCGCGAGCGTGCGGGGAACGACGCCACCGTGCTCCTCGATGGACTGCGCTCGACTACCTCGGGCACGAGTTCACATGACGGGTACGCTCGCTGTCTCATTGCGCTTCTTCCAGGAAAGGGAAGCCGCAGTTCACCAACTGGGGCCTTCTATTGGCCGATCACGTCCTCGGGCAGGAGCACTCTGGCAGAGGTACGCTGACACCAGCGCGACGATCTGCTGCCGTACGAGCGGTTTGATCACCACCAGTTGCGCGCCTGCCAGACGTGCCTTGATGCGCTCCAGGATGCCGTCTTGCTCCCTGAGGAGGACGATGGGAATCATCGTGCGGAAGCGCGGTTGGCCTTTCAGATATTTCAGCATGTCGAAGCCATCCATTCTGGGGAGATCGAGGCTGAGAAAGAGCAGGTCGGCAGGACCATGCCGGAAGAGGAAACGCAGCGCCTCCACCGGGTCATCGAAACAGACGACCTGGAGGCCCTCGCGCCGCAGGATGACCTCGAGGATCTTGCGTGTTGTAGGCGAGGTGTCCAGCACCATGACCCTCAACTGCCGCGTCACGCTCGTTCCTCCTTCCTGCTTCGCGCCTGCTTGCTCTCAGCCGTAGTTCCCAGTCTCCACAGCTACGATAGCATGCCTCCCTCATGTGCTCCTCATGAGCGTTCACCAAGCCAATCCGCCCACTCACGACGCGCTCACGATGTTCGCTGGATCCAGGAATGGCTGCGTGCCCCTCCAATGACCAGCGAAGCGACGCAGGGGAGGTGGCTCCCTTCCGCTCTTTGGGGGTCCAGGAAGAAAAAGCTAGCGACAGGAAGAAATTGCACACTCGTGAGGGGCGAAAGCAGGAGATTCGTTTCACGAACAGCTCACGAAGAATCACGACTTCCTCATTCAGGCGCCAGACGGTTCTGCTATAATCGGTGGACGGCTGGAGGATAGCCTCCATAGCAGTCACGGACTCCGTTAGCCAAGCCAAGGGAATCGAGAAAGGAGATGCACAAGCGATGCGCGGTACAGTTGAGCACGATTCCACGGAGCATCCGCTGATGCGGGTCATCACACTCGGGGAATTTGCCCTCGAACGGCTCGTTCCCACTCCCTCGCGGACCCAGGATGAGCCGCCGCGTTACACGCGCGTGGCACGGAGCGAGTGGAGCAATCGCGGACCGGCAATGGCCCTGCTGAAGGTGCTCCTGTGCCAGGCGAACCGCCGGGCATCGCGGGATGAACTCATCGAGGCCATCTGGCCCGACCACGAGGCGATCAATGCCGCGCACGCACTCGACTCGGCGGCCTCCGTGCTCCGGCGACACATCCTGCGCACGAGCGAGGTGGGAAGCCTGCTGCTCACGCTGCGCAGCGGCGGTGAAACGATCTTCAAACTGCCCGGGCAGCACCGCCTCTGGGTGGACGCCGATGTGTTTCTCTCATTGGTGTCGAAGGCGATGCGGGTAGAGTGCCAGGGGCAGAACCCGATGCCCTTGTTAGAGGAGGCGTATGCCCTCGCCAGGGGCGAGTTTCTCGAAGACGACCTGTATGCTGAGTGGGCGCAGAGTCGGAGGCATACGATCAACGGAGCGCGGCAGCGCGTCCTCTTCAAGCTGGTCGACCTCTCCCTCAAAGACGAGCAGGTGAGCCGAGCCGAGGAGCTGCTCTTCGCCGCCCTTGAGGAGGACCCGGCAGACGAAGACGCCTTATGCCGCTTGATGATCCTGCTGGTGGAGCAGGAGAGGCGGCAGGAGGCGCTCCACCTCTACCAGTACACCGAGGATGTGCTCCAGGAGGAGCAGACCGAGCCGGCCGTCTACACCCGAGAGCTCGCGCGCCGCATCCGGCAAGGGATGATCTTGCGAGAGCGGGGAGATCGTTACACTGCGGTAGGGGTGCGGACTCCGTCCCTGGCGGGGCAGGATGTGGTGTCGAGGGACCACGGGGACAGCGTTGGTGTGAAACGAGTTCGGCTGAGGATCATGGCTGCTCCACACAGGGGCCAAACGGCACCCTCCTATCGGTACCACCCGCCACGCCGCCGGTCTCGGAAGCAGGCAGCGCCCCCTCTTGGTTGAACCTGGCGTAGGTCCCTCGATGGAACAAGCATCACAGCACCACATACACCCGTCTCTCACTTGGAAGAAGAGCGCGTGAAAGACTACCGTGGCTCTGCATCTGGTAAGGCGATTTCACGCGTCTGCTCATCCAGCGACCAATCCGCCGGGGGCTTGAAGGCAATCGCGTACGGGAGCGCCTGTTCCGGCCAGGTTTCCTCGCTCGGTTTGCTGACGACGTGATACAGAGCGCGCAGGGTTGGCACAAACAGCTCCGCTGTTTCCTGCATCAGCAGCGTTTCCTGTGCTTTCGTGAGGCGGCACTGCGTCAGTGGCCGCGGGGGAGCAATGCCTCCGGCGTGGATGTCCTCGATGCCCGAGCCGTTACGCCAGTGCTCGTTGAGGATCCCATTGGCCAGGGCGCGCGTGGGATTGACGAGGATGCGGGCCTTCTCTCGTTCCAACCACTCCGACCCGAAGCGTCTTTCAAAAGCCTCCATCAGGTAGCATCTTCCATTGACAGAATTGATGGCGCCCAAGGCCCGGAAGCGTTTGTAATACGTCGACCCGTCGAGCTGCGCGATGGGGAAAGGGAGGAGTTGGACGGCGGCCTTGACCAGCTTGCGGAAGTGCTGCTGGTCCGCCCGCATGAGATCGATCCAGCTGGCCAGGGCTGCCGATGCTTCGATGTTGATGCGCGCCATCTCCCCATCGCCGATGCAGCTGACCTCCGGATCGTACGCGGCAGTCCATTGCGGCAGATCATGCTTGGCCAGCACGGCGAAGTACGACCCCCAGCGCAGACACACCGCGACGGTTGCGATCGCTACTTCGCCAAAATGCAGCCGGGACTTCGCAGGAGCCTTCATATCTTTGGTCGCTTCCTCTAAATACGAGAGGGCCTGCCGGTACATGGCGGTTTGTGGGAGCGAGATGAGGCGATAGGGCGTTTGATCCTCTTCAACGCACTCCTGCCAGGATCCCGCATCGATGGTGCATTGATCATTGACGTTGATTGTTAAGGAATGGTGCTGTGCCATATGTTCGTCACCTCTCCTCTCGACTATCGCTTGTAGGGACGGCGGGCGAAAAAAGAAGCGACGATGTGAGGGAGCGGCGCGACGACCTTTGCATCCATACGGCAAAAGTTGATACCTCCCACGTCTTCCCGGTCATCCACCGGAAATGCGGCGCTTCCTCCGCTGCCTTCAGGCATGCGGAGGAAGCGCCGCACCAAGTTGGTAAACATAGCCATCTCCTTGTTGCAAACTGCGACAGTAGCGAGCAGGAATATCTTTCACCCGTCCATGTTTTGTTTGCACGTCAAAAATGCCTCGCGTCCGCACCAGCACCCGCCCAACATGTACTCCTCTCGCATTGAGCTGTGCAGGAACTGTCGCTTTCACCAGGTCGCCGGTACGAAATCCTCGAACTCGACTTGGGCCTTTGGCCTTGCCACGAGGGAACCCAAGTTCGTCTACATTCACCATTTGTCGCGATTGTCGGCCTTTCGCTTCAATCAACCACGGAAGAGCATACGTAGTGCGCAGGCGTTCTGGTGTCGAGGCCCCAACGACTGCAGCGTCGATCCAGTGGGTTTTCGGCAGCGCCAGCCTGGTCCTATTCCAGCGCGTGCGCCCTCCGGTACCAACTTCCACTGGCAGGCCGAGAAACTGCAATTCCTCATAGAGTCGCCAGCGTGTGCTATTGACCGCGGCGGCGGCGGCAAGCGGCGTTTTGAGGTGCCTTTGGATACGCTCCAACAGTTCTGGTCGACCAGCAAGAAAGGTCTCGATGGATTGATCGGCCTTGGCCTCGTTACATGCTCGGCACGCGATTACAAGGTTAGAAACCCGATTGCTCCCCCCTTTCGTGCGTGGATGGACATGGTCCATTTCAAGTCTGGTATTGGTGGCACTACAGTAGGCGCACTGATGCTGCCACTTCAGCAGGAGATATTCCTTGACTTCCGCTTCAAACAGGGTTCCTCGTTGATATGCTTGCCCCTCAATCTCCGGGTTGTGGAGCGCCGCTGTGTCGAAGCGCACGAGTTCTTGCGAGATCGCGCCCACCGGACACCAGCGTTGCAAGCGCTTTACCCAGGTTATGAGATGCAGCACACGCGAGAGCAATGATGGAGCCAGCCACCCCGGCTTGCGGCGACGATTCTGGTAGCGAGCGGGACGATAGCGCGTATGGCGTGCCCGTCGCCCTCTCCGCGCGGCTGCTCTCTTTATCAACGCCTGGCGGATTTCTTGACTCCGATGGGTCAGTTCTGCGGCCCAGACGACTTCGCCAGTGCGATCATTGATGACGGCAATCCCGCTGGTTTTTGAACCGGGATCGAGCTTCACCCGTAGTGGCTCAACCCTCGCCTCTGGTCGTGCTTCACGCAGGATCAACACCATGGGAAAGCGACGAAGCACTGCAGCCCTACGGCTTTTGAGCAGCAGACGCGCACGTGCCGGGGTGCAAGGCATGAGTGGCCTGCGTTCGGCATCGACCACCAGTATTCGACACATCATCAAATCCTTTCTTTTCCCTTGCGGGACCCTCGCTAATGAGGGATCGCTGCCCGGTCGCCCAGGCAGGTCAAGTTTTCCTCGCTCGTGTTAGCTGGCGGCCATCTTCCCGATGCACTGGCTCTGCTTCCCCGTGCGCCTGTTTAACAGCGGGATTGGAGGGTCTCGGACTGGAAAGGCCATCCGAGAGTCCGAATTTGGGCTACTTCCAGCTAACGGCTCCTGCCTCCGAAGAGACAGGAAGCTGCTCAGCATTTGGCATGCTCGTCACATGCCCCCGGTTTACCGGTGGGGTCGCTGACCAGCAGGCGTTCCCCTTCGATCCAGGCAGAAAGTGCAGCAAGGGCACCGTCCGGAACCTCCTCACGGGCAAGAGGCATTTTCATCAATTCATACTCCTCGTGCGTGAAGTAAGGTAGATCTCTCAACTGTTCGTTTCTCCTCATCATCTCCGTCTTTTCTTGCCCCGCGCCTTACCCCTTCCCGGCAGGATCACTCTCACCTGCGCGCCTTTGGGCAGGGAACCCCGATGCGGCTTCATCGCGGCCGCTGTTTGCGCAGCCATCGCGTCCTCTTGTTGCTGCATACGGGAGAGCCAGTCTTTGCGTTCCGGGGGAACCGGGCACCAGCCCCCCTCCTCGGTAATCCCATAGGGGGCGAGAGCATCCAGTAGCTCTTTCCAGCGCCCTAACACAAGCATGTCCATGTCTTGCCCTATTGCCCCACTGGAAAGACTATAGATGGGAGCGTCCGAGTCCTTCCCCTCGAAGTGGGTGACCAGGAACCAGTTCTCACCCCTCTGGATAGAGGCGGCGGTGAAAGGACTCTGCGCGATGGCATTGACGAGCGGGCAGGGCGCGCTCCTCGCTCGCTCGTATTCCCCTTGCGGATACAGATCTCGAAACTGCGCCTCATCCTCTTCATCGCGCAGATCATAGACCAGGTCGTGGCTGTGGTCGCCGATGAGCACCTGGTGTTGTTTGACGGCCTGGATAAATGCCTCCATCCAGCCCGGCGACGTTTCAATCGACAGGCAGGCGGCGTCAGGCGTCAGAATCACCCCGATCTCACCTTTTTGCACATCCCCAAGCAATCGGGAAAACGTCGCACGGCACTCTCCAAGCTCCTCGTGATACGCGAATTTCCTCATTTTGCCGTCGTGCTCTGCCGCATAAATGGCCGCCTTGCGGTCGTGTTCCACGTGCTCTAAAAAGGCCAGACTTTTCATCGAATATTCCTCCTGATCGCTATTGTGCTACCAAGCAGGGAAGATGTGGTAGGCGTGCTCGTCGCGCGTCCCTTCCGCGTTTGTTCGCCCCGTCCTTACTGCCGAGTCGTGCTGAGTACCCAAGCAACGTGGCACGGCAGCCACGCTGAAGTCTTACCTGTGGTGCCTCTTTCTCCGCTTCTTTTTTCCCCGCCGCTGCGAGTTAGATGTGCCGGGCACGCCGTACCCGAACGTGCCGCCTGGCGGCGCTAACCCGACCTCCTCCGCCGTCACGATGTCGCCGTTGAGCACGTCCAGCAGCTGCCTGAGCCATCCCTCCGCCCCCATGTTGCGTATCTGCATAACGTTCACGTCGACCCACATCTCCCGTTCGATGAGAGGGGGATGCTCGGCGGCGAACAGCGGGTCGATGTTGACGGCCTGGGATGGATTGATCGGCTCCTCTGGAGCACCTGCCTTGCCCTCCAGCACGTCCAGCAGGTGCCTGAGCCACCGCTCGCTTCCCATCTCCCCCATCAGAGAGGCATTCGCCTGCACCCACTCGGCCTCGCTCATGGGTGGCTCATGCTCCTGGGTCAGCTGAGGGGCAACGGTGATGGCGTAGAACGGATTGATGATGATTCGCTGCAGGTTGTCTTCCGTGAAGTGCGGCACGCCTACCTCCTTCCTTTTGAGAATGCTGTTCAGCTCTCCTAATTTCCTGTAGCGCTTTTCTTTGGAAACGAGAGAAAAAGGGAAATGGGGCGCTTGCCCCCGCCCTCTGCGGAAATGATAGCAGACCAAACTCATCCCTGACTCACACAATTTCACGAGATCCTCATGAAAAAAGGCGGAAACTGCTCACAGCAGACGACGTCTCTCTCCCCCCTCACACTCCTGCCATGCTCACGTTATGGCGGACGGCGCGGAATGTTCGTGAGGATCCCGTGAAAGTTCCTGAGATGGGGAAGAGGTCCGCCTGCTATCATAGCTTGAGAAAGGCGCTTGCGCCACGACGCGCTCACATCACAAAGAGGGGAAGCCGTACAATCTATGCCGAAATACCCGCCAGCTCCGATCCATATACGCATCGACACGCAAGAACAACGTTCTGGCATCCCCGCTCTGTTGGCCGCCATGCCGCAGGTGCATATCGAGGTGACCCCACTGCACATGGGCGACTATGACGTGGGCGGCAATCCACGCCGGGTGTTCGAGCGCAAAACAGGGAGTGACTTTCTCATCAGCCTGGCGCAGGGACGCTTATTCGCGCAACTCATCGCGCTGCTCACGATCCTGCCCAGCAGCGGACCGGCAGATTCTGCGCACCTGGTCTATGCTGCAGCGAAACAGTGCCAGGTCGGGCACGCGTCTCCCGGCCCTGCGGCAGGACGGCGCGGGGCCTCCCTGCCCGAGAGGCAGATGCAGATCGTGTTGTCCCTGCCAGGCATCGGCCCCGTCACCGCGCGCGCTGTCTGTGCGCGCTTTCGCAGCCTGCACGACCTGCTGAGCGCTGACGCCGCCCAACTTGCGGCGGTCCCCGGTATCTCGCCGGCGCGTGCCGCTGCGCTAGAACAGCTCCTGCACGCCGCGCTGCCATCGTCTGAGGTTGGCGCATGAGATCCCCCCATCATCCCGCTGGCGCCGAATGCGATACGGTGACGCCGTACTGAGAACTATTTACGACACCGTCTTTGGAAGGAAAGGAACAAGTAAGCATGGGATTGCACATTGAACTCAACTCATGGGCACAAGCAGAGGAACATTTTAGAGATGTAGATCAAGATCAAGGCCGAGAGCATTATGATCGTGAGATGTTCAACTGTGAGCTTGCACTCAATCTAGTGGGGATAGGGACACTGTTTAGTTGTAGGGGGCACCTGGACGGTTTAGTGGCTTCCCCTTATATCACTATCATACCCCAAAGAGCAGTATCTGGTTGGGTTCCCCGATACGTGAGCATGATGGAAACTCAGCCCTTATCACAAGAGGCCCTTACCGTTAAGAACACGATTGTTCATGCAATGTCGGAATTAGGCCAACGCCTTTTGGGCCTCCTAACGAGCTTTTATGAGGAAAGGCCAACGCCTTTGCCCTGTCGCCTTGTGATCCAATCAAACGGTTTAGGTAGCTATACCCTATTAAATCAAGGGGCTATTGTCGGTTTGCTTTCAGATCAAGAGACACTAAAAGCTTACCAGGATGAATTTATGACGTTTGCTGAATATCTCAAGAGCCTATGGGAGTAGGTAGGTCAACATGTTCCACGGTCAGCAGGTGCTAGTTATCCAGCAGCCGGAAGGCAGAGGAGTCTTGCCGAAGCCAGAATCCTAGGATGCTACAGGTTATCCAT
>WNFD01002852.1_pt1 | contig 21197 bp, 15 predicted proteins | sample 5400491 | NCBI WGS metagenome assembly WNFD01 (sample SAMN13153343, study PRJNA577476) | soil metagenome | isolation source: 120 cm saprolite under Douglas fir tree site 2 hole 2 replicate 2 | place: USA:California | collected 2015-04-18
TCGGCGGTGCCGTGGAACACCCGGACCGGCGCGTACGGCAGGTATTGGTCTTCGAATTGGCCCTTTAGCCCGCAGGCCGGATAAAACGCCAACGCGGCACGAAATCCTGTTTCCGGGCGGCCAGGGGCGCGGACCTCCATGGTGGCGAGTGTCGCGCTGCCGCCATTCGACCAACCCTGCAGCCCGACCCGGTCAGGGGCCACGTCGGGGCGTGTGCGCAAATAGGCGAGCGCCCCGTAAGCATCGAGCGGGCGCACCGTCACCTCGTTGAGTTCGGCGGGACGGGTTTCATAGCTGAAGCGCGGAAACCCCTGAGCATAGCCGCGCGGGCCGAAGCCGTCGACCAGCACCGCAATATAGCCCTGCGCCGCCCACAGCTCGCCCCACGCCACATGCCGCTGCGACAAGGTACTGGCGTCATAGCGACCTTTTGCGTTCGTCGAATAGGCGCCTGCACGACCGTGCATCATGACCATGGCTGGCCCCCGCCCGGCAGCACGATGGGCCGGCACGAACAAGTAGCCTGTCAACGTGGTCCGGCCGTCCGCGCTCGGGAAGGTGACCCGTTCCGGAACTGCATCAGCACGGGCGCAAAAGGCCGACAGCATGATTTCAAACGCCGTTAGGAACCCGATCAGACCTCTCATAGCGTCCTCGTACAAATCGATTTGGCTGAATTGTCGACGCCAGCCGCGCATCGCCAACGAGCAGCTTACGGGCGCTGCGATTGCGAAAACGGGGAATTAAAGGGGAATTCGTGACACCGTTAACGGGGTCGCAAGTCGACGGCATTGATTTCGTTGGGAATTCCAAAATTAGTTCGTTTTGCCTAAATCCGCCACAGAGGCTCCATTGGTATTTTTATACCTTAGTAGGAGGCAAAAGTCGTAACGGTCCCTCGACCGCAGCCCGGATAGAGCGCAGCGAAATCCGGGATGGTCTCACGCGAATTTCGCTGCGCTCAATCCGGGCTACTTGTTCAACGATTTCAGGCGGCCGATCGGACGGCGCGCAGATTGTCCGCCGAGGACTTGCCCGTCTTTCGATCAGCAACAACGTCGAAAGCGACCTTTTGTCCCTCGTTGAGCCCACTCATCCCAGCGCGTTCGACGGCGCTGATGTGCACGAAGACATCCTTGCCGCCGTCATCCGGTTGGATGAAGCCGAAGCCTTTTTGGACATTGAACCACTTCACGGTTCCTTGCGTCATTTAACTTTTCTTTCAGTTACGTGTGTCGTCAGGCCGCGCGCCAGCGCAGCCGGTTCGTTCGAGATTTGGAGGAAAGTCGTCAGTCCGACGCGGGGTGCGCGGCGAGGCCAAGTCGTTCGGCCGAAGCTCGATCGGAGCAATGTGGGGTATTGTGGTTTCGATCGCAAGGGAGCAGCCCATATATTTTAGGCGGCGGATGACTTGCGGAAATCGGGGTGGGATCTCGACAGGCCGCGGCGGGACATCGCCGCGGGCAGGGGCCCGAGATAGGCGAGAGGCGACCTGGGGGAGCGCGGGGCGTGAAACTCCTACTTACAACCCTGCCGACGAACGACCTCGGCCTCATGACGCGTTCCTTGCCGATTGCGCGGGAGTTGGCGGCGCGAGGCCACGAGATTGCCTTCTCCAATCCCGCCCGGGCGCCATCGATGTTGATCGCCGAGGCGCATTTCGCGAACATCCAGCCAAAGCATCCTCTCCATGATCTCATCGCCATCGATCGGACGATTGGCGGATTGTTCCGCATGCTGCCAACGCGGCCGTGGCGTCGCCACGGGATGGGGCCTCTCGCCTATCTTCGGTGCGTTGCTTGCGCGATTCCGACGCGCTTTCCGCCGACGAGCGCCGACATTTGGGACGCCGACCATGCCGGCGCCGTGATGGGCATGCTCAATGAAGGCTTCGTTCGCGCCAACGTCGAGGCCTACGGCTCCGTCATAAATCCCGACGTCGTCGTGGACTTTTGGAATCCCTTTGCCGCCATCGCGGCGCGACGGCTCGGCAAGAAGCTCGCCACCGTGATCCAGGCCGACGCTCATCCGAGCAGCCACGGGTTTCTCTGGTGGCGGCCAAAGCCGCAAGGAACGCCGAGTCCGGTCGCAATCGTCAACCGCGTGATCGCGGATTATGGAATGCGGCTGCTCGACAAACTCGCGGATCTTAATGTCGGCGACGTCACGCTTTGCGTTGGTACTCCGCAACTTGACCCGATCCCCGAATCAACGGGCGTCGAGCACATCGGCGCGGTGCTGTGGGAGGCGGACGACGCGTCGTTGCCGGATTGGATCGAAGCCTTGCCGACCGATCGCCCGGTTATCTGGGTTTATTCCGGCAATCCAAGATATGGCTCGGCGGACACGACGCTCGATTCGATCGTGGTTCTCGAAGCGTGTCTCGGGGCGCTTGGAGGCGTCGATGCATCAATTGTACTGACCACCGGCCATCATGAGTTTCCACAGGGGCTGTCGCCGCTGCCCGCCAATTTTTATCACGCGAAATATGTTCCAGGATTGCGCATGGCGAGAAAAGCGGATCTCCTCATCCATTATGGCGGGTATGGCTCGTGTCAGACCAGCCTCTGGGCGGGCAAGCCGAGCGTCATCATTCCGACGTTTTCCGAGCGCTTGAGCAACGCCAAGCGCCTGGAGCGCGTCGGGGCCGCCATCCTGGTTGAACCGACGATCGATCGTGGGCGCAAGAGCGTCGCCCCGGACGCGTTGCGCCGCGCAGTCGTGACAGCGCTTGCCGACCCCCGTTATCGACAAAACGCGCGGGCGACGGGAGAGTCGCTTGCAAGCTTGGGCGGAGCGAAGCGTGCGGCGGACCGCATCGAGGCCCTTGGTCGGCAAAAGAGCTGACAGGGGTTGACCGGGGATGCGTAGGTTAGGACGCGTCGGGAAGTAATTGCATCACGGCTGCCGAGCCCCGATCAGAGGCGCCGGAACCTCAAATTCTTGAGCCTGCCGGCGTTCCAGGACAGAGAAAACCCCGTCGGTTTCTGATCCTGATCGCGATGAAACTGGATCTCGATATCGACGTCGCCGAAACGCATTCGATCGTCGGCGACGCTCTGCAATCGCTGCGCAGGAAACCCGTCCGCGACGATAGTCAAACCCTCAGGACTCCATGCGACGCTGTATGTCTTTAGCAGCTCCCTGCTCTCGTAGTCGCCCACAAGATCGCTTTCGGATGCCTTTTCCGGAGTGGCAGCGCCTACGGGCGCTGGGTCGATGGCCGGCGATTCTCGTGACGTCGGCGACGGGTCTGGTGACTTCGGCGACAAGTCTGGCGGCCTGACCATCCGCGAGGACAAAAACACCTCCGCCACCTGCGCCACCAGTTTCGATGCGTCCTCCTCGCCGCTGTTGCACAAGACGACGATCGACGTCTTCTCTGACGGAAAGGCCCGGAACATGGCGCGGTATCCGCCGAGGCTGCCAGAATGTCCTACGGTGCGCAGTCCGCGCCATTGCACCGGGCCCAAGCCCATCCCGTAGCCCGTTCCCTCTCCGTTATCGAGTATCGCCTCGGTCTGCATGAGCTTCAGCGCCTGCGCACCCACTGTGGGGCGTTCGAAGTTCTTCATCCAGAGCAGCATATCTTGCTGTACATGTATTCTTTGCCTGGCTCGAAATCGAGAGACTCGTGGCGGGACACGAACCGGATGATATCGTCTTCCGAATACGGGTGTTCTGAATGTAATCCCGATAGATATCCGAGAACACCATAGGGCCGCAGTCCGCTGGTGTGGGTGAGCAGGTGCCGAATATTGATGTCGCTGGCGCAATCCGGAAGTTCCGGAATTATGGACTTAACGCATTCATCGAGGGCAAGTTTTCCGTCATCGACCAAAAGCAGGGTCGTGAACGCCGTGAATTGCTTCGAAACCGAGGCCAAATAACAAACAGAACCGGGCGTGAACGGAACGCCATGCTCGAGGTCGGCCATGCCGTAGCCGACCGACAGGATGGGCTCGCCATCGCGCACAAGCCCTATCGCGCATCCTGGACTGGCCCCGGAGAAGGCGCTGAACAGGCTGTCGATGTTTGACGAAACCAGCGACATGTTTGTCACCGTGTTCTGCCAGGAGGGGCGCCGAAGCGCGCTCCGGACAGGATAGAGCATCAACTTGACCTGGGGTATCGCCACGCGGCCGGCTGCTGCGAATGACCTCGACGTCTCGCTGGTCCCGCCCGGTTCGGGGAGGCACGTTTGGAAGGGGTCGCCGCCCGTAGCCGCCCGTAGCCCGGATGGAGCGCAGCGTAATCCGGGATAAACCGTCCCCGGATTACGCTTAAGCTCAATCCGGGCTACGGGCCCAGATTGGCGCCAGCCGGTGTCGTGATGAGCCCGGTGGCGCCGAGGCGCGCAAAGCACGGAGCGTCGGTCCTCTTAACCTGCGCCAGAACCTTCGTCAGAGCGTCGGCCACGACGCAAGTTGCGGCGATCACCGAATAAGCATTGCAATCGATCAGTGGCTCGCGCGTCGTTGCCGAGACCAGCGCGCTGACCTTCCTGTTGCGCACAACGCCGAGAGTTTCCGCCGCGCTTGACGTCGCAATCGCGCCGTTGCGCAGCGAGCCGGCAGGTCGGAGCACCGACCGATCGAGCGGGTCGCGGATATGGATCGGATAGGCGGTTTGCCCGAAGCCCCGCAAGTCGCCGCCCGCATTGACGACCGCTGTCGGTACGCCGTGGCGGCGCAGCACCGCGACGGCACGGTCAACCGCAAAGCCCTTGGCGATGCCGCCAAGGTCGATGGCGACCGGCGCATCGAATACGATGCTGTTCTTCGACACCAAGCGAACCGCCGACAGCTTGCCCGATCGGGCGGCGGCAAGGCCATGATCGGGTAGCAGTTCCCAGCGCATCAATTCGGCGCCGATGGCGCAATCGAACAAGCCGTCGGTGGCGTGAAAAAGAGCGAGCGCGCGTCGGATCACGCCCGCGGTCCATGGGTGAACTTCAACAGGTTCGATTGCAGCGTGCCGGTTCAACCGTGACAGATCGCTGTCCGGGTCGTGAAAGCTCATCAGTTTGTGGACGAGTTCCACCGCGCTGAACGCTGCATCCACGGCACGGTCGAGCGAGGAATCCGGCAACCCCTCCGCTGCGATCTCCACAAAGGTCCCGAGGAGGGGGCGCGCCCGTCTCATACGCCAATTCTCACAGCAATGATCTTCTAGCGTCGCGCAGAGCATCGTCAACGGCGTTGTCCGCCATTTATATATTTACTAGTTCTAAACTCATTCGCCTATTGTTCGGCGCGTATCCAACATTCGTTGCATTTGCATTGGGTGCCGTCTCTAACGAGGCAGTTGCCTCAGACCTGACGAGACATGTCGGGGCGGGACCAAACATCGGCCTCATCCTGAGGAGCGCCGCTTTAGCGGCGCGTCTCGAAGGATGGAACGAGTCAATGCCTGGGTCCATCCTTCGAGACGGCCGCGCATCGAAATCGGCTGTTGCCGATTTCGACACTTTAAGGTTGCCGAAGTCGGGCAAGCCCGACTTCGGTGCGCGGCCTCCTCAGGATGAGGTCCGTTGGGTACCGTCGGCAAACTTTGACGGCGTCGAGATACGCCGCTGCACCGGGAACAGCACGATACCGAAGCGCTGCGAAAAGTGCCCCCAGATCCCTTTCGGTGCAAACAGCATGGTCGCGATCGCCAGCACGCCGAGCAGGATGAGATACCAGCTGCCGAAGCCCGCGAGGTAGGTCTGCATCAGGTAGAACACCATAACCCCGATGATTGGGCCCTCCAGTGTCCCGATTCCGCCGATCACAACAATGAAGATCACGTAGGCGGTCCAATCCAGAACCGAGAACGCGGCGTCGGGGGAGATGCGGGCCTTTTGCAAATAGATGAGCGCCCCAGCCATGCCGGTGCCGGCGGCCGCGAAGACGTAGATCCACAGTTTAGCGCGGAAGATATCTATGCCGACGCTTTGTGCCGCCGCAGTGGAGTCGCGGATCGCAGCGAGTGCGAGCCCTCGCCGCGAGCGCAGCACCATATAGATCGCGAGCGCGCTCGCGGCCGCAATCGCCAGCGCAATCCAATAGGTGAGCACGTCGCGCGCTGCCGGCGTACGCAGGTCGAGGGCCCGCCTGATCCAATCAATGCCGGTGATCGAATTCGTCACGGCCGGCGGCAGTGACGTGCCAGTGCCGCCGCCGAGTTCCTTCACCTGGGCGAAAACGAGCCGGTAAACTTCGGCCATGACCCAGGTGCCGACGGCGAAATAAGCCCCCTGCAGGCGAAACACGACGAAGGCCGTCGGGATCGCGAGAACAGCGGCGATGATGCCGGCGAGCGGGATCGCGACCAGGGGATCGAGGCCAACCATGACAGTGAGGGCAAAGAGCAGATAGCCACCGAGACCAACGAATGTCTGCTGGCCGACCGATACGAGGCCCACGTAGCCCGCCAGCAGATTCCAGAACTGCGCAAGGGTGAACATGTAGAAAATGAAGACGAGGTCCTGCAGGAGGCTCCGGCTGGCGATCAGGGGGAGCGCGATCAGGCCCGCGATAAGCAGGCAGCCCACCAGCGCGAAAGCGCGCGAGGTTGCCGTGGCAATCGCGACGTGGAGTGTAGCACCCTCCCTAGCCTCCTCCCCTGGGAGCGCGGGCGTCCCGCCCGCATTTTTTCGCTCGTGCCAATAGGGCGGGCGAGACGCGCGCGCTCCCAGGGGGGGAGGGTCGGGAGGGGGATGTGGCGAAGCAACGGTCGCCATGGGTTTCTCAACCCGCCATGCGCGGGAACAGGCCGCGCGGCCGCAACATCAGCACCGCGAGAAATGCCAAATGCCCGGCGAGGATCTGCCATTCGGGATTGATGTTGGCGCCGACCGTCTGGGCGACGCCGATGATCACCCCGCCGGCGAGCGTCCCCCACAGACTCCCGAGCCCGCCGATGATCACCGCCTCGAACGCATAGAGCAAGCGCGCCGGCCCGATGGTGGGATCGAACGTCGCGCGCATGCCGAGGTAGAGCGCGGCAATCGTGACGACCACCATGGCGACCGCCATGGCCATGGCGAAAACGCGTCGCGTTTCGATGCCCATGAGTTGCGCGATGTCGGCATCGTCCGAGGTCGCCCGGAAGGCGCGGCCAAGCGCCGTAGAGTAGAACAGGACATTGAGCAGCAGGATGACCGCGACTGCCGAGACGAAGGTGACAAGCGGCATCATGCCGACCGCAAGTCCGCCGCCGAGCGGGATAGAGGCGGTCTCGATGGCGCCGGCCGAGAGCCGCTGGCTGTCCGCAGAAAACATCTCCAGGAGGCTGTTCTGGACGATGATCGAAAGCCCGAACGTCACCAGCAAAGGCGGCAAGATGTCGGGACCGAGCGTGCGATTGAGCACAAGAAATTGCAACGCATAGCCGGCCGCAAACATCAGAGGCAGCGCGACCGCGGTCGCCGTGAAGACGCCGAGACCGAGTGCGTGCGCCGCCCCTAGAATGACGAAGGCCGCGAGCACGATGAGATCGCCATGGGCGAGATTGACGAGCCGCATGATCCCGAAGATGAGGGACAGTCCCGCCGCGAACAACGCGTAGAGGCCGCCCAGGAGCACGCCCTGGATGACCGTGTCGATCCAACCGATCATCATGCGGTTACGGATGTTGAAACGATTCGAACGATCGAAATCAAACCCTCGGACCTCATCCTGAGGAGGCCGCGCTCTTGGCGCGGCCGTCTCGAAGGATGGCCGCGGGCACGATCTCGCTTGTGGCCGTCCTTCGAGACGCGCGCAAGAGCGCACTCCTCAGGACGAGGCTGATGGATGATATCGATACGATTCGTACCATAGAAAACGCTGAACTAACCGATCGCCTCCATCTTTCCGGCGACCGGGATGGCGGGCGCGGTTTTGTTGTCGGTGATGACGATCTCGTACTTGTTGCCGTCCTTGACGCGCCATTGGCCGCCGACGAGCGGAGTCTTGGCGACGTTCTTGGCCGCAAAGGGCGGCAGGTTCGCGCCATTCCATGCCACCTTGCCGACCACGGTGTCGAGGTTGGTGGCGGCGATCGCCGCCAGCGTTGCCTTGCCGTCGCCGACCTGCGGGGTGCGCTTGAGCACATCGGTCGCGACCTCGAACAGCGCGTGAACGAATCCGATCGGCTGGGTCCATTGTTTACGCGTTGCGCCTTCGTAGGCGGCGGCAAGCGCTTGCGCTGTCATGCCGGTGAGCGATGATTTGAACGGGTGGCTCGGCGACCACCACACCTCCGAGGAGAGGTTGTGGCCGTCGCGGCCCAGGGCCTCGACGGCCACCGGGAACAGGATCGCCTTGCCGATCGAAGCGATCATCGGCTTAAAGCCCTGTTGCAGCGCCTGCTTCCAGAATGTCGTGAAGTCAGGCGGCAGCACCACGCCGGTGATGATCTCGCAATTGGCGCCCTTGAACGCGCCGATCTGAGCGGAAAAATTATCGGTGAGATTCTGATAGCGCCCCGGATCGGTGAGCCGATAGCCCTGCTTCTCGAGGACAGGGGGGAAGCCCACCTGCTTGTCGCCCCAGGCATTGCCGTCGCCATCATTGGGAAACAGCCCGCCGACCGACTTGTTGGTCTGCAACTGGCCCCACATGTTGGTGAAGACCGCGATGACGTCTTCAAGGCCCCAGAAGAAATGGTAGGTGTGGTTGAACGGCTTCCACGCTGGCGGGCCGCCGGCGGGGTTTGCCTGCCTGCCGATGAACCAGGGCTGCCACGGCGCCACTGTGGAAATACACGGCACTTCCTCGATCTCGCACTGGGTCGACACCGGATTCGTGGTTTCCGGCGTCGAGGCGACCAGCATGAGATCGATCTTGTCGCGGACGATCAGCTCCTTTGCGACCTCGGCGGCGCGGTTGGGGTTCGATTGGCTGTCTCTGACCACCACGTCGATCGCGTAGGTGGTGCTGCCGATCCGCAAGCCGCCTTTGCTGGCGTCCTTGAAATTGGCGATGATGAAGTTGTCAGCCTCCGCAAAAGCCGCGAGCGGTCCCGTCTGCGGACTGACGTAGCCAAGCTTGATGGTCTTCGCCTGCGCGATCGCCGGCGCGCCAACGCCCGCCGCCAACACAGCGCTGCTCGCGGCCGAGTATTTGATGAGCGTCCGGCGATCGATGCCGGGGCGTTGATGTGCACGCATGTCGGGTCCTCCCCCAAGGGCTCAAGAAATTGGCACCCTCTCCCTTCCGTCGCCTGGTAGGGGCGACCCTTGTGATCGCCCTGCTTGCGCATCGCGTCCGACCACAAGGGTCGCCCCTACCGAGAGAGGGTAGGGTAGAGGGCATTTGCGGTCTTGACCGCGTCTTCAATTTCGTTCGATAATCGAACATAAGTTCGATTATCGACTGGATTGTTCCCGAGAGCCGCCGCGAAGTCAATGCAGAACGCACGATGAAGCACGGAAAATCAAATGCCCTGCGGCCTGTCCCGGCCGTCGGGGTGACGCCGGCCAACGCCGCAAGTCCGGGCAGCAAGGACAAGGAGTTCATGCTGACACTTGCCAAAGGGCTTGCGGTGCTGGGTTCGTTCGGCCGCCATCGGCCGACCATGACGCTGGCGCAGGCGGCACAAGCCGTCGACCTGTCGCGGGCAACTGCGCGACGCGTGCTGCATACCCTGGTGGGGCTCGGCTACGTGGAGCAGAACGGGCGGCAATTCGCCCTGTCGCCGCGCATCATGCGGCTCGGCTTCGCCTACATCTCAAGCCAGAGCTGGGTCGACCGCGCCGTGCCGCTGATGAAGGCCCTGTCGGAGCGCTTCCACGAATCCTGCTCGGCGGCGATCCTCGAAGGCACCGAGATCATTTACGTCGCGCGGATACCGGCCCGGCGCATCATGTCGGCGACGCTGGCGGTGGGCAGCCGGCTGCCAGCGTTTCATTCGTCGATGGGCCGGATCCAGCTCGGCTTTCTCGACGACGCCGAGGTCTGGCGCCGGCTCATGTCGGTTCGCTTCGAGCCGCTGACGCCGGCGACGATCACCGATCTGCAGGCCTTGCACGAGCGCATCCGCGACGACCGCCGCCAAGGGTTTTCCATCGTCGACGAGGAGCTTGAACGCGGCCTGCGCTCGATCGCAGTGCCGGTCGTCGATCGTGACGGCCAGTGCGTCGGCGCCATCAATCTCTCGACTCATTCGACGCGCACCACACGTAACGCGCTGCGCGAAACCTTTCTGCCGGAACTCAAGTCGGTCGCAGAGCAGGTGGCTGCATCTATTTGTTGATTGGGCGCAGTTGCGCAACGAATTCGTCAGTCGTGGTGTTCAGGTTCCAGTAGTCGAGCAGCGCCGCCTTGTTGAGTTCGATGAACGCCCTCACCTGCCGTTCCAGTGCGGGCGTGATTGGTCCGCTCGCCGGCTTGCCCTCACCGAACGGAACCGTTGCCTCTGTCCCTCCCGGACGCTTGGCGTGTGGCGGATCGATTGCAACCTTGATCCTGGGCCCGTGCTGTCCTTCTGGGACCGGAATGTACCAGAGAGTGTTGGCAATCCCTGTCACGGCCGAGCCCAAGATTGCCATCGCGTAAAGCTGCTCCTGTTCGGCTAGTGCCTCGACCATGTCTTCGAGTTGCTGGATGGCATCAGGCGCACCGGCAATCTCCCGCAGCACCGAAATTGGTGCGACGAATGCTCCGGTGCCGGCCACGACCGTCGCCGTTCCGGCCTGCTGGATGAGTTCCGGCTTGTCCGTCAATTCGGCGAGTTCGGATGATCGAATTGTGATGCTCATGTCGACTCCACGATGGGTTGAACATTTACCACGCTAACGATCGGGCGGGCTACATCAATCAACATGGGAGGACGGTCGTGGACGCCGCAGAGATACCCCTGCGTCAAGCGCTGCCTGACATATGTGGCCTCGATCGACCAGGCGCCAACCGCCGGCAACAACGTCGTCACCAGCCAGGGCTTCGTCAAGGTCACAGGTCGCGCAGGGTGCTTGCTGCTCCCCCTCCCCCAAGCAAGCCAGGCCGGCGTGACTTGTCAGGTTGCCACTCCGACGGTATCGTGAGTCTCGTTCGCATATAGAACGTCGGTTCGATTATCGAACATTACCGGAGGACGAACTCGGCGTCCGCGCGGCAGCGTGAAACAACAAGGGAGGACGCAATGGCGCAGATGGCAGCGCGGCGCGAAACGCCGGAAGCATTCGCAAGGAGTCCGCAAACCGTCGGCAAGGTCGCGGTGGAAAGGCCGCAGACCGGCAAGGAATATCTCGCCTCGCTCCAGGATGGCCGCGAGGTCTTCATCTATGGCGAACGCGTCGCCGATGTGACCGTTCATCCGGCATTTCGCAACACGGCCCGGATGGTCGCCCGGCTTTATGATGCGCTGCATGATCCTGGCCGCCGGGACAAACTTCTGCTGCCGACGGATACCGGCAATGGCGGCGTGACCCAGGCGTTCTTCAAGGCGCCGAAGACGCCGGCGGAACTGCTCGCCGGCCGCAACGCCATCGCCGAGTGGGCCAAGATCACCTACGGTTGGATGGGCCGCTCGCCCGACTACAAGGCCGCGTTTCTTGCCACCTTGGGCGCCAACGCGGACTTCTACGATCCCTATCAGGACAATGCGCGCCGCTGGTACAAGTTCAGCCAGGAACGCGTCCCCTTCATCAACCACGCCATCATCCATCCGCCGATCGACCGCGACCGCCCGCCCAATGAGGTTGGCGACGTCTGCTGCCATGTGGAGAAGGAAACCGACGCCGGCATCGTGGTATCGGGAGCAAAGGTGGTGGCGACAGGATCGGTACTGACGAACTACACGTTCGTCGCCCACCACGGCTTGATCCCGGTGCAGGACAAGAAATTCGCCGTGGTGTTCATGGTCCCGACCAACACGCCGGGCGTCAAGTTCATCTGCCGTGCGTCCTACGAGATGGCCGCAACCGCGATGGGCAGCGCGTTCGACTACCCGCTGTCGAGCCGCCTCGACGAGAACGATGCCGTGTTCATCCTCGACAAGGTGCTGGTGCCGTGGGAGAACGTGTTCGTCTACGGCGACGTGGAGAAGGCCAACAATTTCTTCCCGCGCACCGGATTCCTGCCGCGGTTTGTCGTGCACGGCTGTACGCGGCTGGCGGTCAAGCTCGACTTCATCTGCGGCCTGCTCTTGAAGGCGACCGAGGCGGCGGGCACCAAGGATTATCGCGGCGTCCAGGCAAACGTCGGCGAGGTCATCGCCTGGCGCAATCTGTTCTGGGGCCTGTCCGATGCCATGGTGCGCGATCCGCGGCCCTGGATCGGCGATTATCTCCTGCCCAACATGGATCCGGGCAATGCCTACCAGATCATCGCCACCATGGCGTATACGCGGATCAAATACTTGATCGAGCAGACCGTGGCGTCAGGCCTCATCTATCTCAACTCGCACGCCCGCGACTTCAAGAACCCGGAGATCAGGCCCTATCTGGAGCAATATCTCCGCGGCTCCAACGGCTACAAGGCCGAGGAGCGGGTCAAGCTCCTCAAGCTCTTGTGGGACTGCATGGCGACCGAATTCGGCGGCCGGCATGAGCTCTACGAGATCAACTATGGCGGCTCGACCGAGGAAATCCGCCGCTACTGCCTGTTCGGCGCCCAGGCTGCGGGCAATGCGGACCGGTTCAAGGGATTTGCCGAGGAGTGCATGGCCGAATACGGCATCGACGGCTGGCGCGTCCCCGATCTCACCGACCCGGGCGAACTCAGCTACCACGTGCTGCGGGCGGGCTCATCCGCGGGCTGAGCATTGGTTGCAGAGGGATGGCCGGAACCTGGCAGAGCGTTTCCGTGGTACGAATCATATCAACATCATCCATCAGCCTTGTCCTGAGGAGCGCGCTCCTGAGCTTGTCGAAGGATGCGCGCGTCTCGAAGGACGGCCACGAGCAAGATCGTGCCCGCGGCATCCTTCGAGACGGCCGTGCGAAGAGCGCGGCCTCCTCAGGATGAGGTCCGAGGGTTTGATTTCGACCGTTCGATGCGATTGGTTTCATGGAATCGGTCTACTAGGGAGAGCGTCTTGGGGGGAGCCACTTCGTGGTCTGCGCTTCAGCGATTGCCGCAGGATCCGATCGCGCTCGTGATCCGTGTGCTCGTGGCGGTCGCCGTGTTCCTGCTGGCTGTCCCGATTTTTGCGCTGCTGTCGTCCAGTTTGTCGGACGGCCAATCGAACGACAGCGGGTTGACGCTCGCCAACTTCCAAGCCGTGCTCGCGCACCCATTATTGGCGCCGGTCGCCTGGAATACCCTGATGCTGGGCGCCGGCACCGTCGCGGTGATGTTATTCCTCGCAGTGCCGTTTGCATGGCTGTTTACGCGATCAGATTTGCCGCGCAAGGACCTGCTTCTCGCGCTGATAACCGTGAACGTCGCAATCCCAAGCTTTTTGGTCGCAATCGGTTATATATTTCTATTCAACCCTTCGAATGGTCTCGCTAATCAAGTTGCACGCGACGTATTCGGCCTCACGACCTCGCCATTCAATATCTATTCGCTCGGCTGGATGATCGTGCTGCAGGGCGCAGCGCTTGCGGCGCCAGCCTTTTTCATGATCGTTCCCTGCCTCCAGGCGATCGATGTCACACTGGAAGAAGCTGCCGCTGCGAGCGGAGTCCGCCGACGCGTGACCGCGCTGCGCATCGTGCTTCCGCTCGCGGCGCCGGCCATTCTTGCTGCCTGCGCATACTATTTCATCATCGCGATCGAGATGTTCGACTACGCCAGCATGCTGGGCATGCCGGCGCGTATTTTCGTGGCGTCGACGTGGCTGTACCAGATGATCAACGCCGGCACCGGTCTGCCGCGTTATGGCGAGGCGGCCGCACTCGGGTTGCTGATGGCTGCAGGATCGCTATTGGTAAGTCTCGTCTATCTCTGGTCGATCGGCAAAGCGGCGCGCTATGCGGTGGTGACGGGCAAGCGCCGGAGCCAGCAAACCCTTCGTCTCAACGCGGCGGCCAAAATCATCGCCTGGGCGTTCGTCCTCGCCTACGCCTTATTCTCGTTCGTGCTTCCTGTGCTGACGCTGCTCTGGGCTTCCGGTCAACCGTTCATGCAGCTGCCGACGCCGCTCGCCCTTTCGCGGTGGAGCCTTGAAGCCTATCATGAAGCCTTCGCCCAGCTTCCGCCGCTGCTCTACAATAATCTCATCGTCATGCTGGCAGTGCCCACCATCAGCGTCGCGCTTGCAGCCTGTGTGGCCTGGGCCGGCGCCAGCCCCCTCCCTACCCTCCCCCGCTTGCGGGGGAGGGTAGGGAGGGGGCTGCGGCGCGGGCTCGATTTGTTCGTGATGATGGCCATCGCGGTGCCTTCGATCGTCGGCGCGCTCGGGTTTCTGTATTTCGGCCTTGCGATCTACCGCACGATACCGATCTACACGACCGTCTGGTTGATCGTGCTTGCGATGTCGACACGCTACCTGACTTGGGCCAATCGGACCATTTCGAGCAACCTGCTGCAGGTGCATCCGGAGATCGAGGAGGCCTGCGCGACCTCGGGCGTGCGGCCCGGTCCGACCTTCGTTTCCGTGCTCCTGCCGACTATCGGCCGCGCGCTGTTGTATTCCTGGTTTTGGCTTGCGCTGCTGTCGCTGCGCGAGTTGACTATTCCGATAATGCTGGCGCGCCCGGACACCGCCGTGCTGGCGACCGCCATCTGGAGTTTGAATGCGGCGGGCAATGCCGACGTGGCGGCCGCCATGAGCATGATCCTCGTTTGCGTCACTCTGGTGATGGTGTTCCTTTTTCACAAGGTCGCCGGCCAACGTGAAATCTGAGTTGGGAGCGTCAGATGATCACAGGTGCGCGGCTCCACAAGACCTACTTGGCAGACGACGGCAGCCGCGTCCGCGCGCTCGACGACGTCAGCTTCTCGGTGAGGGAACGGGAGTTCTACGTCCTGCTCGGCCCCTCCGGGTCGGGAAAGACCACGACGCTGCGCGCCATCGCGGGGTTGGACCAGCCGGACAGCGGCCGGATCACGATCAATGGAAAGGTCGTGTTCGCGTCGGAAAATGGCATTCGCGTCCCGCCGGAGGAGCGGCCGATCGCGATGGTGTTCCAGTCATACGCGCTATGGCCGCACATGGATGTGCACGACAACATTGCGTTTCCGTTGCGCCGCGGCATCCGCCGCGTCCCGCAGGAGGAAGCGGCGCGACGCGTCGGCCGCGTGGTTGAGCTGTTGCGGCTGAAGAGTGAGCTGCACAGGCCAGTTTCGACGCTTTCGGGCGGCCAGCAGCAGCGCGTGGCGCTGGCGCGCGCCCTTGCGCTCGAGCCAGCGGTGTTGCTGATGGATGAACCGCTGTCCAATCTTGATGCCCGCCTTCGCGCGCGGCTTCGCGTGGAGCTCAAAGAGATCACCCGATCGATCGGCATCACGACGGTGTATGTCACCCATGATCAGACCGAGGCAATGGTCATGGGTGATCGCATCGCCGTGATGGAGCACGGCCGAATCCTGCAGGAAGGCGCGCCATGGACGCTGTACCACCAGCCGGCCGAATTGTTCGTCGCAAAGTTCTTAGGCGAAATGAATTTCATTTCGGGAAAGATCGAGCCTGGGAATGACCAATATGCGCGCGTCGCCACGCCCGTCGGACCGCTGATTTTGGTGAGGTCGCCGACCACTCCGAAAGAGGGATCGGTCGTGCTCGGGTTTCGCCCCGAGGACGCAATGCTGGTGCAGGCGCCGGGCGAGAACGTCATCTGTGCGCGCGTCACCGCGCGGCACTATCTTGGCGACGCGTTCCTTTACCAAGCGTGCAGCGGAGAAATCTCGTTCGAGATCCGCCGCCCGAAAGCCGAGCAGCTGGAGCTTGGCAAGGAAATCTTCGTACACCTGCCGCCGCGTGCATGTATTGCGTTCCGCGGCGGTGCCTGTAAGTCGGCGGGGGGGCGATTCGATGAAACAGTCAGATCGGGCGGATGGAGTGAAAACCCACGGACCTCATCCTGAGGAGCCGTGCGCAAGCACGGCGTCCTGAGGCTCTCGAAGGACGAAGGATGGCCGCTGGCACGATCTCGCCTGTGGCCGTCCTTCGAGACGCCGACCTTCGGTCGGCTCCTCAGGACGAGGTCGATGGATGACATCGATATGATTCGAATTTCAAAATCGCTCAACTAGATCTGTTCGCGCCGGTTCGATCCGGCAAATCGTGGGGAGAGGCTATATGAAGTTGCGTGGTCTTGGTTCGTTACGTCGCCGTCTGGTCGCTGTGGCGGCTACGGCGATGACCTTCGTCCTTGCCGGCGCGCCGCAGGCGAATGCCCAGGAAGGGCGGGGCGCCCTGGCGCCGCTGCTCGCCAAGGCGAAGCAGGAAGGAGCCCTCACCATTTTCACCGGCACGGCGCGCTACCCGGACAGCGCCGTCAAGCAGCTCGAGCAGGATTTCCGGCGCAAGTACGGCTTTGCGCTGAAGATCACGCTTGCGGCGCCCGGCCCGCATCCACCTATCGTTCAGAAGCTGATAACCGAGGCGAAGAGCGGCGTGAAACCCGGCATGGATCTTTTCCCGACCGCGCTGGCATTCTACGGCCCGATGCGTGAGGCGGGCATGCTCGCAAAGGTCAACTTTGCGGCCTTTGGCGTGCCGCAGGATCTGATCGCACCGCCCGGAGACAATGTGCAGGTCTCCACCATCGCGCGCAACGTGATTTACAACACCAATCTCGTCAAGAAGGCCGACGCGCCGCGGCGTCTTCAGGACCTTGCCGATCCGAAATGGAAGGGCAAGATCGTCGCACCGGCCATACCGGACGTCTTCGCCATGTTGGTGCCGGTGCTCGGCGAGCGCGAAGCCCTCGATCTCGTACGACAATTGGTGCAGGACCAGCAGATCGTGCTGATCCAATCGGTGACCGACGTGGGCACCAAGGTTGCAAACGGCGAGTTCGCCCTTGGCTATGGCGTGCCGGCGGACTGGACGGGGTTGCGCAAGCGCGGTGCGCCGATCGACAACGCGCCGCTTGAGAAGGTGAGCGGGCAACCGTTCCATGCGGGTGTGCTGGCGAATGCCGACCATCCCGCAGCGGCGACAGTGTTTGCTTATTTTGCCTGTTGCACCCCGGAAGGCAAGAAATCGCTGTATCAGTCGATCGGCTGGGCCAATTTCGAGACGTCGGGCACCGAGCCCTACGAGATCGGCGGGCAGGGCCGCGGCGTCAATCCGGATCACCAATGGCAAATGCGCGACCAGGGACGCCTCGGTCAGGAGATCGCCAAGATTCTCGGGATGTGACCCTTCCTGGGAGCGCGGGCGTCCCGCCCGCTCTTTAGAGCGCGTTCCGGTCAGGCTGAGCCATTTACTCCGAGTCATGGCCGGGCTTGTCCCGGCCATCCACGTCTTGCTTGCTGAGGTGCCGCAAGAAAGACGTGGATGCCCGCGACAAGCGCGTCCCAGGCGAGGCGAGGGAGTTCGAAGCATGAGCGGCAGTTTCCCGGTGCTGTCACTGGCAGAGCGCGAGCGGCGCTGGGCGGCGCTGCGCGCCGGAATGACCAACAATGCCTTTGACTGTCTGGTCATCTTCGGCCTCAAGGGGCGCGAGCACTACGAAGGCTATGTGGCGAACGAAAACATCGAGGGGTTCGCGATATTGCCGCGCGACAGCGATCCCGTGCTGGTGTCGTGGCATCCGAAAATGGTCATTCGCCGCAGGAGCCCGAAACTCGACCCCAGCCGGTTCTGGATCAAGGATGCGCGCATCGGCAACTACGGATCGATCCTCGTCGAGGTGTTGAAGGAGCGGGGGCTCGATCGCGCACGCGTCGGCGTCATCGGCCTTGAGATCGGCGAGGCCGGATCGCCGGAAGGCATCGTCCCATTCACCACCTGGCGCAAAGCGCTCGACGGCCTGCCGCACGTGCGGTTCTCTGACGCGACGTGGTGGTTTCGCGAGGTGATGCTGGTGAAGAGCGCGGAGGAGCTATCGGTCCTGCGCCATTGCGGCATGCTTGGCGAGCGCGCCTGCCAGACCATGATCGATGTTGTGAAACCCGGCGCCACCGAGTTTGAGGTGTTCCGCGCGATTCAAGAACAAATCCACGCCGGCGGCGCCGTCATGCACGATCCCTTCCTGATCATGACCTGGGGTGCGCAAGACATTGGCTGGGCCGAGCCGGCCTGGGCTTATTATGGCGGCCCGCCACGGCTGGTCGAGCCCGGCGATCTCATCATGGCGGAGCTGTTTCCCGCCTATGGGGGGCTGGAAACGCAGCAGCAGATGGCGGTTGCGGTCGCGCCCGTCGCACCGATCGTCGCCGAACTGGGCGAAGTGGCGGCGCGCTGCTACGACGCCGGCATCGCAGCGCTACGTCCCGGCAGGACATTCAGCGACGTGTGGAGCGCCATGGTGGAGCCGCTCAAAGAGATCGACGGTTGGTCGCTCACGCCGATGATCCACAGCGTGGCGCCGCTTGGCTGGGTCGGCGGGATGGGCTTCAATCTTGACCACATGCCACATCAGTTGAAGAGCTTCCGGCCGGCCATGCAGGTCGAATTCGGTACGCGCGACCTGGTGCTGCGCGAGGGCATGTCATTCGCCTTCGAGCCGAACGCCTGTAAAGGCCAGCACCGCGTAAATGTGGGCGGGACCGTGGTCGTTACCAGCGGAGAGCCGGAAGAGCTCAATACGGCGCCGAATCGGCTCCACGTCGTGGGTTGACCTCTCAGCGACCGACTCTCCGGCGCCATTCCAGAAACTCGTTATACAGCTGCGTCTTGTCGGCTTCGCGGAGGCTTTTGGTCTCGACAGCTTGGGTTTGGTTTGCCTGCGCCAACCAATCCTCAGCCGCCTTGAAGCGCTGCAGTCCCGGAATCGTTGCCCCGATAGCGGTCTCCCGCCATTTGGGATGGCGAATTGGCTGTTGCAGCAGGTCGATCTTTCCGAACAGAGCGTTGACGAATCTGGCGACCCGGTTGTAGCGATCACTGCCGACAGGCCAATTATAGACCATCAGGAGAGACGAGACGGCGACAGTGTCCACGGTTTCCCCGGGGGGCACCAGGTTGGGATATTCCGCGCTGGTGAAGGCGGTGGGAAAATATAAGTACTGAATTGCCTTCTCGAAAGGGATGGCGACGAGATGGAATCGGCCTTCATCGTTCTTGATGTTCCTGAAGAGGGGCGCAACTTTTCCGATCGGACCGAACCATGCGTCGCCGTCTCCGTTGAGCACCTTTTGGAGGGCGGCAACGTCATCCGTCTTGGTATCAATATCCGCGGTGATTCGCAGTCGATTGAAGAGGTTGCGCAAAGACGCGTATGACAAATCGCGTGGGGCATACACTTTTTTTCCAGCCAGGTCGCGGACCGTTCGGATCTCTTTGCGCGCCAGGATGTGGAAATCGGCGTTGAAGACTTTGGTGATATAGTTTACCCGGTTTTCGAGATTGGGAACGCCGTACTCGGTCTTCACGAACTCCACGGCGTCGGATAACGCAAAGCCCATATCGATGCTGCGCAGACGCAAAATATCGATAAGGTTCTGAGCGGATCCCTTGCCGATCACCGGCAGAACGCGCAGGTTATCGCCATCATCGAGCACGTTCGCCATGTCGGACCCCATGGCCGCATAGGCGCCGCCGACCGGCGCGGTGATGACGGTGACGGTTCCGTTGTTGAGCTGCTCTCTGCTCGGCAAGGTACCATCGGTGCGGCTTTGATCGGGGGCCGGACTGGCCCGCTTTACCGTCGTTGCCTGTGTGGCGATGACCGGGCGCTTATCGATTTCGCCGATCGCCTCTCGCAAACTTGCATCGATGTTGGAGCGCTGCGCCGCAACGCTGCCCACGAGCAAGCCAGTCCACATAAAGACGCCAGCCGTGCCGAGAAACCAACGCATGATGCCCCTCCCACCAATTTGTGTTTAGTTGGGACCGCAAGACTGATTCTTAAATAGGATTTGAGCTTAGCAGGGACTGAACGCTGATTTTTTAAGCTACATAAATATCGTGGCGATATCTCGTTCGAATGATGAAATTCTTCCCAGTGTGCCGGTCCCCCGCAGCCGGCTACCTGTTCGCGCCCAAGGCTCCGCAAATGCCAACTGGTTCAAGGAGTCTCGTGGTTGCTGCATCGCCCGCTTTCGAGCGTGTGAAATAATCTCACCTCATCCTGAGGAGCGCCGCTTCTTAGCGGCGCGTCTCGAAGGATGGCCACTGGCTCAGCAGTGCCTATTGCCATCCTTCGAGACGGCCGCCCAAGAGGGCGGCCTCCTCAGGATGAGGACTTTCAATTCCTTCACACGCTCTTTCGCGGGCGATGGCAACATTGTGAAATCAAACCGTGGAAACGGAACGCCAATCCAACGCGTGCCGGCCTACGCCGATTTCACCGCGCTGATCGCCAGACGCTCCTCGCGATAGGGGTCGAGCTCCAACCGTGGATCATCGTCGAGGATCATGACGGCGCGGCGCTCCGCCGAATAAGGCTCCCACTTGAGGCCCGCGATGCTGGGGCGGTGACGGCGGTCGACAGGTCGATGTTGTCGAACGCATAGGCGATCTCCAGGGTGTGGGGCACCTTCAGCTTGCCATCGCGCACCGGCGTGCGCTTCTCGAAGTGATAGACATAGGCCGGCGCCCGGCCGAGCCTCGCCTTGCGCTCAGCCTGGGTCGTGACGTTCGCCGTCATCCACCAATCCGCCGAGAGAAGTTGGTAGAGGAACGTATTGTCGGCGTTCCCCCGGTTCTTTCGATAAGATGCGATCAGGCGCGAGGCTTCGGCGTCTCCGAGGCCGGTGTAGCGCTTGACATGGCCGAGCAGCGCTGCGTCGTCGATCGGATCGAGCGGCGTGTCGGGAAAGAAGGTGCGTTCCGTGAGATTGCTGCCGAGCAGCATCGGGACGTCCGCGGAAATCTCCGGTGCTTCGGGATCGAAGGGGTGGCGCGGCAGCGCATGACCGCCGACCACGGGGCCGAACCCGAGCGGCGGCCGCGCCGCTTGGAGTGCGCCGAGGATTCGCTCAAACGGCGTTTCCTGAATCCGGTCAAGATCGCCGGCACCGACGCCCAGTTGACCGAGGAAAGCCTGTGCGGCCGCGGCCGTGATGCCGCGCAGCGCCACGCCGCTCTGGGCGATCGCACGATGAAACAGCCCTTTGGCCGTCGGCATGGCCATCAGTGTTGAGACCTTGCCGCCGCCCCCGGATTCGCCGAACACCGTCACGTTGCCGGGATCGCCGCCAAAGTTCGCGATGTTGTCGCGCACCCAT
>WNFD01001872.1_pt1 | contig 21170 bp, 19 predicted proteins | sample 5400491 | NCBI WGS metagenome assembly WNFD01 (sample SAMN13153343, study PRJNA577476) | soil metagenome | isolation source: 120 cm saprolite under Douglas fir tree site 2 hole 2 replicate 2 | place: USA:California | collected 2015-04-18
GTGAAGCCGTCCTTGAGCATCCGCGCGATCTCTTCTTTGAATGCCGCCTCGAGTTTGTCGACGTTTTGCGGCGCATAGATCGCCGTCGCCATAAAGCGGCCGTAATGATCTACAGCGCTCACGAAAACTCCCGAGCCGACGCCATAGCTAAGACCTTCCTTCTGGCGGATGCGCGCGGCCAAGCGCGAGCTTAAGAAGCCGCCGCCCAGCATGTAATGGCCCAGCGTGATGGCCGCGTAGTCAGCGTTGTCGTCGCGCATGTCGAAAAGAAATCCGGCGACAAAGAAGGCGTTGGCCTTGTCCGGCGCCTGGAAAGTTTGATTCGCCGGCGCGATATCCCGGAAGACGCTCGGGACGCGCTTGAACGGGCGCGGACTCTTCCAGTCGGAAAACAGCTCGGTGGTCAGCCTGGTTATTTCCTGCTCATCGAAATCGCCAACCACCGTTAGTTGCGCGTTCGAGGCGCCGTAAAAGTCATGGTAGAACTGCTTTGCAGAATCAAGCGTCGCCGCATTCAGTTCCGCAATGTCTTCATCCGGCGTTGAGACATAACGCGGGTCGCCCTTCGGAAAAGGACTGATCTGGCGATTGAATGCGGTAAAGGCAATCTGGGTCGGCTCGCTCTTTTGCTGTTCGATCCCGGCGAGATGCTCCTGCTTGAGCAAATCAAATTCCTTTTCCGGAAACGCGGGTTCGCGCAACACTTCGGCCATCAGCCGCATCACGGCCGGCAAATTCGCCCGCGTCGTTTCGATGAAGAGGGTCGCCTGAGTTGGGACACCGGAAACGAAAGCGCGCGCCTTCAAGCGATCAAGCTCGTCCTGAATCTGTTGGCGCGTGTGCTTCGTCGTCCCGCGCATCAGCATCGCGCCGGCGAGCTGCGCCGCGGTAGAGCGATTCATCAAGCTCTGCTCGTCGCCAAATCGAAACAGCATCTGCGCGACGACGGTGCTGCCGCGGGTCTTCTTTGGCAGCAGGGCGATTTTCACTCCGCCGGCTTCGGCTCGTTTGGTGCGCGATTCAATGTTGGTTGGCGAGGGATCGAAGGCTTCGCCGGCGGCGATGGCTGCTTCGCCCTTGTAATCTTTCAGCATCGCGGCCACGTCGGGGGTGGCGGGAATTTCCGATCGATCCGGCTTCGGCGTGGGAATGAACATCCCGAGCGTGCGGTTCGCGGGCTTGAAATAACGCGCCGCTGCCTGCTGCACTTCTTCTGCGGTTACCTTGCGCGTGCGGTCGCGCTCCAGAAAGAACAGACGCCAGTCACCTGACGCAATGTACTCGCTCATGATCAGTCCGATTAGATCGGCCTTATTCATGTTCAGATCAAAGTCTTTCAGCAGTTGCCCCCGCGCGCGCTCGACCTCTTCCTTCGTTGGCGGCGTAGCGCCCAGGCTTTCGATTGTTTGCACCAGGATGTCGCGCGCAGCCTCCAGCGAATCGCCCTGTCGCACTTCGGCGCCAAAGACCGCGATTCCGGGCTCGCGCAACTCAAAGTTGAAACCGAAAGTGGAACTGGCCTTTTTCGTTTCGACCAGCGCTTTGTGCAAACGCCCGGACGGTGTGTCGCCGAGTACTTGCGCCAGAATGTTCACGGCGGCGAAGTCTGCATGCGAGGCCGCGGGGACGTGATAGATGGCCAGCACCAGTTGGGTATCACCAACTCTTCGTAGCGTAACCGCGCGTTCGCCATCCTGAGTCGGCTCGATCGTGTAGATCTTTTGCAGCGTGCGCGTGGGTCGCGGAATCGGTGAAAAGTATTTATCAATCAGTGCGAGAGTCTTTACTTCGTCAAATTTTCCCGCGACGGTCAGGACTGCGACATCCGGTTGATAGTACCTGTGGTAGAAAGCCTGCAGGCGTTCAATCGGAACGTTCTCAATGTCCGAACGCGCGCCGATGGTCGCCTTGCCGTAGTTGTGCCAGACGTACGAGGTTGCTATCAACCGCTCCAGCAGCACGTTGAACGGACTGTTCTCACCCGCCTCGTATTCGTTACGCACGACGGTCATCTCGCTGTCCAAATCTTTTTTTGCGATGAAGCTGTTGACCATGCGATCCGATTCCAGATCGAGCGCCCAGTTCAGATTCTCGTCGGTCGCGGCGAAGGTTTCGAAATAATTTGTCCGGTCATAAGAAGTGCTGCCGTTGGGCCTGGCGCCGTGCGACGTCAGCTCTTGCGGAATGTTTGTGTGTTTCGGCGAGCCTTTGAAGACCATGTGCTCTAACAAGTGCGCCATGCCCGTCTCGCCATAATCTTCCACGGCGGATCCGGCGAGATAAGTCATGTTGACAGTCATCGTTTGCTTGCTGGGGTCAGGAAAGAGCAGTACCCGCAAACCATTCGCGAGTCGATATTCGGTGATGCCTTCGACTGACGTGACGCGCTCGACGCCTTTCGGCAGCGCGGGGTTCTGGGCGGGCGCACTTATTGACGCGATGGCAATCAGCGCGAACGCCAACAGCAGGCAGTTGGTCTTCATTGTCGTCTTCATGATGTATCTCCCGAGGCTAAAGACTTGAAGGTGTCTGGGTGGGCGCATTCTATGGCATCAGGACAAGCTTGCCAAACTGCGCGCGGTCTTCCATCAATTCATGAGCTTTTCTGGCTTCGGCGAGCGGCAGAGTGCAATCGACAACGGCGCGAATCTGACCGGTACCGATGAAGTTCATTGCTGACAATAGCTCTGCCTTGGATCCCATCATTGATCCGAGAATTGTCAGGTGACGATAGAAGACTTGCCGCAGATCCGTGCGCGCGTCATAGCCGCTGGTCGCGCCGCAAGTCACCAGGCGTCCGCCCTTTTTCAATGAGACGATCGAGCCGGGCCAGGTCGCCGCGCCGGTGTGTTCGAAAACGACATCGACGCCGCGGCCGTTGGTTAGCTTCTTAACTTCCTTCGGCCAATCGTCGCGCGTGTAATTAACTGTTTCGTCAGCACCAAGCTCGCGCGCCTTTGTAAGTTTCGCATCTGAACTTGCGGTGGCAATCACGCGCGCGCCGCGCAGCTTGGCGATTTGAATCCCGAGCGAGCCGACACCGCTGCCTGCCGCATGAATAAGTACATCCTCGCCGGGCTGCACCCGAGCTTGCGTTACCAGCATGTGCCAGGCAGTCAGCGTCACCAACGGCAGCGCCGCGGCTTCCGGCCAGCTCAAGTTCCCCGGCTTTGGAATCACGTTCACGCCGGGCACTGCCAAGAGTTCCGCATAGCCGCCATCGCGCCGATAACCAATCATGTCGTATTCGTCGCACATGTTGTCGCGACCGGCGAGGCATTCTACGCAATGCCCGCAAGAGACACCCGGCTGCACCATCACTTCGTCACCCGGCTTTGTCCAGGTAACGAGCTCGCCGGCGTCGCGCACGACGCCCGCGACATCGTCACCGAGAATGTGCGGCAGAGGAATCTTGATTCCGGGCAAACCGGCGCGCACCCATACGTCCAGATGATTCAACGCGCACGCGCGCACTTCGACCAAAACTTCGTTGGCTTTGATTTGAGGATCGGGAACTTCGGTGTACTTCAGCACCTCAGGCCCACCGTGTTGAGAGAAGATGACGGCTTTCATTTGCTATTTCAATTCGATATCCACTGCCTCAAAACGCGTTTTGCCGACATTCTTGATTGAATGGATGACTGGTCCACTGCGCCAGCGGACATCGCCCGCCGGCACCTTGACGCGCTCGGGTTTATCTTTTCCTTTGGTTGTTACCCGGATTGTGCCTGGCGTGATCGAGATTCCAAGCCCTGGCAGAAAGTGCGTGTGCGTGGTGGTCGATTCGCCGGGCGCCAGAGAGAGTTTGTAAACACGCACGCGTTCGTTCTCAAGGATGGGCGGCCTGGCGATTTCTTCTTTCGTGTTCGCAAGAATTCCTGAGAGTGGCGGCGACCTGAGAAGTTCAATCGTAAGATTATGAAACGGCGTCGTTCCCACATTCATCGCGCGATGCACATAAGTCGCTTTGCCAAACTTCACGTCGCCAAAATTCCATTCGACCTCGGCAGTTGCCGCGCCTACAGTCTCGATCCTGAGGCTGGCGCCGCCCAACGTGACGACGACATTGTCATTACGATGCGCATGCCAGAGTGTCGCGTCGCCGGCCGGCACCGTCACATCCCAGATACGCACGAATTCATTTTCAAATTTCGGGTGATGCCGTGGCTCGCCGCTGATTTCCACGGGTGACTGCGGTGAGTTGGATTGCGACCAGACGCCGATTGGAATCAAGACCACAGCAAACAGCAGAAACAACGGGGACAAAAATCTCATCAGGAACTCCTTGGAGTTAGTCAGTAAGGCCCGTAGGCCCGACATCTTTATTAGTTTCAAAGGCGGAATTATATCCAGCCCCGTAGGGGCGACATAGATATTCTCGACTTGGACCTCAACATCGACTAATGCCGGCCCTACGGGCCTTGGAAACAATTAGCGCAAACTGAGCTATAAAGATGTCGGCCCTACGGGCCTTTGATGGCGACTTGTTTTCGCAACGCGCGTCCCGCCAGCACGCCCGTATACTTTCCATTCTCAACCGCGACCCGGCCGTTAACGATCACGAACTTCATTCCCACTGAAAGCAGCTCTGGCTGTTCATAAGTGGCGCGATCGGCGACCGTTTTTTCGTCAAAGACAATCACATCCGCGAAATAGCCTTCGCGGATCAAGCCGCGCTCGGGAATGCGGAATGTTTCAGCTGTCAGCGCGCTCGAGTTGCGCACGGCAAACGGCAAGCTGATGAGCTTCTGGTTGTAAACGTATTCGCGCAGCTTGCGCGTGAACGTGCCGTACTTGCGCGGGTGACCGGTGGAGCCATCAGAGCAGGTAGTAACAAACTTCTCTTTCATAAAGCGCCGGATATCGCCCTCGTTCATGTTGAAAGAAATGACGCCGGCGCTGCCCAGCTTGATCAATTCCAACGCTGCTTCGACCGGTGTCTTGTTCATTTCCTTCGCGATCGCGTCCAGACGTTTGCCGACAAACTCGCGATTGGGTGAATCGGCGATCAGCAGACTGTCTGCGCCGCCGCGCCCCTTTAGATTTTCTTCCATCTCCTTTATCAGGCGCGGGCGGATTTGCGGATCGTCGATTCGCTTCAAGAGTTCGCGCCGGCCGCCGACTTCGGCCCAGCGGGGAACCAGCGATGCCTGCAAGCTGGTGCCGGATGCCGTGTAAGGATATTGACACGCGCTGGCGTCGATTCCGGCGGCGCGCGCTTGCTTGATCAGCTGGATGGCCTGGGCGCTACGATGCCAGACCTCAGGGCCCAGCGCTTTGATGTGCGAGATGTGCACCGGAATCTTCGCCTCGCGTCCGATGCGAATCGTCTCAACGATCGCTTCGAGCAAGCCCGCACTTTCCGAGCGCATGTGGGTGTCATAGATGCCGCCTTTCGCGGCGGCGACTTTTGACAGCTCGATCACTTCTTCCGTTTTCGAATAACTCTGCGGAGCGTAGTAAAGACCCGTAGACAATCCGAACGCGCCTTCGTCCATCGCCCGCGCGACCAGTTGCTTCATCTCTTCCAGTTGCGCCGCGTTTGGTTGGGCGTCGGTCGGCCCCAGAACCTTCCCGCGAATTGTGCCGAACCCGGCGAGCAGGATCGCGTTGGTGCCGATGCCCTGCTGTTCCCATTGACTTAAGGTCGCACCGATATTCTGTGCACTGCCGCCGTCGTTGCCGGTGACGACCGTGGTCACGCCTTGCATCAGGTAGGCCTCGTTGCCCTTTCGTTTCTCGTCGGAAAGGTCGCCGAGGGTGTGCGTGTGCGGATCGATGAAGCCGGGCGCGACCACGAGGCCGGTGGCGTCGATTGTCTTTGTTGCTTTGAACTTTTCTTTGCGGGCGTCGCCGATGAATACTATGCGGTCGCCGCGAATGCCCACATCAGCGGTGCGGGGCTTGTTCCCGGAACCATCAACAAGCTTGCCGTGAAGCATCAGCAGATCAACGTGCTGAACACGATCAATCTGCGAACCTTGCCCTGCCGATGAAAAGTTTGACGAAGAGGTCAGTACCGCCTGCGGTAGCAGGTGGGTCGCAAAGGCAACGAGCGCTACCGGGACAAACAGCGCGACGGCAGAGCGGAGGCGAGTCAGAATCAGAAGCAAAGATTGGAGATTGGTCATCGACTGTGGCGCGATTATAGATTCATACGCGAGAATCTTGCCACTTTCCTCTGGCGTTGAGGAGATTACACTGGGCGACACTTGAAGCCAGCGAGTTTGTTAATTGGACGATGGCGACCTTCAAGAGGGTCATCAGGCGTTGATCTAACTCCTGTCCTTTGTCGATGATGAGTCGGTGGGATTGGCTGCGCTCGGCAAACATTGCCTGATTCTTCATTGCTTAGCAAATTGATGTGATATAGCATCCGTCCTCTAACGCGCAGACCGGACGAATCGTTCTGCGCGACTATCCAGTGACCGTCTGCTTCTGCACGCTCGCCATTCATGCACCGTATCGTCGAAGGGCACAACTTCTTTGTGCCGACGCGCCGGCGGTGCCCTGGCTGGTTTTGACCGACGAGCCGGACGATTTTAGGGGGTTGCCCGTTCGGGCCATCCGATACGCCCCGACCGGCCCGATGGCGACTGATTATTTGGCGCGTCTGCGGCCGACCGGAGAGGGGCGCGGCGCTGCGGCCTATCACGACAAGCGGTTCGCCCTCCTCGCCGCCCTCCAGGACTTCGATACAGCTATCTACGTGGATGCAGACTCTCGCATCGCCGCCCTTCGTCCGCTGGGCGTCTTCCCTTCCGGCCTCGCCGTGCTTCCCGTCGTGCGGAACAGCATCGCAGAGCATCTGGACACGTACGGATCGTGGCGGATGCCCGCCTTCCTTGAGCTGGCCCGACATCTCCACGGCGACGCCGGCATCATGCGGACCGCGCGGTGGTGTCATGAGACACTCGTTGCCGTTACCAAGGATGGACGCGAGTCCCTCTTCTTTGCGGCTTGGGCGCGGGCCGCGGACTTCCTGCAGGACCGCGGCGTTTACTCGGGAGAAGGGGGCGTGATCGGCCTCGCGGCCGCATACGCAGGATGGACGGTTGACTACGATGCCCTCAAGGGCCTGGCCGCTTCGATTCAGCATGAGGGTGGCGGACCGAAGGCAGCGTGACCGGGTCGCCGGCTCACCCGACGATCCATCGCCATTGCTGATTTGACCACGCGTTCGCTCCGGGCAGGAGTTCGCCAACGGCCTTTACGACCTCGGGCCATTTGAGCTCGTCATAATCATCGCCGGACAGCCAACCGCCCAGCTTAACTTTCGGGAGCCACGCCCGGATGTCCGCTTTCACGCTGAAGTAGTCGTGGCGAGCATCGAGGTGAACCCAATCGATCGACGCGTCGGCGAACAGCCGGGAGGCGGTCACGGAATCGGCGATGATAAGCTGAATAACATCTCCGTATCCGCAAGCCAAAACGTTCTTGTGCAGTGTGCCGGCAAAGCTACCGCCACCTTCCGCCACCGCCGCGCCTTGATAGTCCTTCGCGCGCGGGCCCTCGGGTCCGCTGCCACGGCACGTGTCGACTCCGATCACCGTGAAGCTCTTGCCGCTCTGCTCGACGACTTCGCCCAAAGAGCAAAGGCTGCGACCGAGATAGGTTCCGACTTCGACGAAGCAACTGCCTTGCGGAAACCGTTCAGCCGCCTCTTCCTGTCCGGATCGCCACCGAAACCAGCCATCTATCTCAAGCCAGTGCACGCCATGTCTCCGATGTTGGCAAGTGAGGCGATGTCTTCCTCACCACAAAGACACGAAGAACACAAAGGGAAACAGATCAATGGTCGCGGCTCTTTGTACAGAACTCTTCATTCTTAGTGTCTTTGTGTCTTAGTGGTTCACATGCTTATGCGTCCCGATCGAAGGCGACTTTCAGCCAGCGCTTCACTTCATCATCGATGTCTTTAAGCGAGGTGATCTCGAAGCGATGTGTAATGCGATCCTTCCTGGCAAAGCCGCCGGTGTCGATCAGACGTTTGGGCGTCTTCATGTTGCCGAGCGCGAGGCCAAAATCGATGCGCGTCTGGGTTGTCGGTTTGATTTGGGCAAAGACGTGATTGCGATAGAGCGGCACAATCGTCTGGCAGGGACAAGCCTTCGCTTCTTTGCCAACACCCAGTCCCAGTTTCAAAAGCGCGTGGTAAATCGGTCGTAGAGGTACTTTCTTGCCGGCGAACATTTCTTCCACATATTTCTCCGCGGCTTTCAAATAAGTGTCGGAGTCGCCGAGGTCGTCTCCTTTGCCGACGGAGCGTTCGGCCATCCACCACGCGCTGTTCGTGCCCAAACCATATTTCGTTTTGAGCCAGTCGCGCCGTTCTTTCTCAGTCGGCGGCCCTTCTTTCTTGATTAGCCGCAGCCATTCGTCGAGCGTGCGGCCGGTTTTTTGTTTCAGTTCGGCAATCCACTTTTGCGTGATCAGAACGCCGGGATGAACGCCGTAGATCGATTTCTTCTGAGTTAGAGGTTTCGCCACAACGTACCTCAGGTCTTGGTTTCTTCCCCTCTCCCATTGGGAGAGGGGTCAGGGGAGAGGGCGCGTAGCGTAGATGAAAAGAGAAAGTGGGTGCTCTCCCGCTAGTCCCTCACCCCAGCCCTCTCCCAACGGGAGAGGGAGCTTTGAACAGTTCGTCCTAAATTATGCGGCCGCCCTCCCGCGTACTACCGCGGACATTACCAGCGACGCGAGAAACCAGCCAATCACGATCACGCCCATTTGCATCAGGATGTAAGCGTTGCTAAAGCTCCACCAGTTCCATTCATCCAGGTGGCCACCGACGAAAATGATCAGACCAACGCTCGTCAGGAAGACGACGCGACCCCGGTAAGAAAGCCCGCCAGTGTGCAGCAGCAAAAAAGTTCCGAGCAGCGCTCCGAGAAACTGCGTCAGAAACTGGAGCGCCAAAGGCTTTCTCATTGAGCCGAATGGCTCGAGCCGCACTGAAGCAAACACGAACGCGCTGCTTCCCATCTTTTGCTCCGCCGCTTGCATCGCGACATTCCATTGCTGATCAGTCATGCCCGGCGTTCGCCGGGGCATATTCGGCACGAGATAAGTTCCGGAACGCGGCGAGTTCTCTTTAATCGCCTGTAGCACTGCGTCTTCGTTGGTGAAACTGCGTAGCGGATCGCCCGGCCACGGTATCAACATCCACGCCAGCGCGCTCCACAGAAAGAGAACGATCGCACCCAGCACCGTGCCCAAAAGCAGTTGTTTGGTCATTACGGTCTCCTTCGATACTAATGAGCCCTTGCAGCCGAAGAACTCCTTTTCCCTTTGGAGAGGGCTGGGGTGAGGGTGCCATGCTAACGGGCCGCCCGGCCCTCACCCTAACTCTCTCCCAGAGGGAGAGGGAACATGACTAGGCAGTCGTCGGCGTTGCTTTGTCCTGTCCTAAACTGAACCAGTTGCCCGAGTTGTCCTTCATCACCGTGGCCGTCCCCCACGATTGCGTGGTTGGTGGCCCCTTGAATTCAACTCCCTGGGCCTTTAGTTCTTCGTAGGTCTTGTAGATATCGTCGGCTTCAAACACGCCCGCGCCGAGCACTCCTTTTTCCATCAGCGCCTTCAGTTGCGCGGCCGACTCTTCATCCAGAATGTATCCCGGCTTTGGTTCCATCAAAATAATCTCAAAGCCCGGCTGACCTTTTATTCTCATCGTCAACCAGCGATAGTCGTCGCCGATCATGGCGTCCGTATCGACTTCGAAGCCCAGCTTATCCCGATAGAACTCGAGCGCTTCCTGCTGGTTCTTTACCCAAACTGTGGCATGCGACATTTTCGTGATCATAGTTATCGGTTCCCTTCGTCAGAATTGACGAAGGGGAGCATATAGAAGATTGGCGGAATATGGCTTCTCGAAAATTGCTGAAATGTAGCCCGGGCGTTCTACCCGTGTACATTTGCCGCGGCTAGTCGCGCAAGCCAAGGCCGTTCATGTAAAGAAAGCAGGGTGGCACTTTACTAAGAGACTGCATCTCGCGCTCGCGGTAATTGACCGGGGCGTCGCCCACGCATCTGCGAAACAGGGAGCTGAATGAGCCCAGACTTTGAAATCCTACTTCAAAGCACACGTCGGTCACGCTTATTCGCCGCGACCGGAGCAGTTCCTTCGCTTTTTCAATCCGCCGGTGAATCAGATACTGGTGTGGAGTGGTCGCAAACGCCTCGCGAAACAGGCGCAGAAAATGATAGCGCGACAGACAAGCCTGCTTTGAAATCTCGTCCAAATCGAGCGGCAAATCGTAGCACTCGTCGATATAAGTCCGCGCGCGACACAGCCGTTCGTGCACTTCGCTGCCGTACGATTTCGTCTGGACTCTTTCCGCCATGATGGTTTTCGGCGACCGAGATTCTACTGCGAGTCGACCGAAAGCGGAAGCTCGTCAGAAGCCCGCGCGTCAGCAAGGGCTTGCTTCGATACGAGCCCTCCCTTACGGTCGGGCTTCTGACACTACCTCCCAGAGTTGTACCAGTAGCGCTCGGCCAGTTGCTCGTCGTTCCAGTTCCCGGTGACCAGACTCTTGAACACGTGGCCCAGCATCCAGAAATAATGCCAGTCGCCGAACTGATCGAACTTGCGCGTACAGCCCAGAGCTTTGATGCGTGGCAGACGCGTCAACCGTTGGCCCTTCGCGCGGCCGAGGCGGCGCAGCGCCAGCGGGAAGATGACATCTTCCGCGTACAAACGCGTCTCATCGTAGCCGCCCACCGCTTCAAAGTCTTCGCGCCGGCAAAAAACGACGCCGGTATCGATTCCGACTAATACGACCAGCGTCATGCACCCGCAATACGCCGCCAACAGGCCGAGCGATTTTCTCTCCAGCCGTATCCCGGTCGCCCCGCCTACGAATCGACCCGTGCTCATCGTCTGATCGATTGCATTGAAGGTCTGCGGATGCAGCGCCGAGTCCGCGTCGATGAAACATAAGATCTCTCCGCGGGCCGCGTGACCTCCGCCATTGCGCGCCGCGGCGATGCGGCGCTTTGCGACGGTGACAACTCGCGCGCCACGCGCGGCGGCAACTTCGGCCGTGCGATCGGTCGAGAGGTTGTCGGCCACGATGACTTCCACGGCCTCCGGTCCGCCAGAGTAATTCGATCGCGCGACTTCAATTGAATCCAGCAGGCGCGGCAGATACTTTTCTTCGTTGTAAGCGGGAATGATGACTGAGAATCTCATGTCTCTTACAAGTGTACAGATTCTGATAGACTTGGAAAACTATTTTTGGGAATCAGTTGCCGGCCCTGGTGGAGGAACGCATGCGCATCGCTATCGTATCTGGTTTCATTATCCTGCTGCTCAGCGGTCAATGTCTCGCTGCTCAGCAGACGAAAACCGAGGCAGCACAGCTTTCATTGACTCAAACCGAAGCTTCGCATTTCGCGAGCCTCGCGATGAAGTGCATCCAGAGGGAATATCCCAACAAGCCGGACCACACAATCAACGACGCCGCCGACGTGCGCGGCCCGCGCGCGATGCACGGGACGTTTTACGGTTGCTTTGATTGGCACTCGTCGGTTCACGGTCACTGGATGCTGGTGCGTCTGCTGCGACTGTTTCCGTCGCTGCCCGAGGCGCGTGAAATTCGCGGGGCGCTCGACGCGAATCTCTCGGCAAAGAACATCCGAAACGAGGTCTCTTATCTCAACCAATCAAACCGCGCTTCATTCGAGCGCACGTACGGTTGGGCCTGGCTGCTGAAACTCGCCGAGGAATTGCACGACTGGAACGATCAGGACGGCAAGCGCTGGTCGCAAAACCTGCAGCCGCTGGCCGACGGGTTTGCGGAAAAGTATCTGAGCTTTCTGCCGAAGCAAAATTATCCGATTCGCACTGGAGTCCATCCGAATACGGCGTTTGGTCTGGCCTTCGCTTTGGATTACGCGCGCGCGGTTGGCAATCAAAAGTTGGAGTCCCTGATCGTCGAACGCAGCCGCACATATTACGCGCGCGACATAAACTACCCGGCTTCATGGGAGCCGGGCGGTGAAGATTTCTTTTCACCCGCGTTGATGGAAGCCGACTTGATGCGGCGCGTGATGAGCAAGACAGAATTTGCGGCGTGGTTTCATCGCTTTCTTCCGGGCGTCTCTCGTGGCCAACCGAGACAACTGCTGCAACCCGCGATCGTCACCGACCGCACCGATCCAAAACTGGTTCACCTCGACGGGTTGAATCTCAGTCGCGCGTGGTGCATGCGCATGATCGCCAACGCTCTGCCGCGAAACGACACGGCCCGCAAGGTTCTGGCTCGATCCGCAGCCGCACACGCAAAAGCCGGATTGGACCACGTCGCCAGCGGCAACTATGAAGGTGAACACTGGCTGGCTTCCTTTGCGGTGTACTTGCTCATAACTCAAGAACCCTGAGCGCGCCGTGGTACTGGTACGGCCGGCCGATCGACTGGCTAAGGACGGCGATCCACGAAACCACACGAAGCAGTTTTGTTAGTGCGATTTAGTGTGGTTTCGTGGATCGTTCTCGTTTGATTCGAAGGAATAGGCCGAACTAAGACCAACCCCGAACCTCGGTCGCTCCGCGCTTTTCTCCACCAGAGGTTATAATAGTAATTGATTAGCCAGGCGAAAAATCTTACCGGAGTGAAAATGCCTACAGAGAATAGTAGAAGAACCAAACTGATGAAGTTCACAGGTCGCATTCTTTTTCTAACCGAAGATATTTCGCTGATTCGGGCCCAGCTTGAAGCCACCGGCGACGAAGCGAAGGCTCTGGAAGATGACCTCGCGCAGCGTCTGATGAGCGATGATCTCCCGCTGATGAATAACATCTCGACGGACGAGATCACGCCGGGATGGGTTTGCTTTTATTACGACGAGACGCTGGGTCAATACGTTTACGTCGCCCTGCGCGAGGGCGCGGTCAAGAAGGACGAAGTGAAAACCGGCGGCTTTGCGGTGGTCGTTTCCGGCCTGTCGAAAGGTTGCGGCTCTTCCCGCGAAACCGCGCCGTACGCCGAGAAATGGGCCGGCATTCAACTGGTGATTGCCAAGAGCATCGAGAAAATTTACGGACAGAACTCACAGAACATCGGACTGCTGACTTCGACCGATTTTGGATTGATTGAACGCATTCGTCGCGGCGAAGAGATCGCACTCGCGGAATTCACCGACGGTCTGGATCCAATCTCGCAATCGATCGTCGAGTACGGCGGGCTGTTCAATTACAACAAAGCGCGTCTGGCCGGCGACGTGACTCCGCCGGCGGTCGAGACCCAGTCACTGACCCGCCAATTGGTCGAAGTTGGCCAGATCAGCCAAGTCGAGACTGAGATGTTTCAGAACGTGATTCAGAAGGCGGTCGCTACGGGAACCAGCAAACGACCGCGCCCGATGAACATCGTCGAAAAGATCATCGCGCGTCACGCCTTCGTCAGGGCCGGACAGATCGGCGTCGAATCAGTCAAGCCCGGCGACGCTTTGTTCGCCGTCGCCGACGTGCGCTTCTCGCATGAATACGTCACGCCGATGGCCGCGTCGCTTTTGACGCAGGCGCTCGGGCCAGACGCGAAAGTGACTGAGCCCGAATCAGTCTTCGCTTTCCGCGATCATCTGACCTTCCTTAACAAAGTGATGTCGCCAAAACATCGCGAGATGGGCCTGCTGGAAAAGGCTGACGGCCTGGCGATAACGCAGGAAAGTTTCACGACAAAGCAGGGCATCAAGCTCTATGGCGAGAATCCTGAAGGCGGCTCGGAAGCGATCTGCCACAACGCGGTCGTGGAGGATCTCGCCTTGCCCGGACAGATCGTGATCGGCACTGACTCGCACACGTGCATGGCGGGCGTGCTCGGCTGCTTCGCGTTCGGCGTCGGCTCGACCGACATGGCCAACGCCTGGTTTACGAAAGACATTCGCATCCGCGTGCCGGAAACCGTGCGCTATGTTTTGAACGGAACGAAGCGCGCCGACGTCGCCGCGAAGGATGTGATGCTCTACATCCTGGCGACTGATTACATGAAGACAAGCCTTGGCATCGGCAAGGTTCTGGAGTTTGCGGGCGACGATCTCAAGAACTGGGCGATCGATGAAAGAGCCACGCTTACGAACATGTCGGTCGAAGCGGGCGGCTTTACCGGCATAATCGAACCCGACGAACACACACTCGATTACATCGTGAAGATGCGCGGACTTGATCCCGAAGAAGTGCGCAAGGGATTTGTTTACAGTGATCCAGACGCTGAGTACGCCGCCACGTTCGAGATCGATCTTGACGAGATTCATCCGATGGTCGCGCTGCCCGGCGATCCGCGCAACGGAATTCCGATCGATGAATTAACTGAAGAAGTGCGCATCGACGCAGCCTACGGCGGGAGCTGCACAGGCGGCAAGATGGCCGACATGGACATGTATGCAGAGGTCTTGCAGCACGCGCTCCGGCAGGGCAAGCACGTCGCGCCGGGCGTCCATCTCTATTTGCAGTTCGGCTCGCAGAAGATCAAACAGTACGCGCGGGAAAAAGGTTACCTCGAAATCTTCACGGAAGCCGGCGCCGAGCTGATCGATCCGAGCTGTGGCGCCTGCATCAACGCCGGCCCGGGCGCTTCGCCCTCGGCTGAGACCGTCACCGTCAGCGCGCAGAACCGAAACTTCCCCGGCCGCAGCGGCCCGGGCAAACTTTATCTCGCATCGCCGTACGTCGTGGCTGCTTCAGCGATCGCCGGCAAGATCGTCGAGCCAAAGGGTTTTTTAGCTGATACGGAGGAAAGCAAATGGCGAAGCAAACAACCGCTAAGAAACTAGCCAAACAGTGGGGAGTGCCCGTAAAGCATGCCCTGTATCACAAGGACAGTAACTGGTATCACTTACTCACCGACTTTCCTGCTGCTCTAATTGATCCGAAGGGCTATGTCATCTTCAAGACTGAAGCCGCTTATCGCAATTGCAGTGCTTTGCGAATCACCAAAGCGATTCATGTTAATTACGGCATTTCAACGATCCCAGGTTATGTAAGAAAAAAGAAGTAGTAGGCTGATTAATGCCCTTTGATCTTGCCGTGCTTTTTGTAGTATGCGTAATACTCCTCCAATGCGCTGTGGCGTTTCTCGATCTGATATCTTTCGGTGGGGGCACTACTAAGATACGCCTGAAACCGATAGAGCTCTTCGTCCGTTCTGTTGAAACCTTTTTTAGCTTCGTCTTTTAGTTGTTGCCAGAAGGTTGTCACAAATTCACTGAATTCCTTCCTTATTTTGTCGGTGACCTTACCATCCTTTCCGGCTAACTCTTCGAACAGAAGATAGACCGACAAAAGGTACGACCGATTCGAAAAGTTTTCGGTGTCCTCCCCAAACGCCCGCCACAATTCATCGACGACTGTGGTTATCTTCGTGGTCTGCTGCGTGAAAAATACTTTATCTTTGCCGGTAGGATGTGAATAGGCCTTGAAGAAATCAAGAAGATCCTCATAGCGAGTTCTGGTAAAAGCGCCATCATATTGAGCTCGTGAAAACGAATTTATGCATATCTGAGCGCAAAGAGTCTCCCGGGCATACCGGGTACGGGCCTTCGGTAGGCCAAGTTCCTGTATGAAGTTGCGCTTGGCAAGCTGATCAAAAACGAACCGCTTCATCTCACCTGATGCTGCATTGAGTTTTTCTCCGGTAACTAGCAAGAGTCCCCATTGCAATCTCATAAACAGCTCGCTTAGGTAATCTCGATCGGCCTCTTCAAACACAGTAATCTGCAATTTATATTTTTCGATCGTGTTTTTGATCGTTTTGTATTTACGGTCGGTAAGTTCAGAAAACTTCAATTCGTTCCCATTTGATGTGACCGAGTATACGTCACCAAAAAAATCCCAAATAGCCCATAGTCGCTGTTGGCCATCGATGACCTCGAAATCGTCCTTCTTTTTGTCGGGTTGATTGAAGTACAACTTCGGAATGTCAAAGTCCTGGAGAATTGGAGTCGATAAGAAGAGCCTTTTGCTTAATCGACCAAAGCTTCTTCTCTCGCTGAAACTCCGGAAACGAAATCCTTGTTTGCGCCTGAATGAGATCGTCGATCGACCACTCCTGAACCGACCTTCTGATTTTCATGAAATTCCTCCCGCGACTTTCGACATGGTTGCGCTAATGGGCTCAGTCCCGAAGTTCTTTTCGCTCTGATGAAAATTAATCTTTTGCTTGAGCCAATAAAAAAATGGGTTCGCCTCATCGTCACCAATTGGAGGATTCTCCGTCTCCCATTTTTCGTCTTCGTACGGACTAAAGTCTCCCCCATCTTTCAGAGACGCCATCGGTAAGACATTCTTCAAATATGTGGAGGTCTTTCCAATGGCTAGTCCGTCTTTTTGTGGCATTATCAACTGAATTGGAAATGGATCTCGCCGCAGGAACATATTGTGCCTCTGAGCGTTGAAGATAAGCGAGAGAATATTCCAATCGTTCTGAGTCAAAGATGAACCAATCACTCTAAGCAAATCGCAATGTTTAGTTAGAAGCTCGTACGCCAGTGCGGTTAGCTTGTTGAAAGGATAGTGTTTTGATTCTTTAAGGACTGTCGGGGGGATCCACGAAGCGTCCGGCGAATAGGTTGATCTCTTAGTCAATAATGAAATTTCCAGCGGCAATCCGAAACTCCACGTAAAAGAGCCATGAAGTTCCAGCAGCGGCGGCACTGGTAGACCATTGGGCAAAGGGATTTCAGATGAAACGAAGGGAAAGCCAAGATCAACAGCTCCGAACGTTTCCTTGAACGCGGCTTGAAGTAACCCATCATGATTTGTCGTAATAATGCCACTAAGTGATTCGACTTCGGCCTTAAAGGTCAGGTTCTGGTGCATTTCAAGCAGGGCAATTCCCAAAGTAGGCTTTTCAACAGTGATCGCCCCGACTAATCTTGTGCAAATCTCCTCGAAATAATGCTTCCTCATTCCCTCTGCTACTGCGAGGTGTTTATCTATTCCACTTGCAGTAAGTAGGCTTATGAGCTTCTCGATGTCAGTACCCTTATCGGTCTTGAACTGATCACCCTCCGCACCGAGCCGTGAAAGGACGCCTGTTGAAATGCCGTCTCCGAGGTCAGTATCAAGCATCAACACGCTGACATTGCCAGGGCCATCGTAGCTGACCTCGGCCTGCGTGGCACCGGCCCCGAATAGATAGACTACCTTCGTCGGCTCCGACACGGGCTTCGCCAGTCGGCTACGTTTGACGGCACGTTTTCTGGTCCTTGTCACCATGCCAATATCGAATTGTCCGCACTTAAACAGGCACCTAAGCGAACGTGAGAAGTGCCTACTTGGAAAATACTAAAGCCCACTCCGTCGCGTGAAACGTCGACCGGTACGCTTTAACATTAGGGTGTACACCTGCGAGAGTTTGATTCACGCGAAACGGTTTTTTCTTGTCCAGCGACCATCGATAATGAGCAGCCATCTCAATGAACATGCGCGGCAGGTTGTTCTTCTTATTCTTGTAATAAGAGTCCTGAATAACCAGCACACAGTGACCGCCTGTCTTGAGTACTCGATCAATCTCTTTAAGTGACGCAAAAATGGAGGCGAAGTACTGCTGATAATATTTCAGGTAGTACGTCGATGACGCCTTGGATGTGTGACGCTCAACCGTTGAAAGAAAACGCGAGCATGTTGTTCCCCAATTGTCGGTTTCATACTCTTCGCAGTCGTCTATGGTCGGAGTACCAATCATTCGTTCACGCAGACGCCGAATAACGCTTCCATTGGGATGGCGAATGATCGCAAGTTCCGGCAATGTCGCCCTGACATAGTCGATGCGGGTGCAGTAAGGCGGAGACGATACAGCTGCGTCGATTGAATCTGACCTCACAGGAAGTTGCAACGATGACGCCCGATCAATCACACAACTCCGACTACTCACTGACGGCATCACTTGCGTTAGCGCCGTTATCGATAGAAGAAGGCTGTTAATCTCAGTAAGAAAGCGGTTGAGAATTCTTTCCCAGGAGACTTGAACTCGTTTGCTGTCCGCTATTTTGACCCAAGTGGGATTTGAACTCTGGAAGGCCGACATGAAATGACGCAAGGTTCTAAACAACCCAACGTAAAAGAATGCCAAGAGAGGAGAAGTCTGACCGGCCCGTCTCCACAACGGAGTGAACGATGTTATATCTCCGTCAGTCAAACAGACTTCGACGGACTGCTCCAAGGCCCGAAAAGCTCGAGCCGAAGCGGGTTGTAGCCACTGTTCTAGCGGCTCAATTCCACTATAAGACTCAAGTCCGTTCTTCACGGCCTTTTTGTATACGCGCGTAATCGCCCTTACGAGAGTAGGAATTTGAGTGGCGGCACCAGTGGGAATTGTACGAGCTCTCGAAACAAGTAGCATCGCCGGGTTTATGTCGTAGCCCTTAAAGCGAAGACCATTTGCAGCGGCAATTTCAGCAGTCGTTCCACCACCGAGCCATGGGTCTAACAAAGTAGCCCCTTCCTTAAGCCCGAGATGAAAGATGATATCTTCGACAAATTCAGGCGAGAAATCAGCGTAGTATCGAAACCAATCCGCTCTTGATGGTTGTGAACGCGGCCTTCGCTTGGGACTGCGAATGGTTGCAACAGGCATAGTGTCTCTTCGTCAGGCGCGCCTATTATGTTTCGAGGCCGCTCTACAAGCAAGAACAAAGTAACCCAGAATCGACGCGAGAGAAGACCGTTAACGAAACCGGGCCAAATGATGCAGGCCTAATTGCGAAACTAAACCTCTTGTGCAAACATAATATCCCGCACGGCGTATTCTCTTGCATTTCCGCTGACGAGACTTCGCCTTCAATCCAAATTCATCAGGAGATAGTATGAATTCACTCAAAGCTTTCGTCGCAGGTGCGCTGTTGGTAAGTTTCGGTTTGACGGCTACGTTCGGACAGGGCTCCCGCTTCGACGTATCGAATATGGATCCGAAGACGGCGGCCTGCGCCGATTTCTATCAGTACGCTAACGGCGGATGGTTGGCGGCGAATCCGATTCCAGCGGCTTATCCGGCCTGGGGCGTCGCGAACGTTTTGAACGAAAAGAATCGCGACGTGTTGCGCCAGATTCTTGAGGCCGCGGCCAGTAACGCGACCGCGCGTAAGGGCAGCAACGAGCAGAAGGTCGGCGATTATTACGCCAGCTGCATGGACGAGGCGAAGATCGAGGCCGACGGCCTCAAGCCGATTCAGGCAGAACTCGATTTAGTCAACCAGGTCACCGATCAGAAATCACTGCAAGCTGAAATCGCGCACCTGCACTCGTTCGGTTACAACGCTTTGTTTGGCTCCGGCTCGAACCGGGATTTCAAAAACGCCGCCGACGTAATCGTCGGAATTCAACAGGGCGGCCTCGGACTGCCGACTCGAGATTACTATTTTAAGGATGATCCCCGCTCAAAGATGATTCGCGACGAGTACGTTAAGCACGTCGCGAAAATGTTCGAGCTGACGGGCGACGATTCGGCGAAAGCGGCGAGCGAAGCCCAGGCGGTGATGAACCTCGAAACCAAACTTGCTGAAGCGTCCAAGGCGCCGGTGGATCTGCGCGAACCTGAGAAGCTTTATCACCGCATGCCCGTCACCGCGGTCAAAGATTTGGCGCCGACGTTTGATTGGGTAAGTTACGCTCAGAACGTGGCGCACTCGAAGGCTGACGTGAACGTAGCGACGCCGGACTTTTTCAAGGCGATGGAAACGCAGCTGACTACCAGGTCGATGGCCGACTGGCAGGCTTATCTCCGATGGAACATCATCAATCGCGCCGCCTCGGGTCTGTCCGCGAAATATGTCGACGAAGACTTTCACTTCAAGGGTACGATTCTTTCGGGCACCAAAGAGAACCTGCCGCGCTGGAAGCGCTGTGTGGCCGGGACTGATGGCGCACTTGGCGAAGCTTTGGGCGCCGTATATGTGCAGAAGGCTTTCCCGCCCGCGGCGAAAACGCGAGCGCTCACGATGGTCCAAAACCTGGAAGCAGCCCTCAAGAGCGACATCAACGTCCTGAGCTGGATGGGCGAAGCGACGCGCAAGCAGGCGATCGTCAAACTCGATGCGTTCTTGAACAAGATCGGTTACCCGGACAAGTGGCGCGATTATTCGCGTCTCAACATCGACCGCAGCTCCTACCAGACTAACCGCCTTCGCGTTGGGGCGTTCAATGAGCAACGCGACTGGGCCAAGGTGGGCAAGCCGGTCGATCGGATGGAGTGGGTGATGAGTCCGCCGACGGTGAATGCTTACTACAATCCACAAAACAACGAGATCGTTTTCCCGGCCGGCATTTTACACCCGCCTTTCTTCGATCCAGATGCCGACGACGCGCTGAATTATGGCGGCATGGGTTCAATAATCGGTCATGAAATGACGCATGGTTTTGACGATCAAGGTTCGAAGTTTGACCCGACGGGCAACCTCGCCAACTGGTGGACCGGCGCCGATCTGAAAGCATTTAAGGAACGGGCGCAATGCATCGTCAATCAGTTCAGCGGCTTTGAAGTTGAAAAAGGCCTGAACCTGAACGGCAGCCTGGTGCAGGGTGAATCGATCGCCGATCTCGGCGGCCTGGTGATAGCTTATGCCGCGTTCCAAAAATCGCTGGCCGGCAAACCGCGACCGGCTGTCATCGATGGCTTTACGCCCGAGCAGAGGTTCTTTCTCGGTTACGCGCGCGGCTGGGCGACCAACATCCGGCCGGAATTCGCTCGCCTGATCGTCCTGCAGGATCCGCATCCACTAAACAAGTTTCGGGTGAACGGTCCGTTGTCCAACCTGCCGCAGTTTGCCGCTGCGTTCCAATGCAAGGAAGGCGACCCGATGGTCCGCCTGGCGAAGGACCGTTGCGTGATTTGGTAGCGCAAGAACGGGGAAGTAGCCCGACCGTGAGGGAGGGCGTGGTTACTAATGACCAGGTTCAGAATCAATTTGAGAAGCACGAACGCAATGTTCGCGCTTTCTCTTTTAGTCGCCGCCCTGTTGGCGACTTCGTGTGCGCCGCCCGCTACGAAACTTGATTCGGCGGCTTACGCGCAAGAGATCGAGCAGTATCGTATCGCGCGGCTCGCAGAGTTGAAGAGTGATAGCGGGTATCTCTCGCTGATTGGACTGTTCTGGCTGAAGGAAGGCGAGAACAAATTCGGCAGCGATCCGGCAAACGAAATCGTCCTGCCAAAAGAAAAGGTCAGCCG
>WNFD01001875.1_pt1 | contig 21155 bp, 17 predicted proteins | sample 5400491 | NCBI WGS metagenome assembly WNFD01 (sample SAMN13153343, study PRJNA577476) | soil metagenome | isolation source: 120 cm saprolite under Douglas fir tree site 2 hole 2 replicate 2 | place: USA:California | collected 2015-04-18
TCAGAGGAGATCATCGGCCGGTGGCTCGAGCAACACCCGGCACAGCGCGACTCCATCGTCCTGGCCACCAAGTGTCGTGGGCGGATGGACCCAAGCGGAAACTCCGAGGGCCTTTCGCGTCACTGGATCATCCGCGCTTGCGAGGGGAGCCTGCGGCGGTTGCAGACCGACCACATCGACCTCTACCAGACGCACGGCTGGGACCCGGCGACTCCCATCGACGAGACGCTCGCCGCCTTCGATCAGCTGGTTCGCTCCGGCAAGGTTCGCTACATCGGTGTGTCCAACTTCACCGGCTGGCAGCTCCAGCGCACGATCCTGACCGCCCGCCACGCAGGCCAGTCCGTGCCGGTTTCGCTGCAGCCCCAGTACAACATGCTCGTGCGCGAGATCGAGTGGGAGCTGGTCCCGGTCTGCGTCGAAGAAGGACTCGGCATCCTGCCCTGGGGACCGTTGGGCCAGGGATGGCTGTCGGGCAAGTACTCGCGCGACACCGCGCCCACGGGAGCCACGCGGTTGGGCGAGGATCCGAACCGTGGGGTCGAGGCTTACGACCGGCGCAACAGCGAGCGCACTTGGCGGATCGTCGATACGGTGCAGGCGGTCGCGAGCGAGCTAGGCGTGCCACCCGCGCGCATCGCTTTGCGATGGCTTGCGGATCGTCCCGCGGTCGCCGCTCCGATCCTGGGCGCGCGATCAGTCGATCAGCTCGCTGACAACCTGAAGGCTGGTGACATTGTGTTGGACGAGGACCAGAGGACGCGGCTGGATGAGGTCAGCCGGCCTATCACGCCGGACTATCCGTACCGCCTCCTGGCGGAGGGCGCGGCGGAGCGACGCCGTCTCCTGTAGATTAGCGATCGCTAAGAGAGAAAAAGCTCGACCACCGGCACTGCGACGGGTGGTCGGATGGTCGGCAGCTCCAGTGAAAGCGTGCCCTCGGGCAGCCCGCCCATGCGGACGTTCTGGGCGCGCCGACTGGCATCGATGACCTCCATCTCTACCTCGGATGCGTCGTTGAGTAGCTGGGCGTACTTGACTCGGCCGGCCAGGCCGGGAAGGTGGACGTGGCCATGCGGCCAGGCGAAGAGGTGCAGGTAGAGACGGTCACCATGCTGCGTGTAGCGGCAGTCGGGAGGCGGGGTGAAGCTGCTTGCGCCGCATTCGTAGATGGACCGCCCGTGCACTCGCAGCCACTCCCCCATCGCGTCGAGGATTTCAATCCCCCGCGGGTCCAGCTCTCCGCGCGCTGTCGGTCCCACGTTGAGCAAGAGGTTGCCGTTCTTCGACACGCCGTCGATCAGCATCTGCACGACCATCTCGGGCGTCTTATAGCGGAGGTTGTCCCGGTCGAACCCCCAGCTGCCGTTCAGCGTTTGGCACGCCTCCCAGAGCACGGGCTTGCCGTCGATCTGCATCGGCCCCGCGGGCTGATACTGCTCCGGCGTTACGAAGTCTCCCGGGATACCGAGGCGGTCGTTGACGATGGCGTCCGGCTGCAGCTCGCGCACCATCGCCAGGAGCTTGCGCGAGCCCCAGTCGTCGGGTCCTTTGCCGCCTCCAGCCAGGTCCGGGTACGTGAAGTCGAAGAACAGGTAGTCGATCTTCCCGAAGCGCGTCAGGAGCTCGTTGACCTGGCCGTGGAGGTATCGCCGGTAAGCGGCGATGTCGCGACCGCCACCGCGGGACGGATCGTCGCGCTCGGGATGATGCCCGTCGATCGGAAAGTCCGGGTGGTGCCAGTCGATCAACGAGTGATAGAAGCCGACCCGGAGGCCCTCGTCTCGAAAGGCGTCGACGAGCGGGCCCACCAGGTCCTTGCCCCACGGAGTCCGGGTGACCTTGTAGTCGGTGAGGTCCGAGTCCCACAGACAGAAGCCGTCGTGGTGCTTGGTGGTGATCACGAAGTAGCGCATCCCCGCCTGCTTCGCCACGCGTGCCCACCGAGCCGGGTCGAACAGGTCGGGATAGAACTGGTCGAAGTAGCGCTGATAGTGCTCATCGGTAATGCGCTCGCGGCTCTTCACCCACTCATGGCGGGCGGGGAGCGAGTAGAGGCCCCAGTGGATAAACAGGCCGAGCCGTCCCGCCGTCCACCAGCCTGCGTGGTCCTGCGTCAACTCGGCGGCCGGCGCGCGCGATGGCAGCAAGCCTCGAGCATGTCGATGTGGTCATTGATCTTCGTCATTCGAGGCCGAAGGTTGCGGTGAGCCCTCCATCGATCACGTATGAAGCGCCGGTTATGAAAGAGGCCTCGTCGCTCATAAGAAAGACGACCAGGCGCGCGATCTCGATCGGCCGTCCAATCCGACCGATCGGATAGGCGGATCCCCAGCGCTTCAACACATTCTCGGCATCGCCCACCGCGGCGGCGTTGCTCCGCAGCAGCGGCGTGTCCACCGACCCGGGGCAGATGCAGTTGACCCTGATGCCGTCGCTTCCAAAATCGATCGCCATGCTGCGGGTCAATGCGATCACAGCTCCCTTGGAGGCCGCATACGCCGCGACTCTCTTCTGGCTTGCCATTCCCTGGATGGAGGCGGCGTTGACAACCGCACCTCCACCCCTCGACCTCATGTGCGGAATGCATGCACGCGAGCAAAGATAGATCCCCTTCACGTTGACCGCGAAGACTCGGTCCCAGTCAGCTTCCTCGAGATCTGTGATGCTGCCGTTGATCTGGATCGCAGCGTTGTTGTAAAGGAGGTCGACCCCTCCGAACTCCTCCACCGCCGTCCTCGTCATAGCGATGACGTCGTTCGCACTGCTGACGTCGACCGCAAGGCCAAGGGCGCGACCCTTTGAGCGGATTATCTCCGAAGCCACCCCTTGGGCGGCCTGTGGGTCTATGTCGGCCACAACCATGCTGGCCCCTGCGTCTGCAATGGCGATCGCCGCCGCCCGTCCGATCCCCGCACCGCCGCCGGTCACGATGGCCACCTTGCCCGCAAGGTCCATGGCTCCCACTCTATGTGGCCGGTGGCCGCAAGCCAACCAGCACCTTGCCTTCAGTGGTCAGGTAATTGTGGTGGTAGTCGAAGCGCGGCGTGTTCGAGAACAGAAGGTAGAAATACTTCATGTTCTCCGAGAACCAGTATCCAGGCGTCAGGTCGCCGAGGGTCATCGGGCGGGTGGTGATGTCGTCCACGATGGTGTAGCCGTTGGCTACGCGGCAGTTCGCCTTCATGTTCTCGTAGAGCTGATAAGCACGCTGCCGGTAGAGCTGGGAGCCGCCGCTTGCGATGAAGAGGGCCAGGCACGAGTCCGCGTATTCCGGACGCAGTTGATAAGCCGGGTCGAGGACCGACATGTCTGTGTAGTCCCACTGCTCCGGAAAGAGGCCGTAGCGGTCGAGCACCGACTTGAACGAATCGAGGAACTGGTCGGCCTCCTTGGTCATGCCGGCCTCGGCAAGGTTGCCGGCCCAGAAGGCGGTCAGCTCCGACTCGCGGTTGTTGACGAGCGTCCCGGTCTGGAACTCGACTTGCTGATACCAGAAGTGACCTCCCTGTGCGTCCCACTGGCGTCTCTGCACCGCCGCGGTCAGGGTCTTGAACCAGGTCAGGAGGTCGGGGTCGTCGAAAATGTGGTAGCCATCCAGCAGGTACTCGTAATAGGAGTCGACCGGCGGCTGCGGGCCGACCGACACAGCGCTCAGCCATCTGCCGGACTCTATGTCGAGAGTGGTGGCGATGAGATCGATCGCCGAGCGGCGGTCGTAAACAGCTTGCGCGGCCCGCTTCGCGATCTGGTAGTAGCGGTCATCGCCCGTCAGCTTGCTGAGCATGCCGAACTCCGACAAGTTCGTTCCGATCTCGGCGACAAAGTTGGCCGGCTTGCTCACCGCGCCTGAGTGCAGGTTTACGAAGCGGTAGGGCATACCGGTCGGCGACTTCGTGAAGGCCGGCACGAGCCGGTCCGCCAGTTCTTTTGCCTTGGTCAGCAAGACCTGATTCTTCGTCGCCAGATGGCCGGCGAGCAGGCCCCCAAGCATCCTGATGATCGTCTCGAAGACCTGGAACGGCGCGTCGATGTCAAGGTCCAAGCTGTCCTCGATCCAGCGCACGCTGAGGTCAAGCTCGTCGTCGAGCGCCATCACATAGAGCGTGTCGAGCGCCTCTATGATCGTTAGGCCGACTGGATGTCCCCTTACGAAAAACTCCTGGTAGCTGCCGGAGACAGGCTTAAGCTCATCGTGTCCCCAGGCCAGCCGCTTGTAAGCCTCCCAGGCCCGCAGGTATTCGGCGCGAACGTCGGCGGCGATTTCCTCGGCGGAGGGTCTAGAGGTACGGGGCTGGGCTCGACGCGCAAGCCAGATGCCGGCCCCCGCCACGGCGAGGGCGATGCCGACCACACCGCCGAGAAAATGCCTGCGTGAGATCGCGCGGCCGCCCATTTCCGGGACCACTCCCAAGAAACTAGTCGGTCCGCGCGCGAAGCGTCCAAGTTGACATCGGGCGGCGAGAGGGCAATAGTGAGCAGTGGAGTAATTGGCTGCCCCTCGTCGGCGCGCTCTCGCCCCGGTAGGCGGCGGACCGGGAAGAAGGCGAGGGGATCGGGCGCTTCGATTGCGGAGGTAATCGCCATGTCATTACTCGGCAGGCAGGGCTGGAAGGCCTCGCTAGTTTTCGTCAGCCTCGTGCTGGCCGCATGCGGAGGCAGCAATACCTCTTCAGCGCCCCCGCTGGCGGGCTGCAATTCGGGTACGACGCAGGCCACGTTCTGGACGTCGCACACACCGCCCGATTCCGTCAGCCTGAAGCACATCGTCGATGCCTTCAACACGCAGAGCAAGACCACCTGCGTGAAGATGGTCCAGGTCCCAGGCTCTGAGACGGACATTGCCAAGCTCACGACGGCGGTGCGCAGCGGCACCGGCCCAGACGTCTACATGCTGGACCGCTTCACGGTTGCAGAGCGGGCGGCCGCGGGCGTGCTCACGGATCTGAGCTCGTTTGGCGCCTCGAGCCTTGCCAGCAACTACGTGAGCTTCGCGTGGGCGGAAGCCAACTTCAAGGGCAAGCCCTACGCTCTTCCGTTCGACACCGACACCCGCGCTCTCTACTACCGCAAGGACCTCCTGCAGGCGGCCGGCGTGGACATCAGCGCGCTCGACCCGTCCAAGGGTCCGCCAACCATCGACATGATCCGCACGATGGCCAACAAGGTGAACCACAAGACGAACGGCGCTTACGACGTGATCGGGTTCATCCCCTGGATCAACCAGGGCTGGCACTACACCTGGGGCTTCGTTTACGGCGGCAGCTTCTTTAACTCCGGCTCCTGCAAGGTGACGCCAGACGACCCCAAGATCGTGCAGGCCTACACGGACATGTTCCAGAACTGGTCGAAGGCGCTCGGCGTGGATGCCGTCCAGACCTTCATCAGCTCTTACGCGCCGCCGAACCAGCCGACCCAGCAGGACCCCTTCTTGACGGGCCACCTGGGGTTCGTCGTCACTGGTGACTGGGTGCTCGGTCAGATCGCGACCTATGTACCCAACCTCAATTACGGGGTCACCTACATCCCCGTCCCGCACGCCGGCGATCAGCCTGCTACCTGGGCTGGTGGGTGGTCCATGGTCATCCCTAAGGGCGCCAAGAACGCCTCGGGTGGCTACGAGTTCATGAAGTACATCGCGGGCGAGCCCGGCCAGCGCGTGTACACGAAGGAGACCCAGCACACGCCAACCATCAAGAGCCTTCAGAGCGACAGCACACTATTCCCAGGCGGGCATCAGTTCTTCATCAACCAGCTGCCGGCTGCTCACAGCCGTCCCCCTCTCCCGGTAGGAGCTTTCTACTGGGACCAGCTGAGCACCGCGCAGGACGCGGCCGTGCGCAATACCGCAGATCCGGCGACTGCACTCGCAGCAGCTGCCTCTGCAACCAACGCCAAGCTTCAGCCTTTCTGTCCACTCACGTAGCGCCATCTCGTTGGTTTTCGAGTCCGTTGTAAGACGGAGAATCCGCGGGGAGCGGCATTGATTGCCGCTCCCCGTTTCCACCTCAGCAAGGCCGACCGGCGAAACCTGCGGACGGCAGCACCATTCATCCTTCCGTGGGTGATTGGCTTTTTCGCATTCACCCTGTACCCGATCGGCTACTCCCTGTACCTCAGCTTCAACTCGTACTCCGGGTTCGGGGACGCGACGCCGGTCGGGCTGGCCAACTACCAGCACCTGGCCAGCGACCCGCTGTTCTGGAAATCGCTCTACAACACGCTCTACTACACCGGCCTTGCCGTCCCGATCGGGCTGGTCGTGGCGATCGTGCTCGCGCTGATGATGAATCAGCGGGTCCGAGAGGTTGCCATCTACCGGGCCGCTGTCTACCTGCCCTCGATCCTGCCCCTGTTCGCGTTGACCTTCATCTTCATCGTCCTTCTCAACCCGCGCTTCGGTTTGGTGAACTATCTCTTGACGCTCGTTGGCGTGCCCACCATCAACTGGCTGGGCGACCCAAGGTGGACCAAGATGTCGATCGTCCTGCTCGCCCAGCTTGGCGCGGGTGGGCCCGCGCTAATCTTCCTGGCCGCGCTGCGCGCGGTCCCGAGCGAGCTTTATGAGTCGGCGTCGATAGACGGAGCCGGTCCACTCCGGCGCTTTCGCCACATCACGATCCCCCTGATCACCCCGGTGATCCTCTATGACCTCATCTACGGGACCATTCTCGGGGTTCAGATCTTCACGCCCGCCTACATCCTTGTTGGTGGGACCAGTGGCAGCGCCGCCTATACAGCCGGACCTGACAACTCCCTCCTCTTCTACGTCTTCTACCTCTACAAAAACGCCTTCCAGTACAGCGACATGGGCATCGCCTCGGCCATGGCCTGGGTGCTGTTCGTGATCAGCGTCCTGCTCGCCTTGGCCATCATGAGATGGTCGAGGTACTGGGTTCATTACGAGGTGAGCTGAGTTGACCGTCGCGCGGGACGCCCGGGAAGCCTCGAGGCTGGCCATGCAGCGCCGATTTGCCAGACGGCGCTGGGGGCGATTCTTCAACCGCACGCTCCCCGACTCGCTGGGACCCCGCCTGGTCCTGATCGCCATGTGCGCACTGTTCCTTCTGCCTTTCTGGTCGATGGCCACCGCCGCGCTGAAGACAACCCAGGAGCTGTCCACCTTTCCACCAACTTTCTTCCCGCGTTCTTTCGCCTGGGAGAACTTCAGCCGGGCGGTCAACTACATCCCGTTCGGGACCTTCTTCCTGAACTCGGTTTACCTGACCTTCTGGATCGCCCTAGGCGCCGCCATCTCCAACCCGTTGATCGCATACGGTTTCTCCCGCATCAAGTGGCCTGGACGCGACATCCTGTTTGGGTTCGTCCTGGCGACGATCTTCATCCCCTTCCCTGTCCTCATCGTTGCCCTCTTCGACATCTTCGCGAAGCTGCACTGGATCGACACCTTCCTGCCCATGATCGTGCCCGCCTTCTTCGGCAACCCATTCTTCATCTTCCTGATGAGGCAGTTCTTTCTTGGCCTGCCAACCGAGATCTCGGAGGCGGCCCGGATCGACGGCGCCAACGAGTTCCAGATTTTCTTGTACGTCATCATGCCGCTGGCCAGGCCGGCGGTGGCTGTGGTCGTCATCTTCGCGGCGGTGGCTGCTTGGGGCGAGTTCCTGGCCCCGTTGCTCTACCTACAGGACGAGACAAAGTATCCGCTCTCGATCGGCCTGCAGTTCTATCGCCAAGAGCATGACGTGTCCTACAACCTGCTGATGGCAGCTTCCACGCTGATCGTCCTTCCAGTGGTCGCGCTGTTCATCGCCTTCCAGCGCTTCTTCATCGAGGGCGTCACGGTAGGCAGCGTCAAGGGTTAGAGCCCGCCTGCCAGCGGTGATCCGGATCGGTGGTGACCACCCAGCGGCGGTGTGGTCCCGCCATCACGTTGAGGTAGTAGAGGTCGTAGCCCGGCCCGGCCGCGACGGGGTGGTAGCCACGGGGAACCAACACGACGTCCCCATCGCGCACCTGCAGCGCTTCGTTCAACGACCGGTCGTCCGTGTACACCGTCTGTAACGCAAAGCCTTCGAGCCGCGCCGTCCGGTGGTAGTACGTCTCCTCTAGGTATGACTCGCGCGGCAGGTCGTCGGTGTCGTGCTTGTGCGGCGGGTAGCTCGACCAGTTGCCACCTGGTGTGAGCACCTCAGTGACCAGCAGTGATTCGGCCGGCTGATCTTCCATCAAGATGTTGTGGATCGTGCGTTCAGTGCGACCAAAGCCGCGCTTGAACCCCCGCACCTCCGCTGCGCGCACCAGGCGCGGATCCGCGCCGCGGCTCGCCGGCGCCCAGCACAGAGCGACCTCGCATGCCTCGCTTGTCCCGGTCACCGAAAGCTCGCCACCCGGCGGAACGTACACCGAGTCGGGAAGGCCCTCGAATACGCTGGGCCGACCGCCGACGTCTTGCCATTTCGCACCGGTAAAGGAGAAGTCAGCGTGTCCGGAGAGCATGACGGCGCACACCTCGTGATCGCTGGTCCGGCGCTGAATGCGCGCCCCCCGGTTCAGGCGGTACACATCGAAGCCGACATACGACCAGCCCGCCGACGCCGGCGTCACCGAGACCACGAGTCCGTCAGGGCCGGGCTCAACCTGGCTTCGCACCAGGAGCCTGCTCGCGCTCATAGATACCAGCGCCGGCGCTTCGCTCCGCGCTCGTGCTCTCGGCGAGCCCTATCGACCTCGGGCATCTTGGAGACCTCAGCCACCGGTACCTCCCACCAGCTCTCATAGTCGGGCACGCCTTGGTAGCGGTCGGTCGGAATGTGGATCACGACCGTGCTCTCAACTGCCTTGGCGGCGACCAACGCGTCGCGCAGCTCGTCCACGTTGCGTGCGCGGATCACGTGCGCCCCCAGGCTTTGAGCGTTGAGCCCAAGGTCAACCGGCAGCGCCTCGGCATCCCGATGGTTTGAATCGTCGCCGAGCGACCCGTCAGTCCTGTAGCGGTAGCGGGTCCCAAAGCCAGCTGTGCCCTTTGACCGGGACAGCGCGCCAATTGAGGCGAAGCCCTGGTTGTCGACGAGTACGATGGTCAGCTTCAGGCGCTCCTGGATGGAGGTGACGATCTCCTGGGCCATCATCAGGTACGAGCCGTCGCCGACCATGACGTAGACCTCGCGATCGGGATCGGCCAGCTTCACGCCGAGCCCGCCGGCGATCTCGTAACCCATGGTCGAGTAGCCGTACTCGACGTGATAGCCCTTGGGGTCGCGCGTACGCCAAAGCTTGTGAAGGTCGCCCGGCATCGAGCCGGCCGCGCACACCACGACGTCGCGGGGCCCGGACAGCTCGTTGACCGCGCCGATCACCTCGGACTGGGCGGGCAGCGGTTGGTGGCCGAGGTGGTAGAGGCGCGAAACCTCGTGCTCCCATTCCGCCTGCAGCCGCGCGCATTGGCGACGGTACTCGTCCTCGACGGCCCAGTCATGCAGTCGAGCGTCGAGCGCATCTAGCGCCGCCCGGGCGTCGCCGACCACAGCGAGGCCTGCCAGCTTGTGGGCATCGGCATCCGCGACGTTGATGTTCACGAAACGCACGCCGCCGGCCTGAAAAGCGGTCTTGGATGCCGTTGTGAAGTCGCTGTAACGCGTGCCGATTCCTATGACCACGTCTGCCTCGGCCGCCACCCGGTTGGCGGCAAGCGTGCCGGTGGCGCCGATCGCGCCCAAGCAGCCGGGATGGTTGAACGGCAAAGAGCCTTTGCCGGCCTGGGTCTCGGCCACCGGCATCCCCGTTCGCTTGACCAGGCGCTGGAGTGCCCCCGTCGCTTCCGAATAGATCACCCCTCCGCCGGCAACGATCAGCGGTCGCTTCGCACTGCGGATGAGGGCCACCGCAGCGTCGAGTGCCGCGGCGTCGGGGAGGGGCCGGCCAATCGGCCACACGCGATGGTCGAGGAACTCTTCCGGATAGTCATATGCCTCGGCCTGCACGTCCTGGGGCAGCGCCAATGTAACCGCGCCGGTTTCAGCCGGGCTGGTCAGCACTCGCATGGCAGCCAGGCCTGCCGGGATCAGCTGCTCGGGCCGCTGGATCCGGTCCCAGTACCGGGACACGGGCTGAAAGCAATCGTTGACGCTCACGTCGCCCCGCCAAGGAGTCTCCAGCTGCTGCAGCACGGGGTCGGGCCGCCTCGACGCGAACACATCGCCGGGCAGCAGCAGGACGGGCAACCGGTTGATGGTCGCGGCGGCGGCGCCCGTGAGCATGTTGGTCGCCCCCGGGCCGATCGAGGTCGTGCACGCCAGCGTCGCGAGGCGGTTGCGCATCCTTGCGAAGCCCGCTGCGGTATGCACCATCGCCTGTTCGTTGCGCGCCTGGTAGTAGATCAGCAGCTCGGGATGTTCGGCAAGCGCCTGGCCGACACCCGTCACGTTGCCATGGCCGAAGATGCCGAAGCATCCTTCGAAGAACCGGTGCTCGACGCCGTCTCGCTCCGAGTGCTGCGCGGCAAGGAAGCGCACTAGCGCCTGCGCCATCGTGAGCCTCAGCGTCTTCACAGCGCGACCTCAGGCGGGGTCTGGAAGCATGACGTCGCGCACCAAGCCGTCAAGGTCAGTACACGCGGCCATGAACTGGCGCAGCGTGCGCACGGTCGGCGCGAAAGAATCGAATTCCTCAATTGCCAGGCCGTCCTCCGAGTAGGCCCGGCGGAAGTCCGGGAAATGTGCAAGAAGCTGCTCTACCAGTTCTGGATCAACCGGGTCGTCGATCCGCGATCGCACCTCGATGTCACCCGCGTTGAAACGCTTTTGCCACGCGGAAGGTGGCGAGATGACTGCATCCGCGCCAATGAGCTCGCTCCAGTGCATGTGGTTGCGGAAGGCCGCGGATAGCAAGCGCAGCCTGTAGCCGCGATTGCGGAAGATGCCATAGGTCTTCTTGAAAACAGCCAGGCCCGCCCACTCGAGGATGCCGGGGTCGACCGTGATTTCGCGTTTCTCGAGTGAGACCTTCAGCCAGTCGTCGAGCCGGCCGACCATGATCGTGCAGACCGGGCCCATCGACTTGATGTCCTTGTGCTCGCTTTCGCGCCGCTTCAGACCTCGCTCCACGGCTTCGGCAACCGCGATGCACTGCGGGAGCGTGAAGCACACTGTCGCGTTCACGCTGAGGCCGCGATAGGTCGCCTCTTCGATGGCCACGATGCCGGCCCCGGTCGCTGGGATCTTCACGATCACATTCGGCGCGAGGGTGCTGAACCGCATCGCATGCTCGACGATTGCGCCTGCATCGCGGTAAAACCTGGGGTCTGTCTGTATCGACAGCCGGCCATTGCGCCCGCCGTGCGCTGCAAACGCAGGCTCGAGGAGCCTGGCCGCTCTAACCGACATTTCTTCGACCAGCTTCCACCCGATCTGATCCTCGGTCGCGCCGCCAGTCTCACTCATCAGCGCCTGGATGCGAGGCCCCCATACGGAAATCTCCTTCTTGAGGATCCCGACGGCAATGACTGGATTGCAGGTGGCTCCGACCGCGCCGTTTTCGATCGCGTACTTGAGCTCGTCGATGTCCGCCGAGTCGTTCCACAGCACCGTCGGCGTGGTTTGCGTCATCTCGTGGAGCCGGCTCTTGTATGCGACCCTCAACTCGACCTCCACCGTATATATGTCACCACCGCGTTACGACGACCTTCTTACGCGTGAAGAACTCGACCCCGTCCATGCCGTGCACGTGAAGGTCTCCATAGAACGAACCCTTCCAGCCGCTGAAAGGAAAGAAGGCGAATGGCTGCGCGATCGGAACGTTGATGCCGGTCATGCCCGCCTCGACCCGATCGCGAAACTCGCGACCAGCCCGTCCAGACTGAGTGAAGATCGTTGCCATGTTTCCGAGCGCCATCCGGTTCGCCTGGCCGATTGCCTCCTCCAGTGTCGACACCCTTGCCACCGACAGGACCGGCCCGAAGATCTCTTCGTGGCCGACAGACATATCGGGCGTCACCCTGTCCAGGATCGTAGGGCCCAGGAAAAAGCCTGGCCGCGACATCTCGCCGCGCCCGTCGACCAGCAGCTGGGCTCCTTCGGCCACTCCCTTGTCCACGTAGGCCGCGACGCGATCCCTGTGCTCGGCGCGGATGAGCGGGCCTACCTGCACGCCGGCCATGTCACCGGGTCCGACGACCATCTTCGAGGCGGCGTCGGCGAGAGGCTGCAGCAGCCGGTCGGCGGCATGGCCGACGGCGACCGCAACGGAACCCGCCAGGCACCGCTCACCAGCATTACCGAATGCCGAGTTGAGAATCGCAGGGACGGTGATCTCGGGGTCAGCGTCCGGCATGACCACGATGTGGTTCTTGGCCCCACCGAGCGCCTGGACGCGTTTGCCATTGGCGGCGGCAGTCTGATAGATATACCGCGCCACCGGCGCGGAGCCGACGAATGAGATTGCATTGACGTCTGGGTGCGCAAGCAGCGCGTCGACCGCGTCGCGCGCGCCGTGCACGACATTGAGCACACCCGCCGGGAAACCGGCCTCGAGGAAGATCTCGGCGAGTCGCGCTCCCCCAAGCGGAGTACGTTCGGATGGCTTGAGCACGTAAGTGTTCCCCGCCACCACCGCGAGGGGGAACATCCAGAGGGGGATCATGACCGGGAAGTTGAAGGGCGGGATACCGGCGCAGACCCCGACCGGGTACCGATACAGGTCCTGGTCGACCCCGGCCGAGACGTCGCGCAGGGTCCGCCCTTGCAATAGGGTGGGCGCGCCGCACGCGAAATCCACGACCTCGATGCCGCGGCGCACCTCGCCGCGCGACTCGTCGAGCGTCTTGCCATGGTGGCGGGTGATGATCGCGGCGAGCTCTTCGAAGTGCTCTTCGAGCAGGGCTTTGTACCGGAACATGAGACGGACGCGCTCCATCAACGCGGTGCTCGACCAGCCGCGATAGGCGGCCACCGCCGCGCGTACGGCTGCATCGACCTCGGCGGCGCCTGACATCGGCACCTGTTCGATAACCTCGCCTGTGGCCGGGTTGTAGACCGGCAGCGATCCGACGCCGTCAGCAGGAGGGCGCCAGTCAGACCCGATGAGGTTCGGGATCATCGCTCCATATCTCCTAAGGTCGCCTTGCCGCCGGCTTCCTCGGCCAACTCACGAGCGACCTGCTCGAGCTCCGGTTCTGTGGCCATTTTCTCCAGCTCCTTGGACAGGCGTACCAGCTCATCGCCGCCCGCCATCATCTGCGTGAGCGCAGCCAGCGTCGTCTCGCTCTTCGCGAAGCTGCCCATCAGCCGGCCGCGGTTGAGAAGCACGAACCTGTCGCCCACAGGGTAGGCGTGATGCGGATTGTGAGTGATGAAGATGACGCCCAGGCCTCGCTCGCGTGCCTGGATGACGTACTTGAGCACGATGCCCGATTGACGCACCCCAAGCGCCGAGGTCGGCTCGTCGAGGATCAGGACCTTGGCGCCGAAATACACCGCGCGGGCGATCGCCACCGCCTGTCGCTCACCGCCGGACAGAGTGCCCACCGGTTGATCGGGGTCGCGCACGTCGATGCCCATCTTGTGCATCTCTTCACGCATGACATTCTTGGCCAACTTGACGTTTAGCCGGCGCGCGGGCCCGACCCCTCGAGTGGGCTCCGAGCCGAGGAAGAAGTTTCGCCAGATGGACATCAGCGGCACGGTGGCCAGGTCCTGGAAGACGACCGAGATGCCCTCGGCCCGCGCGTCGCGCGGTCCGCTGAAGCGCACGCTGCGACCCCCGACGAGAAACTCGCCATCGTCGTGTGGATGAACGCCGGAGAGGATCTTGATCAAGCTCGATTTGCCGGCGCCGTTGTCACCGAGCACGCACGTCACCTCGCCCGCGCGCACCTCCATGGAGATGTCGCGGAGCGCGATCACGTTGCCGAAGTACTTGCTCACATGGCGCACCTCGAGGAGGGGCGCGGCATCGCCATTGGACGCAGCTCCGCCGCCGATCATCTGCGCGCGCTCGCGGCTCGCCGCCTGACGAGCGTGTTGACGCCTACCGCAAGAAACAGGATGACTCCAAGGAAGGTGAAGTACCAGTTGGAGTCCCAGTTGGCAAAGATGATCCCGATCTGCGCAAACCCGATGATGAGGGCGCCTATGGATGCCCCGATCGCGGATCCATAACCGCCGGTCAGGAGGCAGCCTCCAACCACGGCTGCGATGATGTAGAAGAACTCCTGGCCGACGCCCTGTCCGGATTGAATGCCCTTATAGCGCAAGGCGACCATGATCCCAACCAGGGCCGCCGACATGGCGGTCCCCATGAAGAGGATGACCTTGGTCCGAGCCACGGGGACGCCGACGTTGCGCGCAGCGTTGGAGTCACCACCCACGGCGTAGATCCAGTTACCGAAGGTGGTCCGGGTGAGCACCCACGTCGCCACGATGGTGATCGCGATCCACCAAAGGACCGCCGTCTGGAAGTTGTAGGGCGCCAGAAACGTGCTGCCGAAGATCGCCTGCGCGCTCGAGAAACCTGGAACCTTGTCCGTGATGTCGAACCGCACAGTGTTGGTGAGCAGAAGTGTGACGCCGACGTTGACGCCCCTGAGGACGAAGAAGGTCGCGAGCGTGATGATGAAGCTCGGCAGCTTGGTCCGGATCACGAGGAAGCCGTTCAGCGCGCCGATGGCCGCCGCGAAGATGAACACGAGCACGATGCCCACCCAGACGTTCAGCCCATAGCGGGTGATCAACATGCCGAGCAGCAGTCCGCTTGTCCCGGTCATGACCCCGGCCGACAGGTCGAACTCACCGCCGATCATCAGCATGGCAACCGCGACCGCCATGATCCCGTACGTCGATGCGGCGTCCGTCCAGTTCTGCATCCCCGCTATCGATGAAAACTTGTGGCCGGGGGTGGAGTCGACCGACGCAAAGAGGAGGTACACGGCCACGGCTCCCAGCAGGGCGCCCAGCTCTGGACGCTGGAGCAGGCGAACGACCAGACGCACGCCGCCTACGCGCTCGTCTGTGCCCACGCCCTTCGCCCTCGGGGCGGGCGCTGCTGGAACGGGTGTGCTGGCCACGCTCATCGCAACACCGGATTGGCCCTACCGGGCCGGAAGCCGGCCCGGTAGCTTGCCACCCCAGTCTATCGGGTGCCCTGACCGGCCAACGATGCAACCTGCGATGCGTTGGTCTTGTCGACGATGCCCGGTCCACTCTTCACCGTGTCAAAGCCGCCAACGGTGTTTGCGTTCGATTTGAAGAGCTTCAGGAACACGAGCGGCAGGTAGCCCTGCAGGTACTGCTGCTGGTCGACCGCGAAGTCGATCTTTCCGCTCTGGATGTCCGCGACGACCCCGGCGCTCAGGTCGAAGGTCGCGATCTTGGCCTTGGAGCTCGCGCCCGCGACCGCTGCCTCGACGATGTTCTTCGCCACGTCCGGGTCGAGCGCGAGGATGGAATCGATGCTGGTGTCTGCGCTCAGCTTGGCCTGCAGGGTCGCGGTGGCGGACGAGACGTTGGACTTGGCGTTGTCCAGGACGAGGTCCGTCTCAGTGCCGCCGAAGCCTACTTTGGCGCCGGCGCAGCGGTCGCGCAGGCTCGTGCTCGTGGCCTCGTGGATGACGCAAAGGAGATGGTGACCACCGTCGGTCTTCAGCCGGACCCCCGCCTGCTGGCCCGCCGCCGACTCCGGCTGGCCCACGCAGGTGATGGCACCTGAGTAGGCGATATAGCTCTGGCCGCTGGCGGTCACGCCGCAGTTGTTGATCAGGATCAGGGGTAGCCCGCCGGCGGCAGCCTGCTTTGCGCAGTCGAGGACTGTCTGGCTGTGCGGCGAGACTACCAGCCCGTCGGGCTTGGCGGTCACCGCCGCGCTGATGAACTGGCACTCCTGCGTGTCGTCGTTGTTGCTCCCTTGATAGTTGAGAGAGACGCCAAGGTCAGACGCAGCTTGCTTGGCGCCCTTCTGCACCACCGACCAGAAGGTGCCGTTGTCACCGTGAGTGACCATGTAGAACTTGTAGCTTGCACCGCTGGTCCCTGACGTTGGAGTGCTGCTTGTGCCTGTCGTGCCCGTGTTACAGGCCGCCACCAACAAACAAACGGCAGCGAGCCCGATTACCGCCCCAATACGACTCATGACTCTTCCTCCTTGGATGGTGAGGTTGGTTGTTTGGCGCGGGAATAGAGTGCCTTGAAGAATTCGAGGCTCTGCCGCACGCCGACAATGGGCCCCTGGGCCGGTTCCGGCTCTGCAGTCAGCGCCGTGTCCTGCTCGAGCACGTACCAGCCGTCGTAGCCGGAGCCTTGCAAACGGTTGAAGACCGCCGCAATGTCCACGTCACCCTGGCCCAAGGGTCGATAAAGGCCTGATCGCACCGCCGCCGCATACTCGAGCTCCGCCGAGCGGACCCGCGCCGCCATCGCCGCATCGACGTCCTTCAGATGGACGTGACGCACCCTGGACCCGGCGGCGAACACAACCGCCACCGGGTCGGAGCCCCCCAGGAACAGATGCCCTGTGTCGAGGCAGATATCAACGTCAGTCGTCTCCAGCAGCTTCGTCACCTCCTGTTCGCTCTCGATGGCGGTTCCCGCGTGCGGGTGAAGGGCAAGACAAAGGCGATTCGCGGCCGTGATCTCTGATGCCGCCGCGAGGGATTCGGTGAGCGTTGTCCAGGCCTCATTGGGCAGGGAATCGTGCCGGTCGTAGGTGTCGCCTGGAAGCGCCGCCGCCAGCACGAGAACGTCCGCTCCTGCGGCTGCCAACGCCTCCGCCTCCTTCCGCACCTCGGCCATCGCCTCCACCCGGTGTTCGTGGTCATGGAGGACCACGGCTAGAAAACCAGCCGCCAGCGAGAGGCCGGCGCGGTCCAACAGCTCGCGCAAGGCACCCGGTTCAGCAGGCAGGTAGCCCGGAGGGCCGAGCTCGGTGGCTTGCAGTCCAAGCGCGTGCATCTCACCGAGCACTCGTTGGGGCGCCATTCGGTGGCCCCAGCGCGGAAGCTCGTTCACTCCCCACGAGATAGGCGCCCCGGCCAGCTTCATCCGACCTCCTCGACGCGCACAGGCCGGTGTTCATGCCGAGATCGATCGGCGGTCAGAGCGACCGCGAGCGCCTGGCGCGCCTCGGCCACCGTGCACGGGCTGTCGCCGCCATCCCGCACTGACTCCAGGAACCTCTGGAGCTCGGCCCGATACGCAGGTTCGAAGCGCTCCATGAAGTCACGGAAAGCGGGTCCGCTCGGAGCTTCGACGCCGGGCTCGACGGACCGCAAAGGGATGCGGTCATTCCAGCCGACAGCCACGCTGTCGCGAAGCCCGAAGACCTCCATGCGCACGTCGTAGCCGAGAGGATCGTTTCGCGATGCGGTGAGCACGCCGAGGACGCCACCCTCGAGGCGCAGCACCGCGCAGGCAGCGTCGACATCGTCATGTTTGACGAACGCTTCGGCATTGGCCTGACCGTCCGAGTACACCTCGACCACCTGCCGACCCGTGACCCATGCTGCGATGTCGAAATCGTGGATTGCAAGGTCGAGCCATATCCCACCCGAGTCTGCGATGTATGCCTCCGGAGGTGGAGCCGGGTCGTGGGTCGCGAGCCGCACGATGTGAACGTCGCCGAGGGCGCCCGACTGCACGGCGTCCCTCGCAGCACGGTATCCGGGATCGAAGCGACGCTGGAAGCCGATCTGGACCATGATGCCTGCCCGCTCGATGTGATCGATGACCGCGTCGGTGGCGGCGAGATCGAGGGCGATCGGCTTCTCACAGAACGCAGGCAGTCTTTGGTCCGCCGCCATGTGGAGCAAGGTGGCATGGGCGGGGGTAGCCGCTGCGATGACCACAGCGTCGATGCCCGCGTCGAACAACGCCTCGGGGCTGTCCGCGCACCGGGCCCCGACCGCGTCCGCAACTGCAGCGGCGCGCTTCCCGTCGGCGTCGGTGACCGTCAGCGTCTCCACCAGGGGGTTCTTGCTCAACTCGCGCGCGTGGAGGGCGCCGATCCGACCCGTCCCCACCAAGCCGACACGCATCTATATGCCTCTTTCTCACCGGGTCTGCCGCCAGCCTTCGGCTGGAGCTTGGGAACGTTCCCACGGGAACGTTCCCGTCAGTATAATCCTGCGAGCGGACATGTCAAGCACCAGGACGAAGGGGCGCGCCGCCATGGCACGGAGGACGCGGGATCGAACCGCGCGGCCGCCAACGATCATCGACGTCGCCAAGCTTGCCGGTGTCTCGAAGTCCGCAGTTTCGCGCGTTATTCGCGGGGAGAGTTCCGTCAGCCCGTCCAGCCGCACCGCGGTGATCGCGGCGGCGGAGGAGCTGGGCTACCGCGCGAACGCTGTGGCACGCAGCCTCGTGCAGCGGCGAACCTACAACGTCGGCGTGATGGTTTCAGACCTGCACAACATCTTCTTCGCCGAGGTCTTGGACGGCCTTTATGCGGCTGCAGCCGAACGCGGCTACAGAGCTCTCATCACCACAGGCAATCGCGATCCCTTTGCTGAGGAGCGGGCGGTGGAGCAGCTGCTCGAGCTGCGCGCAGACGGAGTTGTACTGGCGGGCGCCCGACTCGGAGCGGACGTTGTTGCTGCCGCGGCGCGCTCGGTCCCGATCGCCCTGGTGGGCAGCGACCTGCGCTTGCCGAATGTCGACGTGGTGGTCGACGACGATTTCGAGGGGGCGACGCTGGCGGTCAAGCACTTGGTCGAGCTCGGGCATCGCGACATCGCGCTGATCGACGGCGGCCAGGGCGCCGGTGCCGCCGAGCGACGTGCCGGTTATGAGGCCGCGATGCGCCGCGCCGGGCTGGCATCACAGATTCGGATCGAGCCGGCCGACTTCACGGAAGAGGGCGGCTACGATGGCGCGCGACGCCTTTTAGGCCGCGGTCGGCGGCCGACTGCCATCTTCGCGAGTAACGACCAGTCGGCGGTGGGGGCTCTGAACGCGATCCAGGAAGCGGAGCTGGATGTTCCGCGCGACATCTCTCTGATGGGTTACGACAACACAGCGCTCGCGGCGCTGGGCCACATCTCCCTGACCACCATCCATCAGCCCAGAAGACAGATCGGCGAGATGGCGATGACCGCCGTCCTGCGCCGGATCGAGCGCCGGGGACTCAAGGCCCAACGGCACGTGCTTGCCCCCAGGCTGGTCGTGCGGGCAACCACCGCGAAACCTCGCGGCCGCCGGGACCCCTAGCGAGGTGACATCGGTACTGAAACAGGCCTGCGACGCTTAGCCGATTCAACCGCCGCACTCATCAAAGCGAGGGAGCCGAGATTGTCACGTCCAGAGCTCTGCGGTTCGCGGTGATTTCTCACCGCGTCCGCGAACTCCGCGAGGGTGGCCCACCGGTCGATGCGTTTCATCGCGCGCGTGGCCAGCGCCACGGCCGCTCCATGGCGCCGCTGCACCACGACCAGCTCAGCAGGTGTGCTTTCCTCGCCGCGGCTGCTCCACAGAACCTCTCCGCGCTCGAACTCCATCCGCCATTCACCTGTCCACGGCGTGGTCGGACCGTTGCTGATCCAGCTGCCTCGGTAGCTGACGACCAAGCCGCCGTCGAAAACAATCGAGGCAACCGCGGTGGGTGGTCCGCTGAAGCCGCTCCAGTGCGGATTCCACGAATAGCAGGAGACGCTTTTGGCTTCCTTGCCGAGGATGAAACGCAGCAGGTCGAAATGATGGATGGACATGTCGACGAGCAACGGCTCGTCATAGGCGTGGTGGGCGGTAGGTCCGTTGGGGCCGATGGGTGAATTGCGGCGGAAGTCGATCGACACTTGACCCAGCTCACCAAGCGACGCTTCTCTAACCAGGCGTGCGACCTTGCGAACGGCGGGGAAGAACCTGTAGTTGTGACTCACCATCAGCACCAGGTCGCGCTCAGCGGCCAGCTGAACGAGCTTGCGCGCGTCGGCCACGTGGCGAGCAAACGGCTTCTCCACCAGTACGTGCTTCCCGGCCTTCAGCGCCGTCTTGGCGATGGGGATGTGCCCCGGAAGGAGTGCCGTGACGAGCACCACGTCAGGCCTGGTCGCGTCGAGCGCTTCATGGAAGGACGTGAAGCAGTGTTCAGCTGGAATTGCGACCTCCGCCCTTGCCAGCGCCAGCGCCTTGGGATCGAGGTCCACGCACCCGACCAGCTTCACCGCTTTCACACCAGGGATGACACGCCAGGCCCAGTCGCGACCCCAACTACCCATGCCGACCTGCAGTAGCCGCAGCGCGCGCCGGCCGGCGTGGGCTTCGGTCAAGAGATGCGCACGAACTTATGAAACCTAACCACCGCACTAATTCTGTACAAATTTTGGGCATATCCACCCTATTGGCCTAACCTGTTCGACATGTCGATGCGCCGCTGCCTGTTGACTCCGCCACGCGGCGGAAGCCGGTAGACATCTCCGGGGCCGAAGAAGCGCTGGCGATGTGATGGGAAGCAATCGCCAACTTCGCGTAACGATCTGGAACGAGAACGTCCAAGACCGCAGAGACAAGTCGGTGATGCGTATCTATCCGGACGGCATTCACGAGGCGATCGCGGCCGGCCTGCGTCGCGAGCTCGGCGCATCAGCGAGCATCCGCTCCGCGACTCTTGACGAGCCGGAGCACGGCCTTACCGAGGCGGTGCTCTCAGAAACGGACGTCCTCACCTGGTGGGGACATGTGGCTCATGATCAGGTGGCTGACGAGGTCGTGAGCCGCGTGCAGGCCAGGGTCCTCGAGGGCATGGGAATCGTCGTGCTGCACTCCGCCCATTACTCCAAGATATTTCGACGGCTCATGGGAACCACCTGCGCACTCAGGTGGCGTTCGGGTGGGGCCGGGGAGCGTGCGCTTGTATGGACGGTGAATCCCGGCCACGCGATCGCCGAAGGTGTACCGCAGCCGATCGTCATCCCCCACGACGAGATGTACGGCGAGTTCTTCGACATCCCTCCCCCCGATGAGCTCGTTTTCATCAGCTCATTCGAGGGCGGCGAGGTCTTTCGGAGTGGCTGTTGCTACTACCGTGGGACGGGCCGCGTTGTGTACTTCAGCCCTGGCGACCAGGAATTCCCCGTGTACCACCAGCCTGAGATCCAGCGCGTGATCGCCAATTCCGTGACCTGGTGCGGCAGCGCTGTGGCGCCGAACGATGCGCCGTCGAGTCGTAAGGGCGGCGTCCAGCGGGATTGGTTCGTCTCAGGATCCTGA
>WNFD01011142.1_pt1 | contig 21154 bp, 15 predicted proteins | sample 5400491 | NCBI WGS metagenome assembly WNFD01 (sample SAMN13153343, study PRJNA577476) | soil metagenome | isolation source: 120 cm saprolite under Douglas fir tree site 2 hole 2 replicate 2 | place: USA:California | collected 2015-04-18
AGGCACGAAATATTTATAGAACACGTGCGGCAAGGAATGATCAAAGCGACTTGAGCGAAATGCGGCGCATTTCGCTCAAGTCGGAGAAAAATAAAATGGATACGTTCGGTTCTATAAACATTTCGCCGCTACGCGGCTGTCATGAACCGCGCTTCGCGCCGCATCCATCACCTCTTCATGAGTTCGACCAATTGTTCCGCCTGATGAAAGCTCTTCGTCACGTTGGACAGCGTCACTAACAGTGACGTATCTATCGTCGAGCTCAGACGGGCGCATCATTACCAGCCAAAACCTGTCGCCTGATGGAAGAGTTATTTTGACAAAGGGCTCATTAGGATCAATGAAATCGGACCCGGATATCAAATCGGGAACCTCGATGTCGGAGATGGTTCGGGAGGCTCCTTGAAGCGAGAGAATGAACACTCCTCGGCAGTTTAGTTCCGTTTCGCCAGCCCATGATAAGCGCAATACCTCAGACGAGAAGTCTTCGATGACGCACACAGTTGATCCGCCGGAATTTCCCGAAAGCTTGAAGATCAGGAATAGAGAGAATTTCTTTGACGCCCACAACGCGAGCGACTTATCGCCTGATGTGTTTCCCATTGCCGTGTTCATTCTCAGTCAAAGCATTGACGCTTGCATTGTGAGTAGGCAGAACTATTTCTTTTCGCTACTGGCTGCCGCTGCCTTCTTCTGCTCCGCCGGCGCGGCTTCCGTGGTCTCTTCACGCACCGGCATCCCGAGCGCGCGCTTTACGTCACACTCGATGCGCTTCATCACTTCTGGATTGTCCTTCAAAGTCTGCTTTGAGTTCTCGCGGCCCTGGCCCAGACGTTCGCCTTTGTACGAAAACCACGCGCCGCTCTTTTCGACAACGCGATTGTTCGAGGCGAGATCCAGCAGATCGCCTTCGCGCGAAATGCCTTCGCCGTACATGATGTCAAACTCGGCCTCGCGGAACGGCGGCGCGACTTTGTTCTTGGCGACTTTCACCTTGGTGCGATTGCCGACTACGCGATCGCCGTCCTTGATCGCACCGATGCGCCGAATGTCCAGACGCAAAGACGAATAGAATTTCAGCGCGCGGCCGCCGGTGGTCGTTTCCGGACTGCCGAACATCACGCCAATTTTTTCGCGAATCTGGTTGATGAAGACAAAGCAGGTGTTCGACTGGGCCACGATCGCCGTCAGCTTGCGCAGCGCCTGTGACATCAGACGCGCCTGTAAACCCGGCAGCGAGTCACCCATCTCGCCGTCGAGTTCCGCGCGCGGCACCAGTGCGGCGACTGAGTCCACGACGATCACGTCCACGCCATTCGATCGCACCAAAGCTTCGGCGATCTCCAGCGCTTGCTCGCCCGAATCAGGCTGTGAAATCAGCATGTCGTCGATCTTCACGCCAAGCTTCGCCGCATAGTCGGCGTCCATCGCGTGTTCCGCGTCGATGTAAGCGGCCACCCCGCCGGCGAGTTGGGCCTGCGCGACGATGTGCATGGCGAGGGTGGATTTGCCGGAACTCTCCGGGCCGTAAATCTCGACGATGCGACCGCGCGGCACGCCGCCAATCCCGATCGCCGCATCCAGCGACAAAGAAGTCGTGGATATCGCCGGGATGTCGGAAATCTCGCGCTCGCCTAAGCGCATGATCGATCCCTTGCCAAATCTCTTTTCAATGTTGAGCAGCGCGGCTTCGATGGCCCGGCTGCGGTCTGCAAAACGATCTTCAGGCATGACTGGCATCTCTTTCTTCTGCTCCTCTTCGTTGGATTAAGTTGTGTCCCGGAATCTCCCACTGAAGGGCGAGGATAACACAACTCAAGCAAGAATGGAACAGTATTGCACACATGAAACGCGAGAATTTCCGGAGGGTTTCGATCAGTGTTCCTAGTATCACGCGCCTCGGCAGCCCTCTCTGCGCTACCCAACTATTTCGTGGGGTGAGACGACGCGTCAGTCATTGCTCGAGCTATGACGGGTAAGAATACTCTAAGAAGCTGACTCCGTCGATGGGTTTTATTGAGTCTGAAAAGCTTAACTTTACAAAGCTGGTTAGCTGCTGTTGCTATGATCCCAGCGCCGGTGCTGTCGATCCATTGCGATGATTATCCCGAAATTAGCAGTCGGGCAAACCGGCCGACCCTGGACACTGCCTCGGCCGCTGACTGAGCTTTCTCGATCTCGCCAACGATTGCCGACCCGACGACGGCCGCATCGGCGTACCGCCAGACATCTGCAACCTGATCCGGTTTGGAAATACCGAAGCCGACCGCAACCGGCAAATCGGAAAACTTACGCACGCGACTCACGAGTTTCTCGGATTCAACACTCATCTCTGCGCGCGCGCCGGTGACGCCCGTGCGCGAGACGGCATAGATGAAGCCGCTGGCCCGTTCTGCCACCATGCGCAAACGCTCATCCGTTGAAGTCGGCGCGACCAGAAAGATCAAATCAATCTCATGCGCGCGCAACATCGCGGCAAACCTGCCCGCTTCCTCCGGCGCCAGGTCGGTGACGAGAATCCCGTCGACGCCGGCGTGTTCCGCTTCGCGCGCCAACTTCTCAAGTCCAAATTGGAGCAGCGGGTTGAAATAACTGAACAGAACGATCGGAACACGGGTTTGTTTCCGCGCTTCGGCGATTGTTTGCAAGATCTCGGTGAGGCCGAAGCCTTGACGCAGCGCGCGTTCGGAAGCCCGCTGAATCACCGGCCCGTCGGCCATCGGATCGCTGAACGGCACGCCGAGTTCGATCACCGTCGCGGCGCGCGCCAGTTCGACGATCAACTCGCGCGTGGTTTCCAGATTGGGATCGCCGGCCGTGATGAAGGGAATGAAGCCGCGCCGGCCTTCGCGCTTCAGATCGGCAAAAGTTTTTCCTATGCGCGACATTCGACAGCTCCGTAGGAGCGAAATATTTATAGCTCCCGATGTAATAAGGTATTTAAGCTCCATAGGAGCGACATGTATTTCGCCCCTACGGGGCTTCTGAAAATCTAGCGGCGAGCGGTTCCGTAAATATCTCGCCCCTAGCGGGGCTCCAGACTCTCTCGAACGCGCGCAACTTTCAAAGCATGCGCAACGGCGTGGGCGGATTCCAACGCCGGAATGATTCCTTCCAACTTCGACAGCATTTGAAAAGCGCCCAGTGCCTCGTCGTCGGACACTGAAGTGTATTCCACGCGGCCACTGTCGTGAAGAAAAGCATGCTCCGGACCGATCGACGGATAATCAAGTCCCGCGGAAATTGAATGCGTCGTCGCAATCTGTCCGCGCTCGTCCTGCAGGACATAACTCATCGTGCCCTGCAAAACTCCAGGACGACCACCGCCCGCGGTGTTGAATCGCGCCGCGTGCTGGCCTAACTCGCTGCCGGTACCACCGGCTTCGACGCCAATCATGCGCACCTGTTCATCAGCCAGAAACGAATGGAACATGCCGATGGAATTCGAACCGCCGCCCACGCAGGCAATCAAACAGTCCGGCAAGCCGCCTTCCTTTTCCACAATCTGCGCGCGGGTTTCGCGGCCAATCACGCTTTGAAAATCGCGCACCATCAGCGGATATGGATGCGGACCGAGCGCGCTGCCAAGCAGATAATAAGTGTCCGAAACATTCGTCACCCAATCGCGCAGCGCTTCGTTGATCGCGTCTTTCAAAGTGCGCGAGCCGGCATCAACTTCGCGCACTTCCCCGCCGAGCAGTTGCATGCGAAAGACATTCAGCGCCTGCCGTCTCATATCTTCCGAGCCCATGTACACGACACACTGCAACCCGAACAGCGCGCACACGGTCGCCGTCGCCACGCCATGCTGACCGGCGCCCGTCTCGGCGATGATGCGCCTTTTGCCCATGCGCCGCGCCAGCAGAATCTGTCCCAGTGTGTTGTTGATTTTATGAGCGCCCGTGTGCAGCAGATCTTCGCGCTTGAGATAGATGCGCGCGCCGCCCGCGTGTTCAGTCAAACGTCGGGCTTCGAAAAGCGGAGTCGGACGTCCCGCGTAATCTTTCAAGAGTCCATCGAGTTCCTTTTGAAAAGTCTCATCTGCGCGCGCGGTTTCGTACGCCGCCGTTAACTCTTCGAGCGGCGCCATCAAAGTCTCTGGCACGAAGCGGCCGCCGTAGAGGCCCCAGTGACCGAGCGCATCAGGTTGGGTGGTTGGTTTCACGGTTCAGAGTTCAAGCTTTAGCTTGCGTTTTTCGAAGGAGGGCAACCTGAAGGTTGAACTCTCAACTTTTCGCTGGCAGCTCAAGGCTTCTTGTTGTTATTAACCTTATGCGTCGAGCGCACGCGGCCGGGCGATTGCTCGCCGCGACTGTCGTCAGCCACGGCGCGATTCTCGCGCCGGTAAATCGTCACGCGATTTCCATCCGTCGATCCCTGCTCGGCGTCTTCGACGTGCGCCGGGTTCCCTTTCAGGATCGCGATCTCGTCAGCGGTCGTGTACTGGCACCAATCTCCGGTGCCGCGTTTGTTCGGCTGGGTGAGCACTACGTTGCGCTGCGCGACCGTGCGCTCGACTTCGTTCCCTTCTTTTTGCAGGTAGACGTCTGCGACCTCGCTCGTCATGCGATCAGTTCCCTGCTTAATGTCCACATTCGTTTCGTAATGCAGCAGCCGCTCCGGATCTGAGTAACGCATGAACTCAGCCGTCGCAAACACCGGAACGACCACAGTCGAGTTTCCATTCTTTTGCCTGGCCTGATAAAGGGCGCTTTGCACGTGGCCGCGTGATTCCATGCGCTTCTGTTCGCGAAACAAAGTAATCGTGTCGCCGCGCACAAAGTTGTCGTCCTGCCACATGCGCGAGTTGCCGGAGTAAGTTGCGACGCCGGAATCGTGATTCACTTCAGCGCGATCGCCGAGAATGTAAACCGGGCTTTTGACTTTCCGAAACGGCGCCGCGCCGTTTGTCTGCTCCTGGCTGTAATAAGTTGTCTGCACTTTGCCGCGCGCAAACGAAATGTCCGTCGCGGTGTTCGAATCGATCTCGATCGCCCTGGTGCGCGCGCGCGAATCCCAGACTGTCGGCTCGCCGCCGCGCAGGCGCACGGTTTCATCAGACGCCGTGTAGCTTCCGTTCGCAGCCACGCCGTTCTTGTCTTTTTGGTTGAACTTCACGTCGCCCTGGGCGTCGATCTTTTCGGGATCTTGCGTCTCGCGCGAAAAGACGGCGGTCATGTTTTGAGAAGTGATCGTCCGCGTGGATCGATTTGGGTTTTCAATCATCGCATCGATCACCGCCCTGGCGCCGCCCGTGGCCGTGCAGTTGCGCGCCAGGTTTCCACTCTCGAAAAACTCACAGTCAAAGCGCGGAGCGGTCAGAGTCTTTTTGTCGGCTTTAGCAGTCTTTTGCACCGGCTCGACGTACAGCTCGGCGTTGCCGACGGCTTCGGCCTTTTCCAAATCTTTGCCGGTTCCCCGCCAGGTCATCTTGATCACATCCGCCGTCAGGCGTTTGCTGGCCGCGCGCGGATCGGCGGCGCGCGACTTTGGCGCGGAAAGGTTTACGACCGAGCGTCCCTCGGCGCGCATTTCTTTCAAGAGACTGCGTTCGCCCTGCGCCTGGAAATCCAGATTCAGTCCCGTCGCGCCGTTAAGTTGCATTTCAGAATCCGCGTTGAGCGTTTGCGCGCGCACATCGCGCGAGGCATAGGCGCGCTGCAAGCGCTGATCGGCGTCCAGGAAGAAATCCATGTCGACGGAATGCGCTTCGGCCGCATGCCCTTCGTCCATCGAACGCAGATAAGAGTTGCCGCGCACTTCGATCTTCTGCAACTGCGCCTTCGCGGTAACATTCGCCGGAGAGTTGTCGCGCACTTCTGTCTTCGGCAATTTTCTTTCGAGAAGAATCGCCGTCAGGGTGTCGCCACTCATCACGTCGCGATCCTGCTCGGCGGTCGCGCCCCCGGAAAAAGTTATGCGCATCGAAGCCTGTTCAAACACGGCTTGCGGCGCATGAATCACGACCGGCAGCGCGCGCGAGCCGGTCAACTTTTTCGCCGGCTTCGCATCTTTCGCGTTTGGGTCTGCCGCTTTCGCATTCTTCAGCGCGTCGGGTGTGACCGTGACTTCGACTTCGCTGCGCAACTCCAAACGCTTGTTCTTGTCGTCGACCATCGCCCCGGTCGCTCGGCCCGAAACATTTTCGCGTTCGAACGTGACCGGCTGCGATGTTTCGGCCACTTCGGAATCCTGGTAATACAGGATAGATTCAGTTTTTACTTTCAACGCGTCGTGCGTTTCGACCTGCACGTTGCCGTCGAATTTAATCAGTCCGTTCTGCTGATCATAAAGCGAGCGGCTCGAAGTAATCTGATCGGGCTTGTCGCCCGTGGGCGGAAAGATTTGCAGGTTGACGTCTTCCAGTTCGTGATGACCGTCGGCATAGGTAACGTCGCGCGCGGCGCGCAACCACAGATAAAGACGATCGTTTTTGGTGACGCGCTGTTCGTAGCCGTTAATGATGCCGGTAATTTCTTTGGAGAGCGCGGTACCTTCGGACTTCATGCGAAAAGGCGTGTTGTGGCGCATCTTGTAATAGGACACGCCGACAAAAATCCCTCCGGCAATCAACAGAAACAGTGCCAGCGCGCGCGCCAACGCGGGAACACGGGCGCGCAAGTCAACTGCGCTGATTCTTTTTCGTCGGACTACTTGCATGAATTTCCTAAGTAGGATCAGTCACAGAAACACAGAGGCGCAGAGAGAAAGCAAGTAGGAACCACGGATGAACGCGGATAGACACAGATCGAAACTGCTTAGCTCCCATCCGTGGAAATCTGTGTTTATCTGTGGCCAATGCTTTCTCTTTCTCTCCGGTCTCTGTGGCTAAATCTGCATATCACGAACGTTCAACTGCAATCTAATCTGGTTATTCCAGCGATTCACTTCCAACTCATACGCGAGATCGATGCGTTGATTGGCGCGCGGCACCTGCTCGTTCTCTTCCAGGCCGCGCCACCAGATTGCCTCAAGCGGGCGATTGTCTTCCCCCGCAACGCGCAACTTCAGATGCTGTTCCTTAATTATCTGGGGCTCGCTCATCACCCGAAAACCGCGAGTTACAAATACTGGCCGCGGATTCCCGGCGCCAAACGGTTCCAGCGCGCCCAATTCCTGCGACAATTGAAACGACAGCTCGCGCGGCTGCACCTCGGCATCAATGTTCAAAGTCGGAACCAGGTCTTGTTCAGTCAAGCACGACGCCGCATGTTCGTTCAAGCGCCGGCGAAACTCCGGGATTTGTCCGCGCCGAATAGACAAGCCGGCTGCGTGCGAATGTCCGCCGAACTTTTCCAGCAAATCGCGGCACGCCGTCAAGCCATCGAACAGATGATAAGCCTCGATACTGCGCGCTGAGCCGTGCCCGAGATCGCCATCCAGCGAGATGACGACGCAAGGACGATTCAGTCGTTCGGCGATCTTCGAAGCCGCCAGGCCAATCACGCCGCGATGCCAGCCGTCGCCGGCGATGACTGCGGCATGCGTCTGCGACTCGCGCTCGGAGCCTCCTTCAAATTCTTCGATCGCCCGATTGAAGATTTCGCGCTGCGCTTCTTTGCGTTCGCGGTTGCGCGTGTCCAGGTGCTCCGCGAGATGCCGCGCTTCCTCTTTGCTCTGGGCGCCGAACAATTCGACGACGGCGCGCGCCGCATCCATGCGGCCTGCGGCGTTGATTCTGGGCCCGATGCGAAAGCCCAGGTCGTAGGCGGTCATCTCGCTGTCTTCGCCGCAACCGGCGATTTCGATCAACGCGCGCAGACCGGGATTCACTGCGCGCGGCAGATCCGCAAGACCCAGGGTGACGATGGCGCGATTTTCGCCGACAAGTTTTGCGACATCGGCCACCGTGCCGATAGCGACCATCTTGAGAAACCCGGGCACTTGCGCTTCGCGGCCGCGCTCACGAAACAGAGCATGAATTAGTTTGAAGGCGACGCCGACGCCGGCGAGATTCTTGTCGGGATAATCGCAACCATGTTGATTCGGATTCAGCACGGCGAGCGCGGGCGGCGCACTACGGTCCGCATCCGGCAAATGATGATCGGTGACGATGACGTCCAGGCCCTTCGCGCGCGCCCAGTGCAAAGGCTCGTGCGCGGTGATCCCGCAATCGACGCTGACGACCAGCTTGTAGCCCTCGCCGAAAGCTTTCTCCAGCGCGTCCTGGCGAATGCCGTAGCCTTCGGTAAAGCGATGCGGCACGTGATAGCCGGCCGTCGCTCCCAACATTCGCAGTGCACGCAAAAGCACCGCCGTGCCCGTCGTGCCATCGACGTCGTAGTCGCCGTAAATCAGAATCGGCTCCTGATTGTCGATCGCCTGGAGCAGGCGCTTCACCGCGTCGGTCATGCCGCGCATCAGGAATGGATCGTGAAGTTGATCGAGAGACGGTTTGAGGAAAGCTTGCGCGGAATCAACATCCTGGTGGCCGCGAGCAATCAGTAACGCTGCGACAATCGTTGAGACACCAAGAGCTTCCGCAAGTGTTGAGGCTTGAGCTTGATCAGATGGCCGAACCATCCAGCGCCTGGCGACCCGATGAGATGGACGAGTTGATTGAGACTTGCGAGAGGCGGCGGGGGCCTGACCGGATTCTTCGTTCATCCTTCATCCTTCATCCTTGCCTGGCAAACCAGCCATTCGTGCTTACCAGCTTGACGCCGATGCGACGACGGCCGTCGCTTTCGTCAATCCAGACACCGTTGACGTCGGCTTCGAATTTGCCGCCAAATGGCGGGGTCAGCAGAATGCGCGCGCCCAACGCGATTTCTTCATCAATCACGATCGTCGCTCCGGTCCGGCTGACCTTTATAGCCGACGCTTTAACCTTAAACGGCTTGCCGCCGGCCGTCTCGCCTTCTACGACCAGCCAGAAATTTACCGGCACGCGCGGACTGCGCGGCGGCCTGGATTCCGGAGCGCCTGGCCTGCTCCCACCTTTCATCTGACAGTCCTCACAAATCTCGGAACAAAAGAGGAAAGGGGCCGAAAACAGTTTAGCTGAAGTGCGAGTGGTTGTCAGTGATCCGCGAACTCGAGTTAGCGTCCTGTTGATAAGTGGTGTTCAGAGTACCGACTTTAGTCGGGTTTTTGTCAGCCGAGAAAAGACCCAACTAAAGTTGGTACTCTATACGCCGTCAAATCAGGACTCACCGATCTGGACGCTCATAACGCCGCGAGGCGGCCGCTGAATAGTAGAACGAGAACCGCGCCGCCCACCAGCAAACGATAGCCGATGAAGACGCCGGTCGTGTGCGTCCGCAGATAACGCAGCAGGAACCAGATCGATGCATAGCCCACGATACCCGAAACGATCGTGCCGACTGCGAGGGTCGTAAGGCTGTCGTGCGGCAGGATGCGCAGCGCCTGTTTCAATTCGAGCAGCCCGCTGGCCGCCACCGCCGGAATGGAAAGTAGAAACGAAAAGCGCGCGGCGGTTTCTCTCGTCTCTCCCGCAAACAGACCGGCCATGATGGTTGAGCCCGAACGGCTCGAGCCCGGAATCAGGGCGAGCACTTGCGCAAATCCCACCGCCAGAGCGTCCTTCACTCCCAGATCCTGCATGTGCCTTCGCTGCCGGCCGACGAATTCGGCGATCGTCAGCAGCAATGCGACCACGATCATCATCGTGGCGATCACCCACAAATTCTTCGTAAACGCGCCCTCGATCTGTTTCCTGAACAGCAGTCCCACAGCGGCGACCGGAATCGAGCCGATGATTACCAGCCATCCGAGCCACGCGTCGTGCGACAGCCGCGCGGCGCCGGTAGGCGGGGCACTAGCCCGACCCGGGGTCCCCAGCGGAGCAGCTCCGCTGGGGTGGGGGCGGTCAGGGAGGGCTCGTTTTCCCGTCAGCAACGCCAAATGATCGCGAATGAACGCGCTCGTGATGTTCCAGATGTCGCCGGCAAAATAGATGAAGACCGCGATCAGCGTGCCGAGCTGAACTACGGCGATTGACGCCGTCAACTGTTCCGGAGTCAGCGCGAGTTTCATCACTCGACCCGCGATCACCAGGTGCGCAGTTGAGCTGACTGGAATGAATTCAGTCAAACCTTGAACAATGCCGAGGATGATTGCCTGAAGAAGAGTCATTTCTGATTTGTGATTTTAGATTTGGAATTGTGGATTTGAAATCTTAGACCGTTTGTTGCTCTTGGCTCTTAGCTCTTTGCCCTTGGCGCCTTACTCTCGAAACGAATTCCTTCTCGAAATCCAATCGTACAGGAAATTCGGCATCAACATCCCGGCGCGCACGATCGTGGCCAGCGGCCACGGGAACGCATACGACTTTTTGCGCTTCTCAATCGCGCGGATCATCTTCCGGGCAGCGTCATCAACCTCCAGAAGAAATGGCAACTTCGCCTGACGGCCGGCCGTCAGAGGAGTCTTGATAAATCCGGGATGAATGATGGTTACATCGATTCCCTGTGGCTGCAAATCGAGCCGCAGACTTTCGAACAGAGATGAAACGGCAGCTTTGCTGGCACAATAGGCCGCTGATTTTGGCAAGCCGCGGTACGCTGCCAGGCTTGAAATTACGGCGAGCTGGCCGTGGCCGCGCTCGGTCATCTGTGGAATTACGGCGGTCACAGAGTTGACCACGCCCATCACATTCACGCTGAAAACCTTGGCGACGCCTTCGGGTTCAAGCTTGCCGGCGGCGGTTGTGGCGCCCACACCCGCGTTGGCAATCAGTAAATCGATCGGGCCGAATTCGTTTCGCAATGCGCCCACGGCAGAGCGCACCGCGTTCGCATCAGTTACGTCGGCCGGCAGCGCGGACGCTTTTCCGCCGTGCGCCTCGATCTCTCTGACGACTTCCTGCAGAAGATCTTCGCGCCGCGCCAGCAAACCAACCGCCGCGCCCCGCCGCGCCAACTCCAGGGCCAGCGCGCGCCCGATGCCCGACGACGCGCCCGTGATGAGAACGACTTTGTTGGACCAATCGATCAAAGTTTCAAGTTTCAGGTTTCAAGTTGAGAATCGACCTTCTTGAACTTCGTCCCCTTCTGCCACGCATCTATTTGCTCAAAAGTCTTGAAAGTTGCCATGGTTCACCTCGCGAGAGAAAGATGATCAAGCTTTTTTTTGACTTGAAACTTGAAACCTGAAACTTGAAACTATACTTGCTGTATGACTGGAACAATTACCGGCTTCGCGCCGGTCTCTTTTTGAATGAACCGCTTCAACTCAACGCGCACATGTTCTTTCAGCAGCGATTCATCGTCGAGCATTTTTCTCGACGAGCCCGCCAGCGCCGCAGTCACGACCCGCTGCGCATCTTTCAACAAATGTTTCGAGCCATTACCTGCAACCTGAGACTTGGGACCTGCAACTGCAGCACCGTTGGGTGATTCAAATCCGCGAACGCCCTGGGCGACAAACTGTGGCGTTGATTGCAGTTCGCCGGTCTTGCTATTGATGCTGACGATCAGAGTGATCATGCCTTCGTAAGCCATCTTCTTGCGTTCGCGCACGGTCTCGAATTCAATCTCTTCAAATCCTGAGTCGTCGATGAACGTCCGCTTGGTTCTTCACGAATTCTTTGTGACGGAACAACATGCGATATTCTCCGTGAATCGGCACGACGAACTTTGGACGCACGGCTTCGGTCATGATGCGTATGTCTTCTTGTGAAGCGTGACCGCTGACATGAATCAAACGGCGCTTCTCTTCGATGATATTCGCGCCCTTTTTGTAGATAAAACCGATGAGCTTGGAGATGGCGCGCTCGTTGCCGGGGATGATACGCGCCGAGAGCACGACCGTGTCGCCCTCTTCGATCGTCAAGCCCTTGTACACCTGCGTGGCCATCTGATAGAGCGCCGCGCGCGGCTCAGCCTGCGAACCCGTCACCAGAAAAACGATCTCGTTATCGTCGAGATGCTTTGTCTCTTTAACTCCCACCAGCAACCCATCGTGGATATCGAGATAGCCAAGCCTTTCGGCGATCTCGACGTTCTTTTGCATCGAGCGCCCGAGCACGCAGACTCTGCGATTGAACTGCTGCGCGACGTCAAAAACGATTTGCAGACGATGAATCGAGGAAGCGAACGCCGCGACGATGATGCGGCCTTTGGCTTCGGCAAAGATCTCTTCGAAAGCCGGAATCACCGCGCGTTCGGATGGCGTGCGGCCGGGCACCGTCGCGTTGGTGGAATCGGAAAGCAGCGCCAGCACGCCTTCCTGCCCGTAACGTCGCAGGGTTCTTAAATCAATCGCTTCGCCGATTACCGGGGTTTCGTCAACCTTATAATCGCCGGTGTGAATGATCGTGCCGACCGGTGTCTTGATTGCCAGCGAGAAACAATCAATCAGCGAATGCGACGCGCGAATGAATTCGATAGTGAACGACCCGATCGTGACGACGTCGCGCGGCTCGACGCGGTGCAGCATCACATCGCCGAGCATGCCGTGCTCGTCGAGCTTGTATTCCGCCAAACCGAGTGTGAACCGCGACGCGTAAACCGGCACATTGAATTTTTTCAGGATATAAGGCAGCGCGCCGAGGTGATCTTCGTGGCCGTGCGTCAGGATGATCGCCGTGATGTCGTTGCGAAATTCTTCGAGGATCTCGAAATCGGGAATGGAAATATCGACGCCATAGACGCTCTCTTCCGGAAAGCCCATGCCCGCATCGACGACGATCATCTCGTCGCCAAAACGCAACAGCGTACAATTCATCCCAAACTCGCCGATGCCGCCGAGGGGAATGATTTCTAGGACGTTAGACATATCAACGAAAAACAGTGATCACGATCAATCTGGCAGTATAGCATGCGGACATCGGCGCGCGGGCGTTCAGTCCAGCGTGGGTCGGGTCTTAGTTGATCTCGGGTCCTTTCCCGCCCCGACGAGAACGATCCACGAAATCATACGAACCCACACAACCAGTTCAGCTTCGTGTGTTTTCGTGGATCGTATTCGTTGAGAGCGGTTCTGCTACAATTTCACGACGAAGATGAAACGTAAGCTGCCAATATTACTCTCACTGTCCCTGTGCTCCGCCTTTGCCGCTTTCGCCCAATCCCCCGAATTCAACGAACCCTGGAGGAACCCGAAGATTGCCATCGCGATCGATCCGTTTGAGAAAAACGAAATTGATTGGGACCTGCTGGCTACGGACCCGCGTGTCGTGGCGATCATTCACCGCGCGACCATAGGAGATCGGGCTGACCTCAAATACGCCGAACGACGGGATGAAGCGAAGAAGCGCGGCTACAAATGGGGCGCTTACCATTTGGGAAAGCCCGGTGATCCGATCAAGCAGGCCGACTTTTTCTTGGAAACCGTCAAGCCGGGCAAAAATGATCTGCTCGCTCTCGATCTGGAAAGCCCGGACGCGACGAAGCACATGAGTTTCAACGAGGCGCGCACTTTCATCAAACGGATCGAGGAAAAGACCGGACGCTATCCCTTGATCTATGCGAACAACCTTGTGACGAAAGCAATCTCAGAGCAGTACGGCGCGGACAAAGTCTTTGCGAAGACGCATCTGTGGTATGCACGCTTTAAGCGCAACGTCACGGACTTTCCCGAAGGCACCTGGAAGACCTACACGCTTTGGCAATTCTCCAGTGAACTGAATTGCGATGCGGCGAATCGGCCTGCGTGCCTGTACACGGTTCCGGGCACCGCATTCGACATGGATGTGGATGTGTACAACGGGACGATTGAAGAGCTGAGAAAGAAATGGCCGCTCGATCGAATTCTGAATAAGGAGCCCGACCCTTAGAGGAGCTCGCCAACGCCAGTCGCCTCATGTGACCCTTTCGGGGAGTGCAACTCCAGCCCGATTCATCGGGCTTTCCCGCAGGGTTACTAGACCAGCCGTTTTACGGCTGGAGCCGCGATGCCAATTTGAAAACGTCAGCCCGATTCATCGGGCTTGTTTCGAAACCCTTAGAATGAAGTTTCTGTTTGAGTAAGCACGCTGAAGCGCGCTGGTTGAAACCACGCCGCACCTGACCAGCGCTAAAGCGCTGGCCTGGTAACCCTGCGGGAAAGCCGCGTGAACGCGGTTGTACGGCGCACCTTCATGTTGTAACACCAACTACTGTGTCGGATCGTCATCCGCCACGCGATACTTTTCCTTTTAGAACTACAGAAGAGTTTTGGATCCGCTCGCTGTTTGCGCCGGGGTCGTCGGGCGGCGGCACCGGCGGATGGTAACCGCGCGACGCACGCCATTCGGCGCCGGTGGCAACATTGCGCGCGACGATCTCACTGTCGCCATCCTGGGCCATGAACGCGTAGGCGACGAACTTTCCGTCACGCGAGATCTGCGGCGCCTGAATCGAGTGCCACGAATCATAGTCCTGATGCCGGAGTGGCCGTTTGGTTGGGGTCTGCTGGCCAAAGCCATAGGCAAAAGAAGTAGCCAATAAAGCCACCGTGCAAATCAAACTCGTACCCTGTCTGGAAACCCTGGCGAAGCTTTTCATGGGGCACTTCACTCGTGACAAATTGTTTTTCAAACCGAGGCTGGACCGTTGTGGGGTAAGTCTCGGCATTGACTGCGGCGAAGTCAAGTATTTCTCGCCACCAGATCCCAGTTTTTCGTAACCGAGGTCTTTGCGACGACGTAGACATATGTGCGAACATAAATCCCCCAAATCGAGTTTCCGTAGATTACCCCGAAGACCGGAAGCTGCGATGAACCAACATCGCGGCGGCTGGTTGTTTGTTGACTGAAGTGAGTTTTGCAGTGAACGGCAGATATCGATCAGCGATGAATGAAAACCTTTCAGCGGACGCTCCGGCGACTTCAACTGGCTCCAGCCAGGTCACAGGCACCGACCGGGTGGGAATCGCCGCGCCTGGAGTCCGCCGTCCCCACCGGACTCGCGCGCGCATTGTGCAAATCGTCAGCGTGCTGGTTCTCGTCTTGCTCCTGGTTTTGTTGTGGCGTTTTTTTGGTAACCAGGCCGCGACGAAAGCTCCCGGCGGCGGTCGCGGCGAAGTCGTTCCCGTCGAGATGGCCAACGTCACGCAGCAGGATGTGCCGATTCAGATCAAGGCCATCGGCAACGTCGAAGCGCTGACGACCATCGCGGTTCGATCACAAGTTGAAGGAACACTGTTAAGAGTCGGCTTTGTGCCCGGCCAGGAAGTCAAGAAAGGCGATCTGCTTTTCTCGATCGACTCGCGTCAGTTGCAGGCAGCGCTGACTCAGGCCGAAGCTAATCTCTTGAAAGCGATGGCCACAGTCCGGCAAGGCCAGGACATCGTGGCAAAGGATCAAGCAACTGCAAACAACTCGCGCACGATCGTTAATCGCGATGCGAAGTTGATCGAAGCCGGCGTCATCTCGCGCGAAGAATACGACAACGCGCTTTCGAAAGCACAAGCCGACGAAGCCACCGTGCGCGCCGATCAATCTTCCGTCGCAAATCTGCAAGCCGCGCAAAAAGCCGAGCAGGCCGCAGTTGAAAGCGCGCGCGTAGAACTCAGTTACACGACGATTCGCGCGCCCATCACCGGCAAGACCGGCAATCTCGCGGTCACTACCGGCAATCTTGTCCGCGCCAACGACACGACCGCGATGGTGACCATCACCCAGTCCGCGCCGATCTACGTAACGTTCTCGGTTCCCGAGAAGGACCTGATTCGCATTCGCCAGTATTCAGGTGCGAACGGGTTCGCCGTCCAGGTCGTGATTCCGGGCGATGAGTCGAATCCCGGGATGGGCAGACTGTCTCTGGTGGACAACACCGTCGATGTCTCGACGGGCATGGTTCGTTTGAAAGCGACGTATCAGAACGACGATCGCCGTCTCTATCCCGGCCAGTTCGTCAACGTCGTGCTCACGCTGGGAACGGAGAACCAGGCGATCGTGGTTCCCTCGCAAGCCGTGCAGGCCGGCCAGGACAAATCATTCGTTTACGTGGTCAAGGCTGATTCGACCGTTGAAGTGCGAACAGTCAAAACCGGCTCGACGATCGATAACATGACCGTGATTGACGATGGCTTGAAACCCGGCGAGCAAGTTGTGACGGACGGCCAGCTGCGACTGGTGCCCGGTGCGAAAGTGCAGCAAAAGGGCGCAGGCCGAGGTCAAGGCGGAGACCAGGGCCAGAGTCCGAGTCAGGGCGATCAAGGCGGTGGCAGACGGCGCGGCGGTGGTGGGAATTCAAATCAGTGAGGTTACCTAAGTAGTGATTTGGAAGAACAAGATCTAACCGCAGAGGGACGCAGAGGAATTCGCCGAGGAGCGCAAAGGGAAATTTCTCTGCGACCTCTGCGCAAACCTCTGTGACCCTCTGCGGTTAGATTTTGATAACCCATGTCGGAACTTTTCATTCAACGCCCGATCACGACCACCCTCATCATGGCCGGCATTGTCCTGTTCGGCTTCATCGGCTATCGCGCCTTGCCGGTCAGCGATCTCCCGAACGTCGACTACCCAACCCAGCACGCTCGGCAACACTCAAGTTACACTGCAATTCGATCTCAGCCGCAACATCGACGCGGCCGCGCAGGACGTGCAGACGGCGATCTCGGCTTCGGCGCGGCAACTGCCGACGGGAATGCCGAGCCAGCCGACGCTCAAGAAAGTAAATCCCGCCGACCAACCGATTGTCTATCTGATGGTCAGCTCGCCGACCCTGCCGCTTTCGCAAATAAACGAGTACGCGGACACGTCGCTGGCGCAGAGGCTTTCGACGATCGGCGGCGTCGCGCAGGTCCTGGTAACCGGCGAGCAGAAATACGCGGTGCGCGCGCAACTCGATCCGTCGGCGCTGGCGATTCGCGGCATCGGCATTGATGACGTCGCCACCGCTTTGCAGCGCGGCAACACGAATCTTCCCGTGGGCACGCTTTACGGCATTCATCAAAACCTGACGGTGCAGGCGAACGGCCAGTTGATGAACGCGGACGCCTATCGCCAGTTGATCGTCGCCTATCGCAACGGCGCGCCCGTAACGTTGAAAGAACTCGGCGATATCGTCGATAGCGTCGAGAACAATCGCCTGGCAAGCCGCTACAACGGTCAGCAAGTCGTCACGCTCACCGTGCAGCGGCAGCCCGGCACGAACACCGTTGCAGTCGTCGACGCCATCAAGAGTTTGCTGCCGGCATTCCGCCAGCAATTGCCCGCGTCGATCAAGCTGGACGTTTTGTACGACCGCTCGGAATCAATTCGCGAGTCGGTGAACGATGTGCAGTTGTCTCTGCTGCTGGCGATTGCCCTGGTCGTGCTCGTCATCTTCCTGTTTCTCCGCAACGTGCGCGCGACGATCATTCCCACGCTGGCGCTGCCCACGTCGATCGTTTTCACGTTCGCGGTGATGTATCTGTTGGGTTTCAGTCTCGACAATCTTTCGCTGATGGCGCTGACGCTGTCCGTGGGTTTCGTCGTCGATGACGCGGTCGTGATGTTGGAAAACATCGTGCGCCGCATGGAAGACGGCGAAGGCGCGATGGAAGCCGCGCTCAAGGGCTCGCGCGAAATCGGATTCACGATCATTTCGATGACCGTATCGCTGGTGGCGGTTTTCATTCCGGTGTTGTTTCTGAGCGGAATCCTGGGACGCCTGTTTCGCGAATTCGCAATCACGATCAGCGTCGCGATTCTGGTTTCGGGATTTGTCTCCTTGAGTCTGACGCCGATGCTTTGCAGCCGCCTGCTGAAGGCGATTGGCCATCGGGGCAGTAGCCCGACTCCGGGGTCCCCGGCCGGGCAGCCCGGCTGGGGTGGGGCGGTGAGGGAGGGCTCCGAGAGTAATGAAGATGCGGGCAGGATGCCCGCGCCCCCGGCAGAGCGTGGCAAGTGGTGGCAGGCGAGCGAGCGTGTTTACGATTGGCTGGTGGGCGGTTATCGTTGGACCTTGCAGCTCGTGCTCGAGCACCGCGCGTTGACGATGCTGATTTGCGGCGTGCTCTTCCTGGCAACGATCGCGCTCTTCTACGTAATTCCCAAGGGCTTTATTCCGAACGACGACACCAGCCGCATCGTTGGCTACACGGAAGCGGCGGAGGGAATTTCGTTCGAAGAAATGTCGCGGCATCAGCAACAGATCGTTGACATCATTCGCTCAAACTCGAACGTGGTCGGCGTGCTTTCAACCGTGGGCCAGAGCGACGTTAGCGCCGCCAGCAACACCGGCAACATCCTGATTCTGCTGAAGCCGCTGACGCAACGAAAGCAGGATGTGGAAGCGATTATCTCCGACCTGCGCCCGAAGCTTTCCGCGGTGCCCGGGATGCGCATCTATTTGCAAAATCCACCGCTCGTGCAAGTGGGCGGACAGGTCACGAAGAGTCCTTACCAACTGACGCTGCAAGGGCCGGAGCGAGATGAACTGTACGCGAAGGCTGCGGAACTGCAGAAAAAGATCGCGGCCCTGCCGCAGTTGCTGGATGTGACCAGCGACATTCAGATCAAGAATCCGCAACTCAACGTGGACATCGATCGCGACAAGGCGTCGGCGCTCGGTATCACGGCTCAGCAGATCGAAGACACGCTCAACAACGCGTACGGCACGCGGCAAATCTCGACCATCTACGCTACGTCGAACGAATACGAGGTGATTCTGGAAGTGAAGCCAGCGTACCAGCAGGATCCTTCGGCGCTGGGGCGGCTTTACATTCATTCGACGGCCCCGCCTTCGACCTCCAGTCAATCGGCTCAGGGCCAATCGGCGTTGGCTCAGCCTTCCCCGGCGGTGGTGAATTCCTATCAACCCCCGGCCGGCCAAACTTTGCCAAGCCAGGCGACGCAGGGCCGTTTGATTCCCTTGAGCACCGTTGCCACTCTGTCGCGCAGCGTCGGCCCTTTGCTGGTCAATCACCTTGGACAACTGCCGTCGGCGACAATCTCATTCAACCTGCGACCGGGTGTGTCGTTGAGCGCGGCCACCGATCAAGTGCAGGCTTTGGCAAAACAAACTCTGCCGGCGACGATCACAACCAGCTTCCAGGGCACCGCGCAAATCTTTCAGGCATCGTTGCAGAATCTCACCTTGCTCTTGCTGGTTGCGGTGCTTGTGATTTATTTGATCCTGGGAATTCTGTACGAAAGTTTTATTCACCCGTTCACGATCCTTTCCGGCTTGCCGTCGGCGGGATTGGGAGCATTGCTGACACTATTAATTTTCGGACGCGAGCTGGACGTGTACGCGTTCGTCGGGCTGATCATGCTGATTGGCATCGTCGAGAAGAACGCAATCATGATGATCGACTTTGCCCTGACCGCACAGCGCGAAGAGGGCAAGCCGGCCGAGGAAGCCATCTTTCAGGCCTGTCTGATCAGGTTCCGTCCCATCATGATGACGACGATGGCGGCGCTGATGGGAACGCTGCCGATCGCTTTGGGTTGGGGCGCCGGCGCCGAATCCCGACGCGGCCTGGGACTGGCGGTGGTCGGCGGATTGTGCGTATCGCAGGTCGTCACGTTGTATCTGACGCCGGTCGTTTATCTGTACTTCGAACGCGCGCATGAATGGTTTCGGAGGGGTAAGACGAGTGAAGAGCCGGCGGTCGCATGAGTCTTTCTCCCTCTCCCTTTGGGAGAGGGTTGGGGTGAGGGCTTAGGGCTCCGCCGGTCGTCAGCCAAGCCCTCATCCCCAGCCCTTCACTCCCAAGGGGAGAAGGGAGAAGATCAATGACAAATGGAAAATGGTTCGGACAATAGGCTTGACGATGACCGCACAGAATAAACCCAGACACGGCATCTCGGAACTCTTCATCCATCGTCCGATCACGACGACGCTGGTGATGGTCGGCATCGTTCTGTTCGGCCTCATCGGCTATCGAGCCCTCCCGGTCAGCGATCTTCCCACGGTCGACTATCCCACGATTAACGTGAACGCAAGCTTGCCCGGCGCGAATCCGGAAACGATGGCCGCGTCGGTGGCTACGCCTTTGGAAAGACAATTCTCGGGCATTGCAGGAATCGATTCGATCAACTCAACCAATTCGCAAGGCTCGACTTCCGTTACCTTGCAATTCAACCTGAGCCGCAACATCGACGCCGCCGCGCAGGATGTCCAAACAGCGATCTCTGCCGCGCTGCCACAACTGCCGCCGGGAATGCCGACGCCTCCCGGCTTGCGCAAAGTAAACCCGGCCGACAGTCCGATTCTCTTTATGTCGCTCAACTCGGACGTGCTGTCGCTGCCGCAAGTCGACGAATACGCTGAGACGCTGATCGCGCAACGCATCTCGCAAGTCGACGAATACGCTGAGACGCTGATCGCGCAACGCATCTCGATGGTCGAAGGCGTTTCGCAGGTCCAGGTTTACGGGGCGATGAAATACGCGGTGCGGGCGCAGCTCGATCCGGCAGCTCTGGCCGATCGCGGCATCGGCGTCGACGACGTGGACGCCGCCATCCGCAGCGGCAATCCGAACACGGCGACCGGAAGTCTCTACGGCAAGTACTCGAACCTCACGCTGCAAACGAACGGACAATTGAACAACGCCAAAGACTTTCAATCGCTGATCGTCGCTTATCGCAACGGCGCACCCGTGCGCCTGGATCAGATCGCGAATGTAATCGACAGCGTTGAGAACAATCGCGTCGCCAGTTGGTTCAACGGCCGGCGCAGCGTGACCATGGCCGTTCAGCGGCAGCCGGGCACGAACACGGTCGCGGTGGTTGACGCAATCAAGGCGCTCTTTCCGCAGTTTCGCCAGCAGTTGCCCGCCTCGGTGAGTCTGGACGTGCTGAACGATCGCTCGGTAACAATTCGCAGTTCAGTGAATGACGTGCAGTTTGCGCTGTTGCTCGCCATGGCTTTGGTCGTGATGGTGATTTTTCTGTTTCTGCGCAACGTCCGGGCCACGATCATTCCCACGCTCGCGTTGCCCACTTCGATCGTCGGCACGTTCGCCGTCATGTACCTGCTGCACTTCAGTCTGGACAATCTTTCGTTGATGGCGCTGACGTTGTCAGTGGGGTTCGTCGTCGATGACGCAGTCGTAATGCTGGAAAACATCGTGCGGCGCATCGAATTGGGCGAAGACGTGATGCAGGCGGCACTGAATGGCTCGCGCGAAATCGGCTTCACAATTGTTTCGATGACCGTATCGCTGGTCGCGGTATTTATTCCGGTACTGTTCATGGGCGGAATTCTGGGCCGCCTGTTTCGCGAATTTGCGATCACGATCAGCGTCGCGATTTTGGTCTCCGGCCTCGTGTCAC